>MDTC01277195.1_pt1 | contig 16080 bp, 18 predicted proteins | sample 811181 | NCBI WGS metagenome assembly MDTC01 (sample SAMN05326644, study PRJNA326480) | marine metagenome | isolation source: seawater | place: Pacific Ocean: North | collected 2011
AATTTGATAATGAAATGGAAGTTAGTGAAACAATCATTCCAACCATACAAGTAAATAGCACTAAGGACATTACCCTTGGCTTCATTAAGTTAAAAAAAGATTGTAAATTAAAAACGAATCCTAATTTAGTATTTCTAGATTTTGTTAAAATTTGGCTCAAATTATTTTACTTTAGGCAGCTCTTCAAAAGTATGAAATGGTGGTGGCGAAGTAACTGTCCATTCCAAAGTCGTAGCACCCTCTCCCCATGGATTTTGCTCTGCTTTTCTTTTTTTCAAAAAAGAGTACAGAAGATTTAATAAAAATACTAAAAGTCCTACAAGCGAAATATAGGATCCTATTGAAGAAATGTAGTTCCATCCAGCAAAAGCATCTGGATAATCTGCGTACCTTCTTGGCATACCAGCTAAACCTAAAAAATGTTGAGGAAAGAAAATTAAATTTACACCGATAAATGTTAACCAAAAGTGAAGTTTGCCTAAAAACTCCGAGTATTCATAGCCAGACATTTTGCTAAACCAATAGTACCATCCTGCGAAGATCGCAAATACTGCTCCTAAAGATAGCACATAGTGAAAATGAGCTACAACATAGTAAGTGTCATGTAATGCAGTATCAACACCAGCATTAGCTAATACGACGCCAGTAACTCCTCCTAAAGTAAATAAGAAAATAAAACCAATAGCCCAAAGCATTGGTGTTTTAAAACTAATTGAACCTCCCCACATTGTAGCAATCCAAGAAAAGATTTTTATGCCTGTGGGAACTGCTATAATCATTGTTGCCGCTAAAAAATAAGCTTTGGTATCTGTGTCTAATCCTACAGTGTACATGTGGTGTGCCCATACAACAAATCCGACAACCCCTATTGCTACCATTGCGTATGCCATTCCTAGATAACCAAAAACAGGCTTCTTTGAAAAAGTTGATACTATATGACTGATCATTCCAAAACCAGGAAGTATTAATATATAAACCTCAGGATGACCAAAAAACCAAAATAAATGTTGAAATAGAACAGGATCTCCACCCGTCTGCGCCTCAAAAAATGCGGTACCAAAATTTCTATCAGTTAAAAGCATTGTAATCGCGCCGGCTAGAACTGGTAGTGATAGTAAAAGTAAAAATGCTGTAACAAGAATTGACCATGCGAATAATGGCATCTTATGTAACGTCATACCTGGAGTTCTCATATTTAATATTGTTGTAATGAAGTTTATCGCACCTAAAATTGATGAAGCACCCGCTATGTGTAAACTTAAAATTGCCAAATCCATAGCTGGTCCTGGTTGCCCAGTTTTTGATGATAAAGGAGGATAGATTGTCCAACCGCCGCCCACTCCTTGAGCACCTGGAGGGCCATCTACAAATATAGAGGATAATAAAAGAATAAAAGCAACTGGTAATAACCAAAAAGAAATATTGTTCATTCGAGGAAATGCCATATCTGGAGCACCAATCATAATTGGTACAAACCAATTACCAAACCCTCCGATCATGGCTGGCATAACCATAAAAAAGATCATAATTAGACCATGGCCGGTCACTAAAACATTATATAAATGATAATCTCCTCCTAATATTCCATCTCCTGGATGCATTAATTCCATTCTCATCACAACTGAAAACAATGAACCAATGATCCCAGCTATAATCGCAAAGATAAGATACATTGTTCCGATGTCTTTATGATTAGTGGAATATGCCCATCTCTTCCAACCTGTTGGGTTAGCGTGATGTCCGTATGTTGTAGCTTGTCCGTACATTATTTAATTTCCTTAATAGTTTTAGCAATTTTAACATTATTTTTTATATCTTCTTTTGCAAATTCTATTTTAGCTTTTTCAAGCCATTTATTATAGTCTTCTTCAGTAACAACATTTACTGTAATAGGCATAAAGGCGTGCTTAATTCCACAAAGTTCAGAGCATTGTCCATAAAAAGTTCCTGTTCTTTCTGCTTTAAACCAAGTTTCGTTAATTCTTCCAGGAACAGCGTCTCTTTTAACTCCAAAAGATGGTAAAGCCCAAGCATGTAAAACATCATTAGCAGTAATCATTACTTTGACAACTTTATTTACTGGTACATAAATTTCATTATCAACTGTAAGTAATCTAGGTTGGTTTTCTTTTAGCTCTTTTTCTTCTATCATATAAGAGTCAAAAATAATATTCTCATCTGGATATTCGTAACCCCAATACCATTGGTAACCAATAGCTTTTATTGTTACATCTGCTTTTGGGATTGTATCTTGAGAATACAAAACTTTAAAAGATGGAACAGCCATTACAATTAATATCAAACAAGGAATCAGTGTCCAAAGAACTTCAATCAAAGTATTATGACTTGTAGTAGAGGCTACTTTATTTTTTGACTCTCTAAATCTAATGCAAGTATATAAAAGTAAAAATAATACAAAGGCTGTAATAGCTGTAATAATTGGTAAAAGCATATAATCGTGAAACCAAACAATATCAGTCATGCCTTTTGACGCTGATTTCTGAAAACCAAGTTGCCAATCCTTTGGTCCGTTAGCTAAAGCTGAACCTGATAATGTCAAAAATATTATAGCTATTTTTTTAAGCATAGGTTTTTATACAGCTTTTAGATGATTTCACAATTTCAATTAATGCGACAATTAATTAAACTTATTGATGAAATTTACCAATGAAATAGCGCTTATTACAGCTGTATCTGTCCTTAAAATGTTTCTTGATAAAGTAAATGGTTTTACTGTTAGATTTCCGTGGATAGACTCACGTTCTGAATGAGAAAAATCACCTTCCGGTCCAATTAAAATACAAAGAGATTTACTATCTTTTACATCTTCTGTTTTAATGCTGTGTTTAGAATTTATGTCTGCAAATAGTAATTTGGTAGATCCGTCTATATTTTTTAAAAATTCTGGGAGTTTAATTGTATCTGAAATAACTGGGGGAATAAATTGATTAGATTGTTCAGTGGCTTCAATAATAATTTTATTAGCCCTATCATAGTTTAGTTCTTTTACTTCAGTTCTATCTGAAACTATGGGAGTTATCTTATGCACTCCAAGTTCTGTCGCTTTTTGAAGAATATTTTCCATCGGATTTTTTTTGACCAAACAAATTGCTAATTCAATGTTAGATAATTTTAAAGGTTCTTTTACCTTATTTAAGAATTTTACTTCAATTCTATCTTTTTCTAAAAAAATTATTTCACTAATCCATTCTCCATCTTTATTAAAAAAATTTATATTTGAGCCTCGTTTTAGTCTCATTACATTAGCTACATAATGTGTATGCTCTAGTGACAGTAAAGAAGTCGTATTCTCAGATATCTTGTCTCTATGGTACAATCTTATGTTGCTCATATGTTACTTATACAATAAAAATAGTGTTAAATTAATTATAAAAAAGGAGTAATGATGGAAAAAGGAAAAAGAGCTGGAGACGCTCCTATAGGGATTAATGTAGTTGAGGGTAAGTCTTATTATTGGTGTACTTGCGGAAAAAGTTCTAAACAACCTTTTTGCGATGGATCACACGATGGATCAAAATTTGGGCCAATGACTTATAAAGCTGAACAAACTAAAAAAGTTTTTTTTTGTACTTGTAAACAAACAGATGATCCTCCTTTATGTGATGGCTCTCACAATAAAAAATGAAAACGAAATCTGTAGTCTTTGATGCATACGGCACATTATTTGATGTCAATTCTGCTGCTGAAAAATGCAAAGATAAAATTGGAGATAAGTGGGAGTATTTTGCAAATTTTTGGAGAACCACTCAGTTAGAATATACTTGGTTAAGAAGCTTGATGAAGAGGCATAAGGATTTTTGGGAAATAACTGAGGATAGTTTAAATAAATCCATGAAAGTTTTTAAAATTGATATGGCTATGAAAAAAGATTTATTAAATCTTTATAAAGTTTTATCTCCATACCCAGAAGTTGAAGATGTTCTAAAAAGTTTAAAAAATAAAAATTTTAAACTTGCTATATTGTCAAATGGAACTCCTTCACTTTTAAATGAACTTGTAAAAAGTAACAACTTGAATGGTTTATTTGATGACCTTTTTTCAGTTGAGGAGGTAAAAATTTATAAACCAGATTCAAAAGTTTATGATCTTCCAATAAAAAAATATAAAATTAAACCTTCTGAAGTGATATTTTTAAGTGCTAATACTTGGGATGTTTCAGGTGGAGGAAATTACGGTTATAATGTCGTTTGGGTTAATAGAAATAAATCAACTTTTGATAATTTAGATTTTAAAGCTACTCATGAAATAAACAATTTAACGCAGTTGTTAGATTTAGTTTAAAGGTTATAATTTGATATGTCTCAAATAGAAGTTAAAAAAATTATAAAAGCTATAAATGCATCCGACGGGGCAGGTGTAAAACTAAAAAGAAGTATTGGCACTCCTGAAGCAGATTATATAGATCCATTTTTAATGCTAGACGAATTTGGGTCTGAAAATAAAGATGACTATGTAGCTGGATTTCCTCCACACCCGCACAGAGGAATAGAAACTGTAACTTATATGTTAAATGGTGAATTCGAACACGAAGATAGTACTGGTTCAAAAGGAAAAATGGAACCAGGTGATGTTCAGTGGATGAAAACTGGAAGAGGAATAATTCATTCGGAAATGCCTTCAATGCAAGCTGGTAAGCTATTAGGTTTTCAATTATGGATTAATATGCCCGCTAAATTAAAAAAAAATAAACCTGAATATCTTTTTATTAAAGGAAAAGAATTGGGAACTCACAAAGATAATGAAAAGATAGTAAAAGTAATTGCTGGAAAATTTGAAAAAGCTAAAGGTCATCAATTAAATCATAACGTAGAACCTATCTATTTGCATGTGAATATAAGTGAAGGAAAAGAATTTAAATATGAAGTTCCAGATGAACATAATTCTTTTGTTTATATACTAAAAGGTGAATTAAAAATTGGGTCCAAAGAACATGCTAAATCAAGTGACTCAAATTTAATATTGTTAGAAAAAGGTAATTCACTCTATATTAAAGCAAGCAAGCAAACTGAATTTCTTTTTATTGCTGGTAAACCGATTGGAGAACCAATTGCTAGAGGTGGTCCATTTGTTATGAATACAAAAGCAGAAATTCTTGAGGCTATTCAAGATTATAATAATGGAACATTTGCTAAATATTAAAAGTTAAAGTACGTTTCTCAAAGCATGTCGAAATCAATAATTATCAAAAAAAATGGAGGTCCAGAAGTTTTAGAACTTCAAAATGTAAATGTTGGTGCTCCAGGACCAGATGAAATTAAGGTTACAAATTTTGCTATAGGTTTAAATTATATAGATACCTATCACAGATCAGGTTTATATCCTCTTTCTTTACCTAGCGGTATAGGGTTAGAGGCTGCTGGAAAAATTGATGAAGTAGGTTCTAATGTAACTGAATTTAGTAAAGGAGATAATATTGCATATGCGTCTATGCCTATTGGAGCATACTCCCAACAAAGAATAATACCTGCTAAAATAACTGTAAAACTTCCTGAAGGAATTTCTCATAAAATAGCTGCAACTTTAATGACTAAAGGTTTAACAACAAATTATTTGCTAACAAAAACTTATGCTCTTAAAGCTGGAGAAGTTATTTTATTTCATGCAGCAGCAGGTGGCGTTGGTCAAATATTTGCTCAATGGGCAAGAAGTATTGGAGCAAGTGTAATTGGAACAGTTGGCTCAGATGAAAAAATTGAGATTGCAAAATCTAATGGATATGAGGAAGTTATTAATTACTCGAAAGATAATTTTGCAAAAGAAGTAATGAAGATAACAAATAATAAAGGAGTTTCCGCCGTTTTTGATGGAGTTGGAAAAAATACTTTTAAAGGATCTATAGCTTGCTTAAAACCAAGAGGCATGATGGTAAGTTTTGGAAATGCTTCAGGACCTTTAGATCCTGTAAATGTTACTAAAGATATACAATCTAAAAGTCTTTTTTTAACAAGGCCAACTATAGGGCATTATTTCACGAATAGAATAGAGCTTCAAAAAGGCGCTGATGAAATTTTTGAAAAGGTTAAATTCGGAAAAATTAAAATTAAAGTATTTAAAGAATACAAATTATCTGAAGCTTCTCAAGCTCATTTAGATTTAGAAGCAAGAAAACTTACAGGTCCGGCTATTTTAATTCCGTAATGGATAAAAAAATTATTTCTCCATGTATAAGCATCTGTAGAACTGATCCAGTTACTGGTTATTGTTATGGCTGTGCGAGGACAAATGAAGAAAAAAAACTATGGAAAAATGAAAAAACTAACACGATTTGGAAAAATAAAAATTTAAAACTAATTCAAACTAGAATGTCTGGTTGGCAACTTAAAACATTTAAAGAGTCTTACAATCATAAAATAGTTTCAGGAATATCTATTTTCAAAAAAAAATTGCTTGAAGAAAAATAGTTTTCTATTTTAAATCATCACTCATAGATTTCATGTCGGTTAAATGAAATTTAAGAGCTTTAGTGGATAGTCTTATTTCTTGAAGAAAAAGAAAAATAGAAATAATCATGAATACACAACAACCACCAAAAACTAATCTAGCGATAAATATTTCATCGAGATAAAGAAATAAAACTGTAAGCATATTAAAAAGAAATCCCCAACTAGAGAAACCCATCGTAAATTTTAAAAGGGTTGTTCTGTAATTAAGATTGTGCAACTGCTTCTCCCACTCTGGAGGTATATGTTTTTCAAAAACGTATTCATCATGTAATTTTCTTATTAAAGCACTTAAAGTATGAAAACGTGTACTATAAACGTTCATTATTAAAGGTATTGCTGGAAACATTAGTGCTGTTACTGTGTAATCTATATCCATATCGAATCAAATTGATTATGTAGATAGTGTTTGATATTTACAAGTCATATTTTCATGGATCATTTTAAAATATTTCTTAATTTAACAAGGATAAATAAACCCATAGGTATAATGCTATTATTCTGGCCTTGTTCTTGGGGCTTGGCATACGCTTATAATATAAATAATGATGTAAGTACTTTTTTATATTTTTTATTATTATTTTTCTTTGGGTCTATTTTAATGAGAAGTGCTGGATGTATCTTTAATGATATCGTTGATAAAGATTTTGACAAAAAAGTCCAAAGAACAAAAAATAGACCCATTGCTAAAGGACAAGTTTCTGTATTGCGATCATTAATTTATGTAATACTATTATGTGCTTTTTCACTTCTAATTTTAATCCAATTTAATTTTAAAACAATTTGTTTAGGAATCGGATCGATGGTACTTGCATTTTCTTATCCTTTCATGAAAAGATTTACTTACTGGCCTCAATTATTTTTAGGATTAACCTTTAATTGGGGAATGGTGATGGCATATACTGCAATTTTAGATCAAATATCCTTAGAAATAATAATACTATATATATCAGCCATATTTTGGACATTGGGTTATGACACCATTTATGGAGTTCAAGATGTAACAGATGATGAGATAATTGGAGTAAAATCAACATCTATAAAGTTTAAAAAAAATATTAAACTATTTGTTGGATCATGTTATCTTATTACTTGTTCTTTGATAGTTGCTTTATTTTATAATGATTTAGGAATTAATTTATCAAGCTTATTTATTTTAATGTTTATTTTGAGTCTTATTTACCAATTGAAAATTTTTAATATGAAAAGTCCTAAAAAATGTCTTAAAGCTTTCAAATTGAATAATTATTCAGGCCTATTGTTTTTTATATCAATTTTAATGCCATAAATTATGCCGCTTGATGAATTAAAAATTATACTCATTAGAATTTATAAAGAATATGTTAGAAAGCACTTTAAAAAAATAATATATTCATTAATTCTATCTATATTAGTTGCAGGAAGTACATCAGCTACAGCCTGGTTATTAGATCCAGCCGTTAAAAAAATCTTTATCGATCAGGATAAAACTCTAGCGTGGCTAATACCGTTTTTTATAATACTTGCATTTTCTACAAAAGGTATATCTTTATATTTCGCAAAATTAAATATTATTAGGGTAAGCTCTGAAATAGCTGGTGAGCTTCAAAAGAAGATATCAAATAATATTTTACTGTCCGACATTCAAACTTTAGATAATAGACATTCTGGAAAGTACATATCAAATGTACTTTTTGATACTTCACAGGTCAAAAATCTAGTGGGGGTAGGTGTTCTTAATTTAATGAAAGATTCTTTTTCTTTAATTGGTCTTGTTTCTTTAATGTTTTATCAAAACTGGAAGTTAGCCTTATTTGCGATATTAATGATGCCTTTAGCAGCTTCATTTGCAAAAAATCTTGGTAAAAGGACAGGTAAAGCTGTAGGTCAAGCTGGAGAGTTATCTGCAAAATTAACAACATTTTTATCTGAAATTTTTAAAGGATCTAAAATGATAAGAATTTACCAAAAAGAAAACGAAGAAAATAAAAATTCAAATAAAATTATAGACGATATGGTCGAAAAAAATGTTCATATAGGTAGAATTATGATTAGTGCAGCACCAATTATGGAAATTTTGACAGGGTTTATGATTGCTGGATTTATTTTTTTTTCAGGTAAATTAATAGCTTCTGGTGAGTTAGAAGTGAATAATTTCTTCTCTTTTCTTGCCGCTATGATGCTAGCTTATCAACCCATTAGATCGTTAGCGACACTCAATATGGCAGCTTATCAAGGTGCTACAGCGTTTAAAAGAATTTCAAAAATAATTGATAGTTCAATTGAAATTAAAGAAAATCAAAGCCTGCCAAATTTAATTATTAAAAAATGCGATATTGTTTTTGAAAATGTAAATTTTAAATACTTAACAACTGAAAAAAAAGCTATAAAAAATATAAATCTCAACATAGAAGGTAGTTCAATGACTGCTTTTGTTGGTCATAGTGGAGCAGGTAAAAGCACAATAATGAATCTAATACCCAGATTTTATGACCCTCAAGAAGGTTTAATTAAAATTGACAATCAAAATATAAAAAAAACTAAGCTTAGCTCATTAAGAAAAAGTATATCTCTTGTTAGTCAGGAAGTTATTTTATTTGATGATACTGTAAGAAATAATGTAGCTTATGCAAATTCTGAGGCATCAAATGAGGAAGTTGAAAAAGCCTGCAAATTTGCAGCTGCTGATGAGTTTATAGAAAAACTACCTTCTAGATATGATACAATCATAGGAGAAGATGGGGTAAAGCTTTCAGGAGGACAAAAACAAAGGCTATCAATAGCAAGAGCAATTTTAAAAAAATCTCCAATTATACTGTTAGATGAAGCTACCTCTTCTTTGGATGCTGACTCAGAAGAAATAGTTCAAAATGCAATATTAAATTTAACTAAAAATAAAACTACGCTCGTTATAGCTCACAGGCTGTCAACTATTCACAAAGCAGACAAAATTTTTGTTTTAAAAAATGGAGGGATAATCGATTCAGGCAATCATGATCGTCTTATAAAAAATTGTAGCGAGTATAAATCGTTATATGAAAAACAATTAAAATAGATGTTATTTATTTATAGATTTTTGACTAATTTTTTTTATCCTTTTTTAATTATTCTAATTTATACAAGATCTTTATTTGGCAAAGAAGATAAATCAAGATTTAAAGAAAAAATTTTTTCTTCCTACTTCTCACCAGAGAAAAACAACGAAAAGAAACTTATATGGGTTCATGTTGCAAGCTTAGGAGAAGCTTCAAGTATATTCTCTTTAATTAATAAATTAAATAATAATCAGAAAAATTTGGAATTTCTAATAACTACAGTTACTGTTAGTGCTGAAAAATTAGTAAAAAAAAAGATAGATCATTCTATGAATATAAAACATAGGTATTTTCCATTGGATATAAATTTTCTTGTAAAAAATTTCTTAAAAAAATGGAAACCAGATTTAGTTTTATTTGTAGACTCTGAAATTTGGCCAAATTTTTTAACTGAAATTAAAATGAATAAAATTCCTTTAGGAATGATTAATGGAAGAATTACGAAAAGAACATTTACAAAATGGATGTTTATTTCTAGTTTTGCAAAAGAAATTTTTGGATTATTTGATTTATGTCTAGCATCAAGTACGGACTCTGAAAATTATTTAAAAAAGCTAAGTGTCAAAAATTTAAAATTTTTTGGTAACATAAAGTTTTCAGAAAATATATTAGTAGAAAGTATAAGAAATAAAAACACAAATTTTTTTAATAAAAAAAAATTTTGGTGTGCCGCAAGTACTCATGAAAATGAGGAATTATTTTGTTTGAAAACGCACTTGAATTTAAAAAAAGAAATTAAAGACATAGTCACAATAATAATACCTAGGCATATAAGTAGATCTGAACAAATAAAAGATGATTGCTTAAAATTTGGTTTAAGCGTTCAAATTTTAAATGATCAAGATTTGATTTTAGAAAAAAAAGAAATAATAGTAGTAAATTCATTTGGAGTTTTAAAAGAATTTTTTAAATATTCTAAAAGCGTTTTTATAGGCAAGTCAATGATCAAAAAATTAAGTTTAGTATCTGGTCAAAACCCTATAGAGGCGGCAAAACTTGGGTGTAAAATCTATCATGGGCCTTATGTTTACAATTTTAGGGAGATATATGACTTGCTCAAAGAGTACAAAATTGCCGAACAAATTTCACACGAAGATGAATTATCTATAAAAGTAATAGAGGATCTAAAAACACCTAAAAAAGAAGAAAATGAAATAACAAATAATATTAACTTTTTAGGAAAAAAAATATTAGATGAAAGTGTTAAAGAAATAGAGAAATTTTTATAAAATGAATTTATTTAAACCTAAATTTTGGGAGAGTAAAAACAATTTATTCGTTATTATACTTTTCCCCCTATCATTATTATACTACCTCATAACAATTCTTAAAAAAAAATTTATTAAACCAAAGAAATTTGATCTTAAAATTATTTGTGTTGGAAATATCTATTTAGGAGGGACAGGAAAAACTCCTCTTGCAATAGAACTTGTAAAATCACTGCAAAAAAGAAAGAAAAAATCTGTACTAATTAAAAAGCTTTATAGAGATCAGCTAGACGAACAAAAATTAATAAGTAAAAAAGTCAAGTACTCGATATTTAATAAAAGTAGAATTCAGGCTATTAAAGAGGCTGAGAGAAAAAATTTTAAAACCGTGATTTTAGACGATGGACTTCAAGATCAATCTTTTGAAAAAGACATAAATATAATTTGTTTTAATAGCAATCAATCTATTGGTAATGGATTTTTACTTCCTGCCGGACCTCTTAGAGAAAATTTATCGTCTATGGATAAATCAAGCATTGTTGTTATTAATGGTAAAAAAAATAATTTTCTTGAAAAAAAAATTTTAAGTATCTCCAATAATATTAAGATTTTTTACTCTAAATATTTGCCTTTAAATATTAAAAGATTAAAAAATAAAAAAATTTTTGCTTTTGCGGGTATAGGAAACCCAGATAATTTTTTTAAAGTTTTAAAAAATAACAACTTAAACGTAAAAAAAACTCTCTCGTTTCCAGATCACCATTATTTTAGTAAATTAGAATTACAGAAAATTGTTAATGAAGGTTATAGAAATAATTATGAAATCATTACAACCGAAAAAGATTTTTACAGAATTCAAGATTATGGTTTCTCAAAAATTAAATATTTAAAGATAGAATTACAAATTAACCAGTCAAAACAATTTATTAATCAAATTTTAAAAGAAATATGATTAAATTTATTAAATATTTACTCGAAGCTATTATTATATATTTCTTTTTTATATTCGGAAAAATAATAGGCCTTACTATTTCACGTATACTTTTTTCCAATATTTTTAAAATAGTCGGTCCGTTTGTAAGATCAAAAAAAATTATTAATAAAAATTTGAAAAAATTTTTAAAAGATAAATTTGAAAATAAAAAAAAAGATATTATATCAAATATGTGGGCTAATTATGGAATGACTTTCATAGAATATATGTTCCTAAAAAAATTTAAAAATGAAAATTTACACATAACTATAGAGGGTGAAAAAATTTTAAATAATATATATGAAAAAAATAAGCCAGTTATTTTTATATCTGGTCATTTTGCAAATTTTGAGCTTATGTCAATGGAAATAGTAAAAAAAAAAATAAATTTAGCTACCATATATAGACCTTTAAATAATTACTTTCTTAATCCATTCATGGAATATTTAAGAAAAAAATATATTTGTAAAAATCAAATTCGTAAGGGAATAAGTGGAGTTAAAGAAATAATAAAATATGTTAAAAATAATCATAGTATTGCTTTAATGATAGATCAGCGTGTAAGTGAAGGAGATAAAATTAATTTTTTTGGTCATGAGGCCTTAACTACAACATTACCAGCCCAAATCGCACTTAATTACAATATGGACGTTGTTCCAATTTTTATAGAAAGAGAGAATTTAAAAAAGTTCACAATGAAAGTTTTTGATCCTATTAGTTTCTCAAATTTTAAAAACAAAATAGAATTTTCAAAAAATCTTAATCATGTTTTAGAAAAAATGATCGAAAAAAATCCTAATCAATGGATCTGGACTCATGATAGATGGAAATAAATAAATTTTATTTATCTAATTTTTCATAACGCTTCTTTACTTCTTCAGGAGAAAAATAAGCCTCTTGTAACTCAACATTCCAATAATACAATTCAGACATTGGTATTTGCTTTCCTGAAATGGCGCAAATAACATGATCTCCCTCTTCTAAAATATCAAAAGAGTTATGATTATATTTAAGTTTAGCTTTTTTTTTATTCATCTATAAATTATATATAATATATCGTTTCATATGAATATTGCATTAATAGGAAGTGGAGGAAGAGAGCATGCTTTATGCCAAAAAATATATGAATCAAAGTTATCAAAAAATATAATTTGTATTCCAGGTAACGCAGGAACTTCGAAAATAGCGAAAAATATAGATATTGATATTCTTGATTTTAATAAACTGCTAAAAATTATAAGAACCTATAGAGTTAACCTAGTAGTAGTTGGCTCTGAAGAACCCTTGGTAAAAGGAATTGTAGATTTTTTAAGAAATCATAAAATTAAAGTAATTGGACCATGTAAATATGCTTCAAAACTTGAAGGTTCTAAAGCTTTTATGAAACTAATTTGCCAAAAAAATAAAATTCCAACAGCAAACTTTAAAATTTGTAAAAATAAACAACAAGTAATCAGATTTCTCAAAAATAATAGTTTGCCTTTAGTGGTAAAAGCAGATGGTCTTGCAGCAGGTAAAGGTGTAACAATTTGTAAAACGAAAAAACAAGTTCTCAAAGCATCTATAGAAATATTTAATGGAAAATTTAAATCTTCAAATGAGCTGATTTTAGAGGAATTTTTAATAGGAGAAGAAGTAAGTTATTTCTTACTAGTAGATAAAAAAAGCTTTAAATTTTTTGGAACAGCCCAAGATCATAAACGTGTAGGTGAAAAGGATAAAGGTCTTAATACAGGTGGAATGGGTGCATATTCGCCAGCTCCAATATTTAATAAAAAACTGGAAGATAAAGTTATTGAAAAGATAATTCATCCAACACTTAACGCTTTGAAAAAAAAGAAAAAAAACTATACAGGATTTTTATATATAGGATTAATGATTAAAAATAATGAACCTTATTTAGTAGAATACAATGTAAGAATGGGAGACCCTGAATGCCAAGTGATAATTCCAAGATTAGATACCGATATTATCAAAATTTTCAATTATTTAACTTTAAACAAGCTCGATAAAATTAAGATCAAATGGAAAAATTTGAAATGTATGACAGTAGTTTTATGTTCAAAGGGATATCCTAAAAAATATGAAAAAAATAAAGAATTAAAAAATATTAAAAATATTAGCTTAAAAAAGAACAATTATATCTATCATGCAGGGACAAAAATAAAAGATGAAAAATTAGTTTCAAATGGTGGTAGAGTTTTAAATATTACCGCAACTGGTAAAAATTTTAGAAAAATTAGAAAAAATATTTTAAAAATTATAAAAACTATTAATTGGAAACAAGGATTTTTTAGAAAGGATATTGGATGGAGGGTAATTAAGTAATTTATGAGAATAATAAGCGGAAGATTCAAAGGCAAAGTTGTTTCTTTTTTAAAATCAAAAAATACTCGACCTTTAAAAGACTCAGTAAAGGAAAATATATTTAATATATTAACTCATTCAAAGTTAATTAATGTAAAATTAGAAAAATCTAACGTATTAGATCTTTACTCAGGAATGGGCTCTTTTGGTTTAGAATGCTTATCCAGAGGTGCAAATAAAATTACTTTTGTAGAAAAAGATAAAGAAGCAGTAAAAATTCTTTATAAAAATCTTTCTAATTTATCAATTAAAAATAAAGCTACTATTGTTGAGGATGAAATAAATAATTTTTTAACTTCAATTCAATCAGAAAAATTTGAAATATTTTTTCTTGATCCACCTTTCGCAAATAATGATTATATAAAAAATCTAAAGGTGATATTTGATAGTCAAATTTATAAAAAAAAACACGTTGTAGTTATCCATAGAGAAAGGCGTTCTCGAGAAAGTTTAAGTAACATTATTAAACCGATACTAGTAAAAAAATATGGTCGATCTAAAATTATCTTTGGGCAATTTCTAATTTAATAAATTTTTTGTAATTATTTTAATTTGTTCCACTGCAGGTTGGTTAAAAGGATTAATTTTTGCCATTTTTCCGACAAGTGCAGTTTCAAGCATAAAATAAGAAAATAACTCACCTAATATTTCTTCATTCAGGTCTTTTTTAATTTCAAATTCTCTAAATGGAATTTTATTTTTTTTTAAAATTTTTATCAAAGCGTCTTTTTGGGTTTTTTTTATTTTTCTTAAAGTTTTATTATTTAAAAAACTAAATTTTTTATCTAGAATTTTACTGCTCAATTTTTTTCCTGCATTTTCTTTTTTACTAAAAATGTAGAATAATTTATCTTTAGGACCGTCTAAATATAACTGCAATAAACTATGATGATCTTTGGGTGCTTTTGAAACTGTAGGGAAAAAACCTTTACCATTTTTTCCTAAGCTTTCTGCGATCAATTGTTGGATCCAGTATAATAAGGAATTAAGTTTAGTATCATAGCTTAACAAAACTATATTATTAAGTTTTTGAGATTTTATTAAATCCGATAAAATTATTGAGCTGTTTTTTAAAAAATTTTTATTTTTCCAATTCATGTGTACTTGCAAATTTTTTCTAAATCTAAAAATATTTAAACCCATTAAATATGCAGGCACCATGCCTACTTCGGATAGGACTGAATATCTTCCCGGGATATATTTTTTGTGTTCTATAAAATTAATTCTCATTTTTTTTGAGAGTACTGATAAAGCGTTGTTATTATTTTCTGAAATAATAATCAAATTTTTAGGATTTGCTTTTATAATTTTTAAAGCTAACAAATTAGATAATGTCTCAAGAGTATTGCCTGATTTTGATATTACCATAAACAAAATTTTATTTATTTTTTTCTCTTTCTTTATTTTTTTAATCTTTTCTTCATCTATATTATCCAAAAAAATAAAATTTTTTTTGATCTGATTCTGTAAAGAGAAATAAATAGACTTAGAGCCTAATATTGAACCACCCATACCTATAACTACGATAGTTTTAAATATTCTAAATCTTTTTAAATTATGATTTTTAAAATTAAATCTAAATTCTTTGCTTAATGAATGAAGTGTATTGTTTGAACTGTCTAAATTAAAAATAATCTTATCTAGTATACTAGAATATTTACTTTTCAAGCTATTTTGATAACGAGAATTGAAATATTTTTTAAAAATAAAGTTTTTATAGATTACGTTGCTTTTAATTTTAATCACTTGTTAATTTTATTAATTATAGAGTCTTCTATAGATTTAAAATTTTTATTACTAATTTTTTCTTCTGGTATTTTTAATATTTCATTCAATTCATTTTTATTTTTAGCATTTGATTTTAATTTTTCAGTAGAGTTAGGTTCAGGAATAGCATCATACTCTGGCGGTAAAGTTAAAGGTTGTCTTTTTTTTACCAAAAACTCATCCGTATTACTTTTTTTTTCATTTCTAAGGACTCTTTCTGCATCAGAAAG
>MDTC01087879.1_pt1 | contig 16078 bp, 7 predicted proteins | sample 811181 | NCBI WGS metagenome assembly MDTC01 (sample SAMN05326644, study PRJNA326480) | marine metagenome | isolation source: seawater | place: Pacific Ocean: North | collected 2011
ATCAATCTGACAGCAATGAGACAGAAATTTATCGTGGAGTTATTACAATCGAAGGAGCGGTAACAGACTACTTCTTCAAGACTAAAACAGCAATGACTGTTAATTTGCAACTGCAAGAATCTCAAACATCTTCCAACATAACTGCTACAAGAATTACTGCAGTGAGCTTGGATGGACTAGGCAATGTCAGTTTGGGACCGTCAGATGCTGAAGGCAAAATTAGTGAAGTTCTAATGCCAGGAAATTGGACTTTATTCTTGAACAGAACTGAGACACTTGAACGTTGGAGTCTAGATGAGGGAGTATACGTTTCTACCAACTCTATGGATAACGGCACTTGGGAGGCTGGAGTCGTAGTAATCAAGAAAGAGGTTCTAATTGGTGGAAAGATATTCTGGGATTTAGATGAGAATGACATACCTTCCTCAAGCGAAGGTATCGAAGGAGTAAATGTCTCAGTTTCCAGCCAATCATACCCAGAACTAGTCGTCACAACAGATGAAGATGGAGTGTGGAAGACATTCGTTCCAATCAGGGACAACTACACAGTGTCTGCACAAAAGGCAGGATTTGCAAACTCGACTTACAGCGTTGACAATGGTAGTTACTACCCTGTAAACGATACTCATGAAAGTCGTGACTTAGAAATGAGTGCTGGTGTAGTACAGGTTTCTGGAAACATTACAGATATCACAGGTGGAAGTGAGAGACTAGAAGGTGCGACAATAACATTGTACCCAGCTGCAGGTATGGTAAGAGATGCGGTAACAATCACATCTGCCACATACGACAACAACACCTTGTCATGGTCCACAGAGATACAACCAGGGAACTGGATTGTATTCGTAACTGGTACCGATGTTGACGAAAATGGTGGCGGTGTGGCAGTTGGTCTACTAGAAGCCTCGGTTCAAGAAGGTGCCTCGATTGATCTAGTTATGCAAAGAGGAGGTTTAATCTCACTTGCGAGTGAGTGGACTTCGATAGAAAATAATGTCCTCAATGCAGGAGATGTCGATGGTGGCGTAATGGTGGAGATCGATCTTGGTGACGACATAGCGTGGAACCAAGCATTCGATTCATCCGGTATGCTAGACCTAGTCTTGCCAGCAGGAACCGTAAATCTCGATTCTGAATTCGAGACAATTGAACACGACCTAGGATTAACTATGGAATACTCAGCAGGAATGGCTGTAGATGTCATACAAGACACTGCTGAAGACAAAGTAATGAAGTTCAACCGTAAGGTTAACTCAGACCTTGTTGTAGAGGTAACTTCGATTAAACAAGGTACAGCAGAATTCTCTGAAGACGACTTGAAAGAACTGACTGCAATTCCTGTTGATGATGAGGGATATGTCGAGATAGAATTAACCCTGAATCTGAAGTATGAGGGTACTGAAATCGCAGATCAATTCACCGCATCTGGAGGAACAGGCGTAACACCTGATGCTGAATTCTGGAGCATCGAATTCTTGAATGGAAGCGATGGTGAAGACGATATCTGGACAGACGTTATGGATGTCAGCATGGGTGTTGGTGTCGACAATAACGATACTGATCAAGTGCTAGAAACAAATGTAACTGTAAAGATCGTACTGCCACTACAAAACCAGTCGGTGACATTGGATGATGGTCATGCAGTCAACATGAGGTTCACCTCTGATGGAGGCCTAAGCGAAGCTAGTGTGCGTGTATTCATACCGCAACAATACAACATATCGCTAAATGACGCCCCTGAGGCTATTGGAATTGGAGATGGAGGCGAAACCCTCGTCACTCTATCCGTAGTTAACAACGGTAATGGTGATGACACAATTAGCGTTCAATCTTCTCTAGAGCAATCATGTATTGATGCTGGTTGGCAAGTTACAGGATCGACAAACTTGACCGTTGCGGCAAATGACGAAAGAGCTCAATCTTTCACTATATTCTCGGCACAAAACTCGACCGTAGACAAATGTGACATTGAATTTACAGCTGAAAGTGAAGGAGACTTCGAAATTCAAACGGCAGAAACTGAAGCAAGAATTTCAGTTGTTAGGCTAGTAATCGAAGAAAGTCTTGTTGAGCCAGGAGGAGCAGACGCAGAAGCTAATGCAGATGGATTCTTCAGAATACCAATTTCTAACATAGGTTTCCTGACAGCAGCTGAAGTAAAGGTTACACTAGAGGCTGATGAATTTGGTAATACAGAATATGAGGCTCAGCAAAAAACACGCATGATCCCTGCAGAAGACGTTGAATACTTCGAGTTTGCATATTCAGACATGCCACCAGGAGACGCAAGATTGAGAGTCAGTGTTGAAGTAATGAATCCAGCAAACGAGGATGCAATAGCCGACGACAGTGCAGATGAAGCAATATTGACCATACCATTCTCGAATATGGCTAGTGAGGATGGAGAGTCGCCATTCTTGGTAATAGTAATCGTCGCATTGACTCTTCTAGTGCTGTATGGTGGATACAATACTGCTAGAAAGGGATCTTCGGGAAGATTCTGATTGTATAGTCTGTTGGACTGAATTAAAGATCAATCTTCGGATTGAGACATATGTTCAATACTTGTGAGCGTCAGCAATGTTCTATGTGGGATGAAGATCTACAATCTGTAGACTTCATACCAGAACCATCTGACTCACGAATATTGTCTGCTGCAGATATCAACACACGAGGTCACCAAGAAGGATGGCGTAGTGAGGTAATTGGATGGAACCCACAACCAGTGCCTGTGGTTTCCCGTCCTAGAAGAACAGGACAAAAAATAGCCAATTTCAGCATCTTTGTTATCATTACCTTGCTTATATGGGGAATTTGGAAAGCGGAGATTCTATTGATTGATATCCCACCGCCCAAATCCGAATGGGCTTTTGAGGATACTGGGGCAAGGGACCTTCAAGAGTTAGGGTTCACTGGAGATGGAGTGAATGTCTGTATGGTTGATACTGGCATAGACACCACTCACCCTGATTTGCAGTCCATTGATTTGGTTTTCAAGGATTTTGTTAGGGGTGCTGCAGAACCAACTGAACGTGGATCTTTAGCACACGGCACCATGATGGCCGGAATACTAGTTGCAGATGGCTACCTAGAGGGTGTAGCACCAGGTATAACCCTTGGAATGGCTGCTGCTTTAGGTGACGACGGTGAAGGAGGGAATAGCGGAGATCAAAATACAGTCGCTAGTGCGATAGATTGGTGCTGGAAAACCTTTGGTGCAGACATAATATCCTTATCTCTTGGTGGTGTAAGTGATCCAGATGCTGATAGAAATGGTCCTACTACTAATGCAGTAAGACAAGCGATCTCTAACGGGGTTTTTGTTATATCTGCTGCAGGAAACGATGGTGGCAGTGATGATGATGGAAGGGTTTCCACACCATCAAATGTAGTCGAAGCAATATCAGTAGGTGCTTTCGATGCTTCAGGGGAAATTTGGAAAGGGTCCTCATTAGGTGAACCACTAGATACCGATGGCACAAACCGAGAGCACCCTCACATGAAGCCAGAGATCTCAGCACCTGGGGTTGGGATAATTTCCACAGCATACGGAGGTGAGTATTACTCATCGACAGGTACCTCGGATGCAACAGTGTTTGTTGCAGGTATTCTCGCTTTAATTTTGGAAGCTGAACCTCACATAATGGATGGTACAGATGTTGATTGTATAACAGAAGTAAAACTTGCATTAAAAGAATCAGCGATTCCAATTAATCCAAATGTTGAACATGATTCTCGCTCGGGATATGGTGCAGTAAGTGGAATTGGCTGGCTTGAGGAAATACGCAATTCCGGTGCATGTCTTTGAATTTTGTAAATTCAAAAGCTCTTTTATGAAGCATTACATTTGATACAAAAAACCTTTTTTTGATATTCTTAGGACATTTCTAGGACGAAAAAGTGATATTTTCTATCCTTAATTGATACTTTCCAATTGAAATCAAGCCCAATGTGTTAAGTCTGTTCAGTCAATGGAGGGTACAGTTGAGGGTGTTCCATGTCGTCAGGCGTCCAAAAAAGTAAGAGCGTTGGTTTGGTAAGTTTATTCCTGTTATCGTTATTTGTAGCGATGATTACTACTGTCCCGGCAGTAACTGCAGTGAATGAGACTAGTTCAGGTACAATTACCGGTACTGAAACTTGGACTGGAGTAATGAATCTCGACGGAGATTTAGTTGTAGCTGGTGGTGCAAAGTTGATCATCAACGCAGGCACAACAATCAACGTACCAGCAGACAAGAACATCAGAATTCAAGGCTCAATATGTGCAGGTGACTCTTCTTGTGGGGCATCACAAGCGAGCACAGGGTCACCTATTCGCTTCATTTGGGGCACACCCCCTAACGACCCTACCCAAACTGGAAGGTGTAACATAAACGGTGTCTTCAACCCAGATTTGGCATGTGGTTCTGGCATATACCTTGACCAAACAATTGATCAGTCATTAACAAAGATGAACCATGTAACTTTAGACGGTGCTTACGGTATCCCAGTAGATATAGACGGACAAGGAACAGTCAAATATGGTGCACTAATCTTTGATGGTGCGAGTCTTAGCGTGACAAATCCAAGTTTCCAAGACATAAACACAACTAATGTACTTGCATTCAACGGTGCTTCTCCAACCCTTGATGGTGGCACGTTCGTGGTGGGCACTGATGGCCAAGGATATCAGGGTGCTGCAATCCAGGCATATGGTGCTGGAGCTGGTCTTGTTGTAATGCAAATTAAGAATTCGGCATTTACCGGAGCAGAAACAGATTGTGGCACACAAGGCGGAGGTAGGTCAGCAGTATATCTAGAGAATTCATTCGTTAACATGGACACAATTTCAGTCACGCAGAACTCCTATGGTGCATTTTTGCGATCTAGTAGCGGTTATTTGACCAATTCTACAATTACAACAAAATGCAATGCTATTGATACAAACTCACACCTTTCAGCAAACGATCAGGATTACACATTCGTGATATCAAACAACGTAATTACTCCTACTGAAGGTGCTGGTATTACAGCATATGACGGGGCGATTGTAGTTGCAGAAGGAAACACAATCTCTGGTTCATCAGAAGGTTCAGGCTTTGGAATAAGGTCTTCTTATGTGACTGCAAACAACAACATAATTGGACCAATTGGTGGTTGGAACGGATTGTGGATTTACGGAGAATCTGATGTATCTGCAGAAAATAATACAATTTTGAACACAGCTAAAGAGCCAATTTTGATCGGGGAGTACCATCACAAAGATCAGGGTTGGAACGTCCCTGCTCCAACCAAAGCGCGTGGTTTCTTTGCGAACAACATTATCTCAAATAATACTGGAACTTGTACCTCACAGTACATGTATGGAGGTGACTTCCCTTGCCCAGCATTCCACGTTTACATGTCCTCTGCGACCTTCATGGATAACACTGTGACAAACAATATCGGAGATGGATTCAGGATTAAGGGTGGCATTGTGAACGCACAAGGAAACACCATCGAAGTTGGTGAGTTTGGTGCCAGAGTATCACTGTACGATGACAATTATGGTAACAAGTATGGTTCAATCGCTTATTTCTCAGACAACACATACGCAAATGCAAGCCAAGTCTACAACGTCACAGAATCTAGAGTTGCAGTCCAAAGCGAGTTCATACCAGACCCAGGAGCTGGAGAGATGTATCCTGTTTCACTTGCGTGGGAAGGAGCGGAATGCCCATTCGTTACAGATGAGTGTTTGCAAACCCCAACAACAGCAGAGTGGCCTCCTCACTTCATGCCCCTTGCAATGGAGGTTAACCAAAATGCTACCACCTTCACCTATGCTGACCTGCAAAATTTAGATCGCTCAAAAATTCACATCCAAAACCAGAACACAGCATGGGGTGTTCAGGTCGAGCAAGGTGAATTGGTACGATATCAGGTAAAGGCTGACAACTCTCAGGTACAAGATGCCCTTGTTACAATCAAGGATGCTAATGGAAAGCCACTTTACAATATGACAACAGACCCATACGGTTACACACAGTGGGTTACATTGCCTTCAAACTTCCATCTAGATACGAACTGGAACCATGTCGCTACAGACATTGGTGAGGACTCTTGTGGTGATGGTGTTGACAATGATGGAGATACACTGAAAGACGGACAAGACCCAGATTGTCAAAATGGAAACAGAGAGATGCCTGCATATACAGTAGAAGCCAAGAAGTTTGGTAAAGGAACAACTGAAAGCGATTTCACTCTAACTGGTATGGTTGATGAAGTATTATCGCTAACCAACATAGCACCCTCAGTGTCAATCGACCAAAATGATGGAACCTCTTTCGCACGAACAATATCAATTACAGGATCGGCGTTTGATGGTATTGAAGGTCCATACTTCAATGACTACGATTCAATCTCAAAGCAGTTTGGCGATATCAAGAGAGTTGAAGTTCAACCTCATGGAAGCTTGGATTGGTATCTCGCTACCGACACCTCTGGTGCTAACGGTGAAGTGTCAATGACAAACTGGCCATTCAAAACATGGAGATTTGATTGGGACATGTCCAATCACTTCGAAGAAGATGTGACATTTAGAGTGAAGTCTCACGATGGTCTTGATGAGTCGATTGTCTCGACAAGAGTCTTCAAATTAAACATCAATCCACCAATAATTAACCTCGAATCACCTCTTGATTTTTCAACTCACGATGGACAAGAGGTCCTGTTTAGTGGAACCGCCTCAGACACATACCAAGGTGTTCAAGGCAGTGATATCAGAGACATTTGGTTTAGTGTCATTGGACCAAATAATTACTCTGCAAATTACCCTGCTAACAGCGGCGGTGGAACATCATGGGCAGACTCTTGGAATTTCTCATCATTACCAAGTGGAGATTACACCTTCACTGTATGGGCTAGTGATTCTAACTACTGTCATGAAGTAGTTGGAATTTGTACTCCCGACGTAGTAACAATAACGATTGACAACGACAACAGAATACCAATAATTCAGGTTAGTGAGCCATTACCTATGCAAACCGTTAGAGCAGCAGAAGACACAATCATCAGCGGTGTAGCAAGAGATAATGACGGACAGGTCACTAGAGTTGAAATATCTGTGATAGACTTGGCCAGTGGCATTGAACTAAACGATGCACCAGATCCTATTACTTCATTCCAACCCAATGGCGCTTGGATGACATATTGGGACACAAGCAAGTTAATTCACGATCAGCAATATGAAGTCAATGTTAGAGCATATGACGGTGTTGATTATTCTCTAACCGAGACTGTTAGGATTGTAATCGATAACCCTAGCGATGCTGATAACATAGCGCCAACATTCAATCCTGATGGTTGGATTGATACTGTTACAATATTCTGTGATGAGCGTTCGTCTGCGTTTGATAGATGTGGTTCTGGAGCAGAAATTGACCTATTAAAGTTCTTCAACGATAGTGACGGAGTTGGGCCACAGTCTAGTCACATGGTCTTTGACATCTATGACGACCCCTCAACTGCGATCGATGATGACTATGCCTTCCACATTAGAATAACCCCAGAAGGCAAGGCAATATACAATCCAATGGATTCAAGGTACCAAATTTCAAGCGAAATATCTGATTGGTCTATGCAAGGTGTAATGTTTGAAGGCAGAGATATCTACGACTCTGTAGTTTACTCATATCAGGTGAACTTCATCGTCAGAGGTGTACAATTTACAGCAGAAAGAATTGATTCTGGAAGTGTGTCTTTTGATGATTCTGCAGTATTCCAAGGAACAGGACTACCTAACTCACAGGTCAAGGCAAGATTATCCAGTGGAGATTCACTACTTAACTCGACAATAGTAAAGGCAGATGGTACATGGAGAATGGAAATCACATCTTCACAAATTGGTGATGACGGAAGTTTCCAAATTTACTTTGCACAAGATGGCCAATTTATTGGAAAGGATGATTCGAATAACATCGTCCTACAAAGCGGCGAAGTATCCTCAGGTGGTATTTTTGATGGATGGCTTGGAATAGTTATTGCAATAATCGCTATTGCGATTCTTATCGGCGTTGGTGCATTCTTCTTCCTAGAGGTTGAAGAGTACGAGGAAGAGGACCCTGAGCAAATCGCTGCACAGCAAAAAGAGGAAGATCCATATGCATGGGCAAAAGCAAGGGCTGCTGAGCAAGCCGCTGGACAACTAACTCCGGCTCCAGCTCCAGTTCCCGCCGCTCAACCACAACACCCAGGATGGATTTGGGATGCCAATTCAAACCAGTGGGTACAAGATCCGAACTACCAACCAAACCAACCGGGGAACAACTGATTTCTCCATTGTAAATCGAATCGAGTGAACACAACACTCTAAGAGGACTATGTGAGAGGGAGACTTATGGCTACGCGACCAAAGCCGGGTGTACAGGAGAGAATTCTGTTACATTTGTCTGATTTTTCAGACTTCATGGATTCAGTAGAAGTGCCATTTTCACTATCGCAAATGGGTATCGCAAACGCTGTAGCAATAGCAAGATCAAATGTGCCAAGAGCTATTGCTGGGCTAAAAGATCAAGGTTTACTTGTTGAAAGGCAAGCGCACGTTCAAGGTGTGAGTCGCAAAAGAAAGGCATACTTTCTGACTGATACGGGAATGAAGTTGGCAGATGAAACATGGAAGCGACTAAGAGAATTCCCACTAAGAGCGATATTACCTGGTGGCAATTCAATATCCTCAACACTTGGCGAGATTCAAGACAAGCTTCCATTTTCCATGAGACCAGTTGATGTAATTCGCTATCTTGACGATAATGGAGTACTTGACGTTAGATCTCTATCCGCAGACTTAGTTGAAAGGGACCTATCAAAGCATGTTGAAAAGCAATTGGTTACCAGTTTAGGTGACTTACCAAGACTACGTCATTTCTACGGTCGTTCAACAGAGTTAGAGAATATGGTTAACTTGCTGGAAGCCAGATCTACAACACTGATGATTCCTGGAATTGCAGGAATAGGAAAAACATCTATGGCTGCAAAAATTATTGAATCTTTCATGCACAAAAGAAATCTGCTGTATCACAGATGTCAAGATTGGGATGGAAGCAGAGCATTCTTTGAAAGTGTGGCTGACTGGTTATCTAGCATTGGGGATTCAATGCTAGCAGATTATATCTCAGCAACACCAGTTCCTCAAGCGGCAGATACTGCGCGTATGATTACCGATTCATTGTCAAATGCTCCTGCGCTGATTGTGATAGATGATTACCACAAAGTAAGCGATAAAGTCCTACACCAAACAATCCAAGCACTATCTAGGGGGCTGGTTGAGTGTGAAGGTGATATTGGTTTAGTCATCTTTTCAAGATCGTTCAAAGAAGTGGTTCCGTTGAAAGACGCAGATGGAAGAATCGTCTCATTAGTTCTACCACTGGAAGGATTAGACCAAGACTCAACACGCTCACTTCTATCCGCTTTCGATGACCTAAATCAAGAGAAACTGCTCTACATACATTCTTTGAGCAGAGGACATCCTTTAGTTCTAGAATTAATCAATCGTGGAGCATCAGCAGGTGCATTCCACGAATCACTTGAAAACTACGTTAACATTGAGATTTTCTCAAAATTATCTGGAGAGCAAAAAAGACTCTTAGGTGCGTTATCAGTCTTCAGAGAGCCTATACAACTTGAGGCGATTACTGATCAAGGACTAAACATCGACGAGCTTGATTCACTTGTGGAGTCAGGATTGGCAAGACAAGCAGATTCTGACACTTACGATGTTCACGACCTTATTCGAGAATTTTTACTTCAAAGCCTTGATACACAATCAAAGGAAGAATTGCACAGTAAGGCAGTTCTTTGGTATGAAAAGCAACCCAGTAGTAGCCAGATTTCGCTCGAGATGATTTACCATTTGATATCCTCTTCAAGGCATGAGGATGCAACCAAGATTATCATAGATGAGGGTAGAGATTTGGTAAAAGAAGGTCACATCGAACTTCTTGGTTTACTTGAAACAATAGATACAAAATCAGTGAACGCTGAAGGTGCTTGTAGAATTGATAGGCTGCGTGGAGAGGTTCTAGCATTGCTTGGTAGATTTGATGAAGCAGAGGAAGCATTCAACCAGGCAAGGCCTCCAGCAGAGGCGGCGGGTTTGAAGGATGTAATTGCGGATATTCTATCGAATTTAGCAGACATAGCACTCAAGCGTGGAGACTCAGACTCAAGCCTAGGCATGCACAGAAAGGCGCTTGAATTATTCATAGAACTCAAAGATGCAGTTGGTGCAGCTAGATCATACAACAACATGGGATACATCCTCAGGCGGAGCGGTGATAACACAAAGGCATTGGATGCATATTCTGAAGTGGAAAGCATTCTTTCCGAGGATAAATCGAAATCATTGATTCCTGCTCAAATTGTGCTTGCTAGGGCATTGCTTGACCTTGGCCACCAAGATAGGGCCAGAGACCACGCTCTCTCAGCGTATGAACAATCAGAAAATTCTGATGATACTATTTTGCATGCCAGAGCAAGAGCTGTTCTCGGTAGATATTACGCTAAAACTGGTGATAGTGATCTAGCACTCCACCATTACACTGATGCATTAGAGACAATGGGAGAAGCCGGAGATCCACTGGCATTGGTCGAAGTATCAATCCTTCTTGGTGAAGTGCTTCAAGATAGTGGCAGAATAGAAGAAGCCCTTGAGAGATATCGGGAAGCTTTGGTAATATCAGAGGCCAATGACTTGAGAATGCAAATTGGCGAATTACTCGCAAGGTTAGGCGGTGTAGCACCCGATAGGCAAAGAAGAATGGAATACTTACAAAGAGCACTCTCAGTTTTCAGAGAACTTGGTGCTCAAACCCGAATGAGAGAGGTCCAAATGATGGTCCACACTGCTGTCATGGGTCGCTAAAAATCAGGTCTACTAGCAGAAAGGTAGGTCTCTCCGTTATCGTAAACAACCCAAATTTGGGTTATACCTGCGAGTGTAATTCTACCCTCATATGTTCCAGATCCTGTTCCTGAAATTGAAACATCTCGGTCCAGTTCATTTTCGGGATGGTCTAAATGCAGTCCCTCATCGTCTAAAGTCAATACAAATTGCGACTCATCTGCTTCGGTCAGACGCCAACCCACGACTTCTGCATAGCGAATACTTGGGTCTTCTCTACTAGCCTGATCTGCCCTTTCAACAGCAGCAGCAAGGTCTGCCATGTTCACGTCAACAGCTGTAGTGTTCCAATTTTCACGAGTTGCAGTTTCCAAACCGAAAGCCCAGACACTGAAAAGGGAAAGGAAAAGAACTCCTAACAGGAAAGTGAATATGTAGCCCAGTTCTGTACTGGCACCGGACTCGTCCTCAACCAAAACTCTCTGACTCATGTGCTGGCCTCCGTCAATTCGACATCCAAGCTACTGATTTGTAGGTTAAATTGTACTGGCACACCAGCCGAATGCCACACAGCCTCACTTGGTCCATGTGATGGTACAGGAACCCAACCCACATAATCGTACAACAAATCAAGTCGTCCTGGATTAACAATCCAGTCCTCAGAACTATCAAGATTTGAACTTGACCAAGATGCAATTGCATCCCCATATGGTCCAACCCATCCTCGACGTACGTCATAAGCAGTTGTTGAAGCCAGACTCTCTCGCATTGACAACTCAATATCAAGATTCATCGAGCCAGAACCAACAACAGATGTCGATGTGGGATGCAGTGATGGGATTGTAGCACTAAACCGTGGTCCGGGGCCTTGCCTATCTACAGGTCCAACAAGTATTGCTGGATTTAACTCTGGGTGATTTGTAACTATAGCTCCGGCACTCCACGCCACCTCAAGACCAGTGATCGATGTGTCGAATTCATAGGTCAGTCTTGAGATGTGGAATGCCCATGCTGTTGCAAGCTTCGAATGTGTTGAGTCTTCATTTGTACCTATAAGTGTGATTTCTATACTTGCTGGGTGACTACCATCTCTCCATGCAGAGATTATCTGCCCTTCCGGAAGCCCAGTCATGGAACTCCAAGGAAGTATTGTTGAAATCCACCCTGATGCAGTTTTGTTTATTGAAACACAACGCATTGCACCCTCATCTTCCAAAATTAGGTGGCCTGAGTCGCCGTTTTGGGCTAGTTTTTTGATGTAATCTCCAGAATTGGATGATTGATTTGTTACGCTTTGTGAACCATCATCCATGAATTCCATGCCTGAAATTTGTCCAGTATCTTTTGCGGGTAGTTGCAGTATTCCCGTATTTCCTTTACCCCATTGTATCATAACATTTTCACTACTTTCGACATTAACAGCATCTTCCAAATTTGTAGGTGGCCAATCAATGGTTAAGGTCTGATTCGCCGGCACGGAAACACCACCATTTCTCCATGTAATTGTTGCAGCGTTTACACCAGGGTTTGAGATGGTTAGATTTCCGTTAGAATATGGTGCAATGAAGTATTTTGAGATGTAAGTTCCTTCGTTACCAAGGAGATTAGTTCTGCCATTTTCACCGCTTGAAACAATTAAGTGTGCATCCACATCTGTAACAATTTCCATCAATGTATCTGTACTTAGATTGACTGTTTTTGTCCAGGAATTTGCCAGCCTCACCCCTTGTGACATTACAACCGCTTCATCACCACTCTCTTGACCAATATCCCACTGTACTAAGAAATCATCATTTGCAAATACTTCAATGGTTGATTCTCCTACAGGCAACGGAAGTGCCCAACTCTGTCCTTGTCCAGTAACTGGGTTGGGTTTACTGGGTGGGACGAGAACCACACCCTCCTCTCCAAAAATTTCGATCCCTGCTAAGTCATGTGAAGAACTTATTTGAGAACTTGAATTTAGTCGAAGAACCTCGCCTATACTCAAGGAGTATTCGGTATTATCTTGCTCTAAGATTACTGGTCCTAGAGGTATAGTTAGTCCGTGTTTTGGTGTGACTAGAACAGAATCTGAATTAGAATTTGGACTGAATAGAAATGGCCTGTCAGGTCCGAGTCTCATGTCTTCGTAGCATACAGCTTGAACATTGCTCTCAGCGTGTCTGATTTGGATATCTCTATCAAGGTCTAAAGCCCCTTTTATCCTAAAAGTACTATCTTCTACCCACGATGCTGAATACCACATGCCTCCACGAAGTCTATCCCATCTTAGTTCACCGTCAACCGGAATTAACTCAACCTGAGAAGAATCACCGGGCACTCCGTTCTCGGATAGCATTGTTATTTCATGGCCCATTATTTGCATCTGCGCTTGCATGTCATTACGCTTCAATGAGCCTTCTAATTCCTGAATTACAGGCATCATAGACAGAAGCATAATGCCAATGATAGTAATAACTCCACCAAATAATAACACAGTCGCTACTGCAGCACTGACTGCGTCGTCATCTCGATGGAGGCTACCTGAATTCATTTACTCACCTCGACTAGTTGTAACTCAATTTCAAGATCAATAACATTGTATCCTTTGTCTATTGTTAGCCCGTCAGACCCACTTGCACGGAGCCATGGAGAAATTCCTCTATGTTGGTCTAGTGTATTTGATGCCCTGTGTAGTGTGTAATCGATTAGCCAACCTTCACTCATTTGCGGGGTTACAGTAGGACCCAATGAGGATTCAAAGGTGAATCTAAAATTATAGGCATCTCCGCTAAAGATTGTCTTTGGGCCCAATGATTTGATGTCGAAAATTGCATTTCTGCCATCTGGTATTGGCCCTACAGTGTTTACAGTTCTTAGTGACAGGCTAGCTCTCATTGTTCCATCGAACAATTCCTCAATATTCATATCAGGTGGATTGGTTATAGTCCATGTCTCATCTGAGAATTTGTCGTACCGTGCATCATTGACTAATGCAATAGAATGTTCACCTGTCTGAACGTTTGTGTTAACTAAAAGACCCGAAAGAGATACTTTGGCGTGTTTGTGAATTAGTGTTCCCATGTCATTGAATACTGAAACGATGTACATGTTTGCAACATTTAATCCGTGTTCAACGAATACTTCCTCATGGCTTTGGGTGAAGTTAACTATTGTTTCATCTGTCATGGTCCAGATGTGTGCGCTAGAGGCGGTCTCGTTCAGAGCAAATATTGAGAATATAGTCTGGTTAATGTATTCAACATTGACGGAATCTTCGGTAGTCAAATCGGCCGACACAGTCCAAGTCTCTACATTTGATAGCGGTACAATTGAGCTAGTGATTGAAGGCATTGTTGCTCTTAGCCCTGTATCGGGACTTGCCCCAGCAACAACATCAATCCTGCCATCTAACCTCTCAGCAATTCCATTTGCATTCGACCATGATGTGTTGTCTTGGAAGTCATTGACATAAGGGGTTAGGAATACGAATACTCCTCCCATCATTGTAATTACCATGGCTAGTAGCATAACTACGCCGATAACTTCGCTAACAGCGAGGTCATCGTCACGGCTGCTTCTAGACCTCATCACCTTTCGAGTAGGGAACTCCCTCTTATGGTTTGACCAAGTCTGAGCCCTTAAGGGCTCATCCTCGGAGATAAATTCCTTCTCGGGCAACTTTCTCCTGTTCTGTTTGACCGATGTGGTGTGTGAATTCTGGACCATCCTGCAAGGAGATCCGGATATCGCCTTCAAAGATATCATCGACATGGTACAACACTGATGATTCTGCGATGTGTGGTGCGTTGTTCTTTTCAGACAAGTGAGTGAGGACTATTGAGCGTGTATTTTTGTCTACTACATTCGCCAGAAATTCACCTGTTTGGTCATTAGATAAGTGGCCGCCTCTTCCTGCAATCCGATCTTTTAGGCGCATAGGGTACGGCCCGTTCCACAGTCGGTTGTGGTCATAATTCGCTTCTATGGATATGTGTTGACATCCGGAAACATGATTGACAAGTTCATCTGTCCATGAGCCTAGATCTGTAATTACAGCACCTCTTTCGCCTTTATGGCTAGCAACGAATGCCACATTATCCGCTCCACTGTGAGGTACCGGGACAGGCAATAGAGCCAAATCGTCTCCAAATTCAAGAGCTTCCAAACTTTCAAACAATCTGACATTCCTTAGGTCAAGATTTAGCGCAGTTGCCGTTCTGTCATTACAGAATATTGGAATATTCCACCTCTTTTGAGCAATCGATGCTCCTCCTCCATGGTCACCATGGTGATGAGTAACCAAAATGGCATCTATTTCTGTTGGTTTTATCTCCATTCTTGCCAATCGGGTCTCAAGTTGTTTGCCACTAAATCCCTGGTCGATTAGTATCTTCGTGTCATTACTCTCAACTAGCGTCGAGTTACCTCGACTACCAGTTCCAAGGTGAGTGAATGAAAGAGACATCTCGAACTGTCGTAGGTGAACGCGGTTAGCCCTTGAACCCACCCCTTCTGGATGGTCTGAAAATCGTATTTACAAGCCATTTAACAAACTCCGGAATATATGAGCGTATGAACAATGCTCCATCACTATATTAAGGCTGATTAGATGAAACTTAGACAGTTGGGTGCTACCGCGCCTGACGGTGGTACCAATGCGACGCTCTCAATCAACTCTCTTGATGACCGTTCTAGTTGTTTTAGGATTATTCTTAGTGTCACAGTTACCCGCTATCTCAAATGTGTCCACAACAGACCCTAACCTAGCACCAGGAGATGAGATACCTCAGATTGATACTGACGATGATAAAATACCAGATCAGCATGAAGAAAGGTATAGTGAAGACGTCGTTTTCTTTTCAACAGACAATAGATTGGTGTTCATGGATGGTCTGGACAAGTTGGAACCCGATTCTGGGTTTGATAAAGACATAGACGGGCTGACTGCGCTAGAGGAATATTGCTGGCCTTATCCGGCTGAATGCGTGGAATCTGGTTTTGTCCGAGGACAAACTGGTAATCTCAACGAATCAGGTGAAAGGTGGTACTTGGATCCAAGAGTAGCTGATACAGATGGTGATGGAATGCCTGATGGTTTTGAAGCGCACATGTGTGAAAAGCTTGGCGGATACGACATGGAAGAGAAAAAGTTCGTTTGTGAATCCTTTGACCCTTTGAACGCAAGCGATGCAGACATAGATCTCGATGAAGACGGATTCGATGTGAATA
>MDTC01255029.1_pt1 | contig 16077 bp, 10 predicted proteins | sample 811181 | NCBI WGS metagenome assembly MDTC01 (sample SAMN05326644, study PRJNA326480) | marine metagenome | isolation source: seawater | place: Pacific Ocean: North | collected 2011
TATTATTTCTTGTGGTAGATATGCAGGGGGCGATTTTTCTTCTTGCCATCGTAGACGCTAAAGAGTTTCGATCCGCCCTCCGAAAAACAAATAGCTTCGCCACCCTTCTCGTCGGCCAGAGGGATTTCTTTGGGGGAACTTTTGAGCGCTTCCTTGAGTGATTCTCCGTCTTTCCACTCCCACAGATAAGCCTTTGGTGTGTTTGTTCGAATAATGAGGTGTTTTCCGTCCGGAGAGATGTCACCTCCGGTGACTCGGTCTGTGATGGCAGGGATGGATTCTGCCACCAATGTTGCGGTGTAGATGGAATCCTCCTTCGTCAGATCAGGGAGGGACCAAACTGCACTGTTGGGACGCTGCTTGCCCCCTTCCTTGACGCTTTTAGATACAATAAAGACTTCGCCTGAAACAGGATGAACGAGTAGGCATTCGCTGTTGCAGACATAGTCTCTGGGATACTGAAAATAGATTGCCCTAAATTCGATCGCCCCAACTTCCGACGATTTGGCTGAGTTAATTCCGGGCTCCTCGATAATGAGCAGTCGGTGCTCTTTCTTTACCATGGCATTGTTGCCGAAGTCAGCGATGTAGAGGTCGTGGTGACCTTTTGGGTGAGGGAGTCTGGCAATATCTTCCCAGTCTCCTGCCATGGTGCCTTCTTCGTTGAAGGCGTCGAGAATATAGGTCGCCACGGTTTCGCCCTTCAGATTGAGAGCGTAGAGCCTTGGCAGGTTATTTTGGTCATTGTGCACCCAGAGGACGTCGGGATTAATGCCGCCGGTCACCACGCCGGAGAGTTCAATCAGTTCAGGATTTCGGACAATGCCGAGAGTCGTTGCAGGATGGAAGTCTCCAGCATTTACGAGGGTGGAGAGAAGCAGAAGGGGGAGTAGCTTGAGCGACATCATGGATAAGCTTCGGGGTCAGGTATCGGTGTTTAGCCGCTTGTTAGCCATGTTTGTGAGTCAATTCCCCGACACTACAGGCTTCGCAAGGAGGGCACTGGGAATATACGTGGCTACGACTCCTTTTTATTGAGAAAGCGGGAGCTTATGTATTGCTTACCCTTCGTGCGGATGCTCTTCGAGCAGGCTGGCGGGCAGATACATCCCGGTCACACCTTTGATCTCTTTGCGAACCTTGGCAACATCCTGTGGAGTGATGACGCTAGACCTATTACCCCAGGAGTTGCGCACATAGGTGAGCACTGCGGCGAGTTCCTGGTCGTCAAGGATGTGCTCGAATGGAGTCATTGGAACGACTCCGGGATATTCAATGTCGCTGACCTCGATCGGTCCAAAGAGACCCTTCATTGACAGCTTAATGAGGCGCTCAGGACTACCAGTTGACCACTGAGTGCCACGAAGCGGCGGGAAACCAGCGGCAGGAAGGCCGTTACCATTGGCTTGGTGGCAGGTTCCACAGTGAGCTTCGCGTCCATAGATCTCGGCTCCCTTGGCGTAGAGCTGGGAAGCCTTTTTGTCATTCTTAAGGTGCTTCGGTGCCGCGACGCGAAGGCTGCCTTCGGACAGGAGGATCTCACCGCTCAAAGCAGCCTTGGCGGTCTTTAAGGTAGCTTCGGAGATCTTGTCGATGCCCTTGGCTTCTGCTGCTGCCAGGATGGCGAGGCCTCCTTCGTTGTCACCGCGAGAACCAGCTGTCACCGCTTCCATTCGAACGCGACCATGATCGTCGCCGGCGGCAGCGAGCAGAAGGTCGCGCTGGTTGGGCAGTTGAGGCTGATAGCGCAGCACGCGAACGGCCGCAGAGCGGATCTTATGATCATCAGAATTGAGCAACTCCTCAAGCAGGGCAGAATCGACATTGTCGGATCCCCAGATGACCCACAGGGCTTCAAGCTTGTGGTGATCATCGCTCTGCTTGGCAGCCCAGGCCACGGCAGCAGGAACGACCTCAGTAGTATCGCGTCTGCGCAGTTCACGGCGGGTGCGATAACGAGTGCGATACTCATGGAGCTTCAGGTTATCTAGCAGCTCAGCGACAGAGGCTCCGTCGATCTCGGCGGGTTCGACTAAGGGGCGACCGGGATAGGTCACGCGGTAGATGCGCCCGTGCTCGTGATCGCGGAGCGGGTCACGGGCGCTGTGCTGCATGTGACCGATGAGAGCGTTCTGCCAGTCGACGACGTAGAGCGAGCCATCGGGAGCGAACTCGAGATCTACAGGGCGGAAGTTGAGGTCTTCGGAAACAAAGAGATCGTGGCGGAACTCGGTCGTGTAACCGGTACCGTCCTCAATCACTCTGTGCTGCTTGGCGCCGAGGAAGCCGATGTTGTTATTGATCAGCACATCGCCCTGCACGTCATCGGGAAAGTGACGACTGGAAACAAATTCCACCCCGGAGGTGGGGCGGACGCTGTTGGAGGTGATGAGGTCAGGTGCCTCCATGTTGACGCCGTAAACAGGCTTCACGGATCCAGGCAGCATCCATGATAACTTGGTGCCGGAGGTATGAAGGAAGAAGTCCTGCCCATAGTCATCAAACGCGATGCCCCAGGGGTTTGGGATCTTAAACTGGGCGTGACGGGTCAGTTTTTTACGCTGCGGACTGTAGCGGAAGAAGCCGCCATTGGTGGCACGGTGTGTGCCGTAGGCACTCTCGACGTTGGTATGAAGGAAGATACCCTCACCCATCATGATGGCACCGGAAGGACCGGCGCAGAACGCTGAGATAGCGTGGTGAGTATCATGATCGTCGAAACCGCTCAGAAGCACTTCCTTGGTGTCGTATTTGTCGTCACCATTAATGTCCTTGAGTAGGACGAGGCTGCTGCTCTGGGAAACGTAAACGCCATCGTGGTTGATCTCGAAACCAATCGGGATATGGAGATCGCCGGCGAAGACTGTCTCTTTGTCGGCTTTGTTGTCACCGTTAGTATCTTCGTAGATGAGCAACTTGTCCTCGGGCATTGGATCACCGATGCGGTAGTGAGGGTAGCTGGCCATGGTTGCGACCCAGAGGCGACCCTTGTTGTCAAAGGCGAGAGAAACCGGGTTGGCAAGATTTGGAAAGTCTTCCTCGGAAGCAAAGAGCTCGATCTTGTAGCCTTCTGGAACCTTAATCTTGGTCTCGGCAACTTTACCGGGAGCGTAGTCAATCACGCCATTCTTTTCGCTGGGCCTATAATTGGTTTCGACCAATGGTAATGTTAGGGTTTGAGCGTCCGCGGCGACCATGTCAAAGTTCTCGCCCTTGAGTGTTGCCCAGATGGACTGATCGCGGATGATGGTCATCTCGCGAGTCTTCTCGAGTTCGTAGGGGTAGTTGTCAGGGCCAAAAGGGTTATAACGACGACCGTAGACGTGAACACCGTTGGCGATCTTGAAGTCATTCATCCAGGCCCAGTTCTTTTCCGTCACGGCAGCGTGAATCCCAGATCGGCTGTTCTCATCGACTTCGCCAGGCCCAAAGAGACTATTAACAAGTGCGGGAGCCAGTTTGCGGTAACCGAGATCATTCAGGAGCGCTCCGTCGCGGGTGTATTCTTCGCCGCCCTCGTAGATATCTTCGGAGAGAGTAAACGCATCAACGAAGAGAACTTGGTTGGCCGCGGCTACTTCAGCAGAAGCATTCGTGTAGAGCTTGAGGTTCTTGTTTTCGGATTCGCCGCTGGGCACATTGTATTTGACGCTCAAGTCTTGGTAAGCGGTGGGTGAAACGAGAGCCACTTGGGGAGTGCTTTTCCCGTTGTATTTCTGGGCGAGGGTGTGTTTGAGGAAGGCATCGAGTTCCCGCTTGTAGCGTTCAAGATCTTCGGAGCCTCCAAAGGAAGAGTTGAAACCAAAGAAGGCGATGACGGTGTCAGCGCCGAGGCGGGTGATCCACTGGTCGGGCGTCTCGAAGTGACCCTGAGGCTTGGAATCGGTTTGCAGCTCCTTAGGGAGAAGGTCCTTGGCTCCGGGGAAGGCATACTGGTCTTCATAGCCGCGTCCGGGGTGCGGGCGGAAGGCAGGCGTGTTGCCTTCATCGCCCATGTTGCGGATTGTGAGGTCTTTGGCGGGGAAGCGCATGAAGAGCTCGGTCTCGAAGTGGCCAAAGTGTATCATGCGGCTGGCCATGCCGGCACCGATGAGAACGATGGTGTCACCTTCGTCGACGGTTAGCTTTCCTTTGGCTTCCGGAGTTGGCTTAGGAACAGCATATTTGTCTTTCGCTTTCCCTTTTGCATTATCATTACTTTGGCTTTTGGCCTTTGGCTTTTTGGGTGCGCGAACACCGAAGGCAGCTTCCTTAAACTTGGGATTTCCGGGTATGAAATTCTTTGGCTTGAGGTTGAGGCGGAACGCCGCAAAGCTGAAAGCCGAGGGCAGGTAACCTTCGGGCAGAGTTACGTCGGCCGTCTCCGGTACCTCAAGATCTAGACCCCAATAGACCGCGTTGATGACGAGGCGACGAAGATTTTCATCGAGTAGGCCGACTGAGGCTCCCATTGTCGTAGTGAAAATTTTATTGGTGTTGCCGGCATCGTTCTTGAATTCACGGATCCAGGTGAGTGGCTGCATCGGATTATTTTTGGCGTCGACTTCGGCGGAATCGGGTTCGAGTGTTTCAGTAACGGCACCACGCTGAAGAATAGTCGATGGCTCAAGAGGATTGGCCCCGTAAACGTCTTCGGTCACGAAGCAAATGCCGACACCGTTCAGAACGGGGTGATCTGCATTGGCTTCCTCCACATGAGAGCGGCTGCCCTCGACTTTGTGTTTTCCATGGTGGCTGACCCAGGTCTCGCCGAGAACCTGACGACCAAATCCTTTGTGCCAGCCGCTCTCTTCACTGGCGTTGAAGGAGTATCTCGCCCACTTGCTGTCCTTGGGGAAGTTGAAGGCGTGAGTTGAGGTGCGCAGGGCGACGACCGGTATACCACGATTAAAAGCAGCTTCGAATTTTTCCATGGCTTCGTCCTGCCAGTGGCGGAAACGAAGGCTCATGACAATGGCGTCGGCGGAATCCAGTGCCTCGGGGTGGGAGAGATGCTCGCCAGCATCAGGGTTGACGTTGCCGTTTTCATCGAGTGAGAAAAGTACGGTGGTCTTGAATCCTTGGCGGGCGAGGATCTGGGCTAGCATCGGCATCGCTTCCTCGGAGCGATATTCTTCATCACCTGCGAGAAGAACAACGTGCTTGCCTTCGCCAGGGCCGTTGGTTCCTTCAAACACGAGATGATCAGGATTGCTGGCGCTGTTGGCGACTTCCTGGGCAGCTGCGGTCGAGGCCGCGAAGCTCAAGGCCGTGAAAGCCGCTAGAATCACTGAATAACGGAGTTTTCGTTGGTCTGCTTTCATGAGGGGGTATTCGCTAAAAAGGGGCTACTATGTCGCGGTAGAATAACTTGGTTCAACAATCTGCTGCGCGCAATTCCTGCAAACGTCGGTAATACGCTCAAAAAAACACGTTAGATTCACCGCAGAGCAGCAATCAATGCCGGCGAGATCGTTATTTTTTAGGAGTTGGAGGCTGATACTGGAATGGCGTATTGCCCTCGTTCTCTTGGTTTTCTCCGGGGGTAGAGCGCCCGCGAGCAATGTAGTCCGACATGAGCAGGGTGAGTTCTTCAACGATCTCCGGCTTTTCATTAAAGAGATTGACCGTTTCTCCTCGATCTTCGACTAGGTTGTAGAGTTGGTGATGTGGCAGGCCTTCCACATTGGCGCGACCGGGGCGGGGATCACTCCAACCGCCGGACCCGGGGCAGAAGGCGAGCTTCCAGTCGCCTTTGCGAATGGCAAAGGAGCCGTTGATGGAGTGGTGGACGACGGCTTCACGAAGGGCCTTTTTATCAGCGCCAGTCAGGGCCGGCAGAATACTGATACTATCTTCGCCGGTGTTATCAGGGTAATCACTACCGACGATTTCAGCGCAGGTGGCAAGCAGGTCGGTGGAGCAGATAATTTGGTTGCTGCGGCTGCCGGCTTTCACCTTAGCAGGCCATTGAGCGATGAAGGCGACACGATGACCTCCCTCGTAGATGTCAGCTTTGTGCCCGCGAAAATCGAGGTGTGTCCTATGACCGTGCTCCGCCATCAGCGGGATTTCGCCTCGGGGCGAACAACCGTTGTCGGCAGTGAAGATGACGAGCGTGTTTTTCTTGAGCCCGACATCAGCGATCGCTTTCGTGATGCGGCCGACGATGTGGTCGACCTCCATGCAGAAATCGGCGTAGGCATTGATACCGCTTTTGCCCTTCCACTGTTCGTTGGGAGCAATAGGTGTGTGGGGTGCCGGAAGGGGCATATAGAGAAAGTGAGGTTCTCCTTCTTTCCACTTCGAGATCACCTCGACAGCTTCGTCGGTAAGATCCGGGAGCACATCCTCCGGTAGGAGACCTTCTTCTTTTAATCCAGCGCGACCGAATTCGCTTTTGGGAGCAAGAGCGGTAGGGACAGCGGTGAGTTCGTTGTCCTGGATGTAAACATACGGCGGCATGTCGAGTGAAGCGCTGTGGCCAAAGAAGGTATCGAATCCAACAGAGAGGGGGCCATTTTTGATCGGCTTAGTGAAGTCAATCTGGTCTTCGAGTGGGTCTCCGTTTTTGTCACGCTCGTCTGAGGCGTCGGGCTTGATTGCCCAGTCCATGCCAAGGTGCCACTTGCCAATACAGTGAGTGGTGTAGCCGTTTTTCTTGAGTAGTTTTGGCACGGTAAGGCGTTCTGTGGAAATAAGGTGGGAGCTATAACCCCAGAGAACGCCACTCTTGAGGCGGGTGCGCCAGTTGTACCGACCAGTCAGGATGCCGTAACGGGTCGGCGTGCAGACTGATGAGCTGGTGTGAGCATCAGTGAAGTGCATGCCGCCTTTGACCATCGCATCGAGATGAGGTGTTGCTATCTTTCCTTCCGGATTGAGGGCCTGGACATCGCCGTAGCCCATATCGTCGGCGAGGATGAACACAATGTTCGGTTTTTCGTCGGCGACAACCGTTGTCAACCACGCGAGGAGACCATAGGCCAGTATCAGGAGCGTTCTCATGGACGGGAACTAAAACAAGTCTACGCCTGATTTCCAAATCAAAAAGACTCAGTGTCACAGGGGGAGAAATTAATCCTTTTTTGATTTGAATCGCGGAATCCCACGCTTCAGCGCAAAAAATACCCCTCCGTCAGGAATGTTTCTCAGAGTGAGCTGTTCTCGTTGATTGATTGTTCTTACTTTTTCCGGACTTGGAGGCTTTGGATTCTGCATCAGCATAGGTGAGGTAGCCGGAGTTGTAGTAGCCGGAATAATAATTGCCTTTTCCGAGCATTGTCTTCATCGGCATCGCATTAGCCACAATCCCAGCCACTTCTATTCCGTTGCCATCGAATTGTTTAATGGCTCTCGCCAGCGCCTGCTTGGGTGTCTTCCACATCCTGTAGACGAGACAGAGGAGGTCAGCTTGATGGGCAATGGTTAGCGTATCGCTGATAGCGAGAACCGGAGGGCTGTCGATAATAATTCGGTGAAAGGAAGTCTCAAGTGAGGCAAGGAGACCTCCAATCAGTTTTTCTTCAGGGAACGGGTCGCTAGCCGTAACGTTGCCGGCGGTCATTACAAAATAACCGTCTTCGGTTTTTTGAATGACCTCTTTCAATGGGTGGCTACCTTGAAGGTATTCGTAGATCCCAGCACGGTTTTCAGGTAATCCAAGATACTCAGCGATCTTTGGGCGTTTTAAATCGAGATCAATCAGTAAAACGCGTTCGCTGGGGCGTGCTTCTGCAAGATATTTTGTAAGATTTACCGAAACGGTGGACTTACCCTCTTCGGGTAGGGAACTGGACACGAGTATGGTTTTTGCTTCGGAGTGTGAGATGCTCAGATTAGCTTGCAATTTACGATGTGCCTCAGCTTGAAGGACTCTTGAGTGACGTTTCTCTTCACTCGTCGCTTTCTCCCTGATCTCAGGGATGACCGTGTAGACTGGACGTCCCGAAAATAATTCGACGTCTTCGATCCGGCGAAGTGATTTGTCGAGCTTACCATGAACGGTAGCAAATAAAAAACCGACGACTAAACCTCCAAGACCGAATCGAAGCAGGGCATCCGGCAGGCGCAGTTTGATAGGAAGGTAGTTGGTTACTGCTGGTTGAATGATTGAAAATTCTCCTTTGAGGAAATCTAACTGGACATCGCCCATTTTGGCTTTCGCGATCAGAGAATCATGCAAAGTCGAGTCTGATTGAAAGTCCCGTGCGATCATATTTTGCCGGGCCTCTGTGTTCGATAGTTGAAAATTGATGAGTTCTTCGTCGGAGAGAGTGCTAGTGATACTCTGGAGGCTTCCCCAATAGGTAGACTCAATGGGTAAGGACTTGGTGATCTGATTAATCTCTTTTCGAAAGACCTCGTGAAGCAAGGAAAGATGTTCTTTTTCCTGGACAAGGGGCGGCCATTTTTCGAGGTATTCTTTTCGAAACTCGACCAAACGGGATTCAGAGGCGCGAATTTCATCGCGAATTTCGAGGGCGCGACTGTAGATCGCGAGGGACTGTTCAGACAGGGCCATCTCCCGTTGGAGCTCACTAATCTGTTCATTGAGAAGGGCGATGTTCGCATTTGAAGCACCCGCTTGATTAGCGCTGTTGGTCCGTCCGAGCTCTTCGAGAAGGCCAGCTACCACCGATTTTGCGTTGTCGGCATTTGGCAAGGTAGTAGTGATGGTAAGAATTGATGTGCCATATTGCTCTCGCACTGAGGTTTTTGAGAGCAATTCACGAGCGAGTAGGTTTCTCGCGGCTTCATACTCCTGATTTGTTGAACGGCTTGGCTCAGGAAGTAAAGCCGCGAGATCCGAACTGGCGGTTACCGCATGGTATAGACTCTGAAGACTGAGCTTGGCCTTAAGTTTGGCGACTAGATCGTTCGTAGTGGCCCTTAAGACTGAATCTTCGATCTCAACTTCTGCTGCGGGCGCGAGGTGGCTTTCGGGCTGAATAACGGCGCTCGCTTCGTAGGAAATAGGACTGGTGCGATGCTGGTGCAGAGCAAGAATAACGCCAGCGATCAAGCAAGGCAGGATGATCCACATTCTTTCGAGATAGAAATAGAAGTGGTCAGAAAAGCTTTTAACCGACAAAAATTCCGATGTGGCGTCATTACCGCGAGCGGTTTTTGAAGACATTGTGGTGGTTTGTGGTGGTTTGTGGTGAAACGATTTGAACTAGCCTTTAATCCGAACCGCAGGGGTGAACCTAGTTTCAAATGGAATCTAAATCAAGCGTTGCCTCTAGTATTATTAATGGCAAATATGAGCGCATATTTCACCTCATTGACACCGCACGAACCGTGCCATTTTTTGTAACAGGGCACGTTTTACAACCTGCCCATTCCCACCGAATTAAAAACACAGGGCGACTGGATTCGTAAAGCGTTTGCCGGCGTAACGCGATCGGAGCGGCCGCTGATCAAGAGGGAGGCTGCGGGTTAGCCGCGATGATCGAAAACAGGCGCGGCGACGCGGGCGAAGGCCCGCCCTCCTCGCCGCGGTCTGCGGCGTAGCCGCTGGCATAATCTTTTGAGCTAATAAACGTATTCTCAGTTGGCCTGAGCTGAGGAGGCCCTTATCGCTACAAGGATTACAAAAGACACGATGAGTCCTCGCGCTCTTATTGTTTATTCTTCTAGATCAGTGAGGTTTACCCACCGCCTTTCCTCAGAACTCAATAGCCCCATTTCGGCTAGCTGAACGCCTCTAGCACCCTCAAGAAGGTTCCAGCGGAATGGTTCGTCAATCGCGATGTGTCGAAGGAACATTTCCCACTGAATCTTGAAAGCGTTATCGTAGTGTTCCTGTTCGGGGACCTTCTGCCAGCCGTCGAAGAAATCGATAGGTTGAGGGATATCAGGGTTCCAGACGGGGCGGGGAGTGTTGCCGTAGTGCTGAGTCCAGACATCGCGCAGACCGACGATGGCACTACCTTTCGACCCGTCCACCTGCATCGTGAGGAGGTCATCGCGGCGAACGCGCACATTCCAAGATGAGTTAAAGTGACAAACAACTCCGTTTTCGCATTCAAAGGTGGAGTAAGCGGAATCATCCGCGGTGCAGATGTAGGGGTTACCCTGCTCGTCGATGCGCTCCGGGACATGAGTCGACGCGAGACAGGAAACGCCTTTTACCTTTCCGAAGAGATTGTCGATGATGTAGCGCCAGTGGCAGAGCATATCAACGGCTATGCCACCACCTTCTTCTTTGCGATAGTTCCATGAAGGGCGCTGAGGAGTGACCGTGTGGCCTTCGAAGACCCAATAGCCGAATTCACCGCGAACGGAGAGAATATCTCCGAAGAAATCGTTCTCAACAAGACGCTGAAATTTGATTATGCCGGGCAGCCAGAGTTTGTCTTGGACCACGCCGTTCTTCACGCCGGCATCGCGGCAGATCTTGTAGAGTTCGTAGGCGTCCTTAGTTTTAATAGCGGTCGGCTTTTCGCAGTAGACATGCTTACCAGCGGCGGCGGCCTGCTCAACGGCGTCGAAACGGCGCAGGGTGCTTTGGGCGTCGAAGTAGACCGAGTAAGCCGGATCATTCATGACGCTGTCGAGGTTGGTAGTGTATTTCTCAGCACTTGAAATCTCGACGAGTTTTTTCAGCTTGGTCTCATTTCGGCCCACGAGAATGGGATCAGGCATAATGATTTCTTCAGGTCCGACCTGGACGCCGCCCTGCTTAATAATAGCGTCAATAGAGCGAAGCAGGTGCTGGTTGGTGCCCATGCGTCCGGTGACGCCGTTCATGATGATTCCGATTGTGTGTGTTTTCATGAAAGATAAAAAATGTTTTTGTTAGTATTTTTTAAACGTGCTTGCGATAGGCGTTGATGATTTTTTCGAGATACTGGTCTTGGTCAAAGGCCCAGTGACGATCTGAAAAGATTTCCACTTCGATGGGGCCGTCAAAGCCGGTGGCTTCGACAAGTTGGCGAATCCCGTGGATGTCTATGCATCCTTCACCCATGAGGCCGCGATCGTTGAGAAAATCGTTTGTCGGGGTGACCCAGTCGCAAATATGAAAACCGATAAGGCGCCGACCAGCACGCTTAATTTCACGTTCTAGCTGGGGATCCCACCAAATATGGTAGACGTCTGCGGCGATACCAACCCATTCCTCACCCAACTGATCAATCATCTCATTACACTGGCCGATCGTGTTGATCGCGCTGCGACAATCGGCATACATGGGATGAAGGGGTTCGATCGCTAGTTTCACTCCAACGGAGGAAGCGTGATCAATCAGACCGGCAACCCCTTCAGTGATTTGTTTTCGATTATCAGATAAACAAAGGTCTGGCTTGGCGCCACAAACGAGCACGACCTGCGGAGCGCCAATAGCGGCGGCTTCATCGAGAGCGCGGATGTTGTCTTCGTGAGAGTCGCGGCGACCGGCTTCATTGAGGTAGGGGAAGAATCCGCCACGGACGGTGGAGACAGCCTTGAGCCCATGGTCGTCGAGGATGGATTTGGACTCAGCGAGGGGTCGACCTTCGAGCCACTGTCGCCAAACGCCGACTCCTGGAACCCCGGCGGCGGCATACTTAGCACAAGCCGTGGGCAGGTCCCATGGTTTCGTGGTCATCGTGTGAATGGCGAGGCGGTCTAGATTTTCCATAGATCAGGCCAGTTTAAATAAATCAATTCCGAGGCGTTCTGCAACGCGTAGCGGGCGGATGAGAGCCTCTTTCATGCGAGCGTGTTCATCTCCTGGGCGAATGTCAGGACAATCTGGATGTATTTCAGAGCTCGCAATGAGCCCGAGCAACTGAAGCACCACTGCTGTGCTATGTTTATAGGCGGCAGCGCTACCCTTGTCGTCTAGGCGGAAGACGGAATCTTCAAGTGATTGGAAAGCTTCGAAGAGCTTATAGACGCGTGAATCGTAGCTGTCCTTGAGCCACAATTTACGGGCTTCGCAGATCAACGGGCATGCAGAGACACCAGCGCCGATGAGCAGGGGTAGCCCCATCTTAATTGCTGACGCAATGCCAAAATCGTCACCGCTGTGGGGGGAGAAGTTTAGCTTTAGGTCGCGGCACATTGCGGCCCAGTAAAGTAAGTGGGGTTCGTCAAGTGTTGAGATTTTTCCGCCCACGTATTTTTCATGGTTGGCAATCTCATGAAGCAGCCAGGGATTAAACGGAGTGGCCCAGGGAACAAACGCGGGCTCGAGAGCGTGTGCGAGCGCTGGAACCTTGATGTGTTCGGCGATTTCAAAGTAAGCGTCGCGGCGGCGCTCGGGATCTAGCTGATTAAGCTGCTTTGAGGTCATGATCATAACTTCAACATTGGAGTCGGTTTGCGCGATATCGAGATGCGGGTAATACCACTCGGCCCGAAATTGGTCACCGGAGGCGCCGACGGCCGTGACTCCGCAGATGATCTTTGGGCTTGAAAAGGCGGCACGGAATCGTTGGATCACTTCGGCATAGAGTTCCGGACTAAGATTGAAGATATAACCCGTGTCAGCATTGAGTACGAAAGCTATTTCGACCCCTGCTGCTTCGGCGCATTTGGTCATCCAGTTGATGCTGTTTTCGAATCCCTCCCAGTCGGGTTTTTGGTTGCGGAAAGGTAGCAGGGTGGCGACACAGAGGCGGGCCGGGGGCTTGTGATCGGCGAGCGACTCCTCTGTTGCTTGAGCCCAGATGGTCTCGGACCAGTTTGTTTCTGGCTTCAAGTCAGTAGCATTCCCAATCATATTTCACAGTTACGATTTCTGCGAAAAATGGGTTAGAATGAAATCGCCAATTTAGCATTTTTCCGATCAAATAATTTCAAAGACTGCGCGAGGCAGTAATTTGTGTCGGATGGCAAAGCTGTATCAGGAAATACTTTTAGAAGAGTTGGACATCCGGTTGCCGGGCCTCAATGTCCGTCGACTTGCTCTCCATCAGCACATGGACCAAGTCGAGAAGGTGAAGTCTCATTGGCATTCCTACCACCAGGTCCTGATCTATTTCCGGGGGCGGGGTATTCAACGGGTGGCTGATAAGCGAATCTTAGTTCGTCGTGGCACGGTCATTAGTGTTCGCGCGCGCGAGGATCACGAGTTTATCAAGGAGCAGGATGTGAGTCCGGTCTGCCTTGCGATCGATTTCAAGCAGGCGGATTTTACAAATCTTTACAAGACGATTCAGTTAAGTGGCGACGCGATGAGCCGGATCGAACAGGCTCTCTATCGATTGGGTCGCTATCAGTCCTGGGCGCAGGACACGACACTGTCGGTGGCGGCGGAGATTCTCGGTATTCTTGCGATAATGCAGGTCGAAGGTGGAAGTCCCAGAGAAATAGCTGCAGCCAAGGTGCACCCAGCGACGGACGAAGTGAAGCGGATAATCCACGAAGGTGACCTTGCAACGTTGTCCGTCGCCGGAATCGCAAATCAGATAGGGAAGAGTATGGATTATCTCAATCGGCAGTTGAAAAGAGAGTCCGGAGTGACCATTGGGCAGTTGCTATCGGCGGCGCGCTTTGAGGAGGCGAGTGACCTTCTTGCCGATTCCAAAGCGTTGATTGGCGAAGTAGCGGCAGCGGTGGGTTTCCTTGATCAGAACTACTTTTCTCGTTGGTTTCGTAAGCAGTCTGGCCAGACGCCGACCGAATGGCGCTCTTGATCGGGGCTCTCGTCAGGTTTTGGAATTGCTCTTCTCACTAGTTGTAGCGAGCTTAAGATTCGTTTCGAAATAATCTCAGCAAGAGAGCTTATCAGGAGATTTCCACGATTACGGAATGGGTTATCCTGTTTTTTGAGAGAGCTTTTAGCCTCGTAACAAGACGATTCGTAACCCATAATCGTTGGCCCACTCTTCGGTTTCCATCTCCATGAAGAACCTTTTTAAGATTCTACTCTTAGCTCTGAACGTTTCGTTTCTCCAGTCTATGGTTGCTGAGGATGATAGACCCCATGTCGTCTTGGTATGTGGTACTCTGCATTATTCGCCGGAACTCACCATGCCGGTTTTTGCGAAAGAGTTGGAGCGATTTGGATTCAAGACAACCGTTGTTCTGGGTACGGGCAATCCGGAAAAGAAAACGGAGGGCGTTCTGCCTGGTCTTGAAGTTTTGTCCGATGCGGACGTGGCCATCTTCTTTATGCGTTTTCTGAAGATGCCTGAAGATGAGTTTCAGCCAATCAAGGAATACCTCGAATCGGGTAAGCCTGTCATCGGGCTTCGGACTGCCAACCACTCCTTTAAATATGCGCCTGATCATCCTTTGTATGAGTGGAATGACGGTTTTGGCCGCCGCGCCCTCGCTGGTCCCTACATCGTTCATCAGGCTGGAACGACTGATATTTCAGTTCTGCCCACTGCCGCTAATCATCCTATCTTGGCAAACGTCAAGAAGACTCAGTGGGTTTCTCCGGGGACACTTTACCTTACTCGACTCGAACCCGGCGTTGAACCGCTAGTCATTGGAAAAGGCCAAGGCCGTGATCGTCTCCTCAATCGCTCCTGGGGATCAATCATGGTGAACGAGTCTGAGGCCGACATTGTTGCTTGGGCTTGGGAGAATGAATGGGGCGGTAAGGTGTTTGGCACCTCTTTTGGCCATCCTGGAGACTTTGCGGAGGAGGCTCACAACCGGATACTGATAAATAGCGTGCACTGGTGCCTCGATAGGGAAGTGCCTCCGGCCGAGGCCGAGATCACAACATGGCAACTAGAGCGGGTTGATAAGAAGAAGTGAGATGAGATCTTTCATTTTTTTCCTTCTGACAGCGGCGTCTACCGCGAGTGCTGTCCTTGCTGAAGCTCCCATTCTTCCCGGAGACCGAGTTGCGATTGTCGGCAATACCTTCGCTGACCAAATCCGCGAGCACGGTTATCTTGAAACACTTCTCTTGCAGCGCACCAGAGAGAATCCCGTCTCGATTAGGAATCTCGGCTGGGGAGGCGATATGTTAACGCTTCGAGATCGGCCGACCAATTTTCCGACTGAAGAGTCAACCCTAACTGCCCATAAAACCGATGTTATTATCGCCTGCTTCGGTCTGGGTGAGAGTTTTAATGGCGAGGTGGGGCTCGAAGATTTTAAGAAAAACGTGGCTGCCTTTATCGCTTCCCATCGCGGCAAGAAATACAATGGAAAAAAAGAGGTTCGTCTTGTGCTGGTGTCTCCTATTGCTCACGAAGATTTCGGTCGCCTCACCACGATGGCAGAAACGCGCAATGGCCAACTCGAAGCCTATTCCGAGGCGATGGGGGTTGTGGCTGCCGAATATGATGTGCCCTTCGTGGATCTCTACACGCCGATGAAATATATTATGGAGGAGCCGGGGGCTCCGAAGTTGACGACCAATGGGATTCATCTCAATTCCTATGGCTACTGGGCGGTGGCGCGATACCTGTTTGATACTCTGGTCACAGGTGAGAATGAAACCGTTCGTGAACAACCGTGGAGAATCGAGGTCGACGCAAAGAAGGGAAGTGGTTCAAGTGAAGGTCTTAGGTTGGAAAAAGTTAAAGTGCTCTATGACGGCGTCAGCTTTCTCGCGATAGAGGAATTTGGTCCCACTCTCGCTCCGCCGGCGGACGGTAGTCTTCCTCCTCAGTTGGCAGGCCTCCGTGACATTTTGACAGTGGAGAATCTCAAGCCGGGAAATTACGAACTCACGATTGACGGGCAAGTAGTAGTAACGGCTCCGGCTAGTGAATGGTCGAGGGGTATTCCTGTGGATGCTTCACCGGCTCACATCGAAGCTGAGACGCTGCGCGAAGCGGTGAACGATAAAAATCGTCAGTTTGTATACAGTTGGAAAGCCTACAACCAGGTTCATATCGTCGGCGAACGAAGGAACTCTCCGAGCGGCCAGTCGCTATCGGGCGAAGTGATCGAATTTAACAATATCACCAAGGAGCGTGAAGTGGAACTTCGCGACAGTATCAAACTCAAAACCCGACAGTGGCGACTCGCGCGCGTGGAGGGTTAAACCATTGAAGCGCAAGCATAAGGACCTATGAAATCCGGTTTAACTTTTCTCATCGTTGCCTTGATTACAGCCTCTGTATTCCTCGGTAGCGATGCCAATGCGATCGATGCGTCTGGCATTAAGACAGCCAACCTTAAGGATGCTGATCTGGA
>MDTC01169685.1_pt1 | contig 16075 bp, 10 predicted proteins | sample 811181 | NCBI WGS metagenome assembly MDTC01 (sample SAMN05326644, study PRJNA326480) | marine metagenome | isolation source: seawater | place: Pacific Ocean: North | collected 2011
AAAATTTGCATCATCATTCAACGCAGCTGCTAACTCGTTAAGCGTATTTAATGCGCCAGGGGCACTATCCACTAGGGCAGTTAATGATGGTGCCGATGATGATACTAATTTAACTTCTGTTGCCATTTACTAACTCCCTAAAGTTGGCCAGTCATATGTTAGTGCAGCAAGAGCATCTACATCTTCTGCATTGTCAATTGCTGTTGTGTGTTCATTTGCCTTTGTTCTTACCGCTGCTCGATATGTTGCAACATTACTTGGTACAGCTGCACCACCATCTGCTGCTCTCAATACATACCAATCAGTTGGTTGTAATAAATTATTTGCATTTGAATTAATTCTTTGTTTGTGTACAGTTTTTAATCCAGCAGTCTTAATAGTTCCTTCAGTTCCTAAACCTGCTGTTTCATCATCTGCAGTATATAATACATCAGTTAATGCTTTTGCTGTTGCTGTGCCATAGGAACCAGTCACAGCACCACTTGCATAAGCATAAGTAATTTCTGTGTTTACATACCATTCTGAATCCTTTGCATTAGTAGTATCCATAGTAACTGAATATATGCCAATTGCTTCTAAGTCTGAAGTGGCCCATTGTCCAAATATATTTCTAGGATATTGAACATCATCTATTACTATAGGTCTTGGATTCCTAATTATTTCTGTTATATTGTTATCTTTTACGATTGCCCACATTTTTATTTCCTCTTCCTTCTATTTATACATTATCTAGCCGTTGTTGGTTGGCCACTTGAAGTTGTAAATGGTCTTTCTGCAAATGCTGCAAATGAATAAGCTTCTCCATTATTATTTAATCCAGAGAATGTATTTTTCAGTTTAAATCCATTTGCATAAATATCCAACTTATAAGCAGTATCAGCTCCACCATTTACAGATTCATTTAATCTAAATGTCCAGTCTGATACATTATACGGATTCTGTATATTATCCCACACAAAATGGTGGTCTGCATTATCTCTTCTTTTTATCCATATCCAAGCTGGTTTAAATCCACAATAAACAAATGTACCATTTGCTGCTCCACTAGAACTATTTCCATAGAATTGTCCAAAGTGACTAAAGCCTTGAATTGGTGCCCAGATATAATTAATATAATTCCAAGTACCATTTACACCATAATCTGTTCCAACACTATATACAGACGATGTTGGTGCACCATGTAAAGTTGAAGAAGTATTAAACGCTGCATTTGTGTCCATAGTATATGCACCTACTGTACCAGAAGTGATTCGGTCTTGATACCACATCCACCAGTTTTCTGTTCTATTTCTCGCTCTTGTAATCTGCCACCCAGGTGTTACGCCTAAACCATGGCCATAAGTATTAGCAACTCCATTTGAAGAAGCACTGTGTTGAGCTATGGAAATTCCTGCAGTTTGATTTACTTGGACTGTACTATTGTTTCCATTACCATCAGAATTTGAGCTTGTAGTTCCACCATTTACTTTCCACACCCAAGCAGAATAACCTTGGCCATTTTTATTTGCATTTGCTTCTCCACTATTTCCTTCATCAACTTGGAATCCATTTGATGAAACACTATTTACATGACCAAAGTTTGAATTTGTGGACTCTTGTGAATTATTATCTGGAAATTGATTTGTAGTTATACCTACTGATGTATTTTGTAAGATATGATTTGATTCTGCAGATGCATTTTTTATCCAAATTATATCTGGTTGTAAATTTGAATTACCACCTAAAGTAATATCTTGTGTGCCACCATTACCAGTGTATCCATGTGTCTGGAAATATTCTGATGGGTCATCTATTGTCCAATTTGACATTATCCAAACTCTCCTAAATTTTTACTACACAATGCGTAGAATCCTGATGGTGGAGCATATTCAAAAGTACCATAACCGTTTGCATCTGAATTTCCACTTGCAAGCGCTTGGTTTAATCTAAAATAACCACCAAAGTTCATTCTTGTTCTATTACCTTGATAAACAGATACTGTAGGAAGTGCAATATCTGTTGCACCTGCTATAGCACCCCAAGAAAGAGCTTGTCCATTTGTATTTGTTGCTGGGTTAGAACTATTTCCCCATGTACCATTTACACCCATGTAAAATTTTAAATTATCCATATCTAAAGCAAACATTGTGATATCACCTTGAGCTGGTCCGGTCCAACCACTTCCACCGTTATATACATTACCATTTAAATAATACCATCCGGTTGAGCCTGATGTTGCAACATTACCTGCATAATATCCACCATTTCGATGTGGAATCCAAGGGTCATTCCAAGCTGCAATACCCGGCATTACATATGTACCATCACTATTATTTTCTCTTTGTCCTTCCCAATACCACTTACCGTTTGAAACTCCCATAGTGGCATTCATTGAACACCAACCAGAACCTCCATCAGTACTTACATAAGTACCGCCATGTTCTGAATGTATATTACCATTGTTTCTGGAATTATTATTTAAAGTACAGAAATTATTTGTAGGAGTATCCTGTGCTTGGTCAATTGAGGTAATATTAGTTAAAGAAAAGTTATTTGATTGTCCACTGTTATCAGCTCCTAAAGAACCAGAATTATCAAACTCTAACCAACAATCTCTAGCACCCCATGAAAGTGAAGTTAAATCCTTAGGAACCCATTCACCATCATCATTTGTTTCAGCGAAATTATCTGGAGTTAAATTTTGTCCATTTAAACTTGCAAACTGAGCTACATACATTCTTGAGTATACACTTCCATCAGTATGTCCATGGCCTACAGATAATGAACCATATCCCGCACCAGTATTCTGGTTTTGGTTCATATTATTACTAGCATCCCAACCATCTGGTTCTACATCTCTACCATTAACATATATTTTAACTCTATTTTGTGCTGTAGCTTGTGTACTATCTATTACAACTACTATATGATACCATGCTGCTGTATCATTAAATTCCATTAAGGTTTGACGAAGAGTTTGTGTTCCCGTCATAATTCTTAATCTATTATCTGTCTGAAACCTAGCAAATACTCTTCCTTCGAAAGAATCAGCACCAGCAGATTCCCAAAGATATTCCAAAACTCCTGGCTTAACTCTTTTAACCCACGTACTAATAGTCTGAGTAGTTCTACTACCACCAGATGGATAAGACATAGTTAATTTTTCACTATTATCTATTTCCAACTTAAGCGAATTACTTACATCATATCCTGATGAAATACTTCCTCTATTATGTAATTTATCAGTAAATGCCATATTATGTTTGAGCCATATTCTGTACTCTTCCTATTTCTTGCCAGACACTTCCATTATATCTAAATGCAAAGATATCTGTTTTGTTTGCTGTTGCTGTGACTGTTGGTGCTGTACTTGCTGCAAATTCGAATACAGTATTCCAAGCAATTGTTCTTGCTGTACTTCCTTGCGCAATCTCAACTGAAATAATAGCACCTTCAACAGCATTACTTGGTGCTGCAAAAGTTGTATTCTCAGTTGTTAAATGATAAGCGTTAGCTGCTGCTCTTGCATCCCATGCCACTGCGTTTGAACTTGATGTTAAAGCCACTTGAGTTATATTTGCAGATGTTGTTGCTGTTAATAAACCAGTGACCGTTGCTCCAGTTGATGTAGTAGCAACTTTTGCACTACCATCGTAAAATAAATTTACTGCGCCATCATCTACAGCACTAATACTGTTTTCGCCTGATTTGGCTTGTATGTAAATATCACCACCAGAATCTCTAATATATAAATCGCCGGTAGTATTTACTAAGTATCCATTAGAACCATCATGATAAAGTTCTAAATCTTGGTCATCACCTATTTTTAATTTTTCGCTATCGCCCAATAAGAGAGAATCTCCATCGGGCAGCTCTTTAATTTGTTGACTTGAGCTGTCAACTATTAATGGAAATCTATTTGCCATCTTAACTTACTCCTACTGATATGTTGCTTCCCGTTCTGGGTACAACTGTTATACTTCCAGTCGTTATAGTAACGCTGGTGTTTGCTGACCTTCCAATCACGAGTAAAGAACTCGCATCGGCGTCATCACCAAATGATAATGTTCCATTACCATTTGTTTTTAAAACTTGTCCATTTGTTCCATCGGAAACATTGAGTTGTGCTATACCGACGGAATTATCTGCAATTAATTTTACCTTTGTTGTTGCCATTATCCTTCTAATACCTCTATTCTAGATTTTAATAAATTAATATCCGACAGGTTTTGAGTCACCTGTGCTTCTAATGTTTCTATTCTGGTCATTGCTTCTTGTAAAGCTGCAATTGACCTTCTTTGTATATCTCCGGTTTTAACTGTTTTAAAGTCAGTTGTAATACCGGCATCTATATCTTCTTTTGTTTGTGGTACATCTTCTACGAATTCTGGATAGTTTTCTTCCACTGCTTGTGCAATCCATCCATAAGAATCAACATCACCCATTCTTCTATCAATCCACTTAAATTTTTGCAATGGTAAATCTTTTATCATTTGCCATTGTGAAGGAGCGTCTGTAATTTCTTCTTTTAATCTTTCATCTGAATCAATATCTGATATACTACCGTTTGATGAATATATTAATCCATCATGAGAAATTCTTGCTCTATAAGCACTACTTTGGTTATGGTCTGCAGCAACAAATGCATTTGCACCATAACCTACAACTTTAATTCCATAGTTATCAGAACCTGAACCAAATATAGCTGACCAATCATTACCTGAATTTTTTGCAATATATAGAATAGCATCATTACTATTATTTTCACTATTTAAATTTTGAATATGTAAGGTTGCACCAGGACTAGATACTCCACCAATACCAATTAAATCTTTTGCGTCATTTGTACTCGAAGTCTTTAACATGAGTTTTCTATTACCAGAACTATTTACCAAGAGTGATAAATTGTGGTTCGTTGTAGTTCGAATACTATTATGGTCAAATCTTAAAGTTTGGCTAGCATTAGTATTAGTCAAGAGAACAGTTGGGTCACCAGCATTTTGAATTGTAAAATTAGTTGTAGTCCAAGCGACAGTACTTCCTGCCATTCTCATTCTGTCATCTGTGCCTAGTGATGAACCATTGGATATTTTTAAAGCATCAGAATTATCATTGTCAATACCCATTTCCCATGTTTCATTTCCTGATATTGCCCATCTTATTTTTGCATCGCCTGCTCCAGCTGCAGTATATAACGAAATTAGACAATCATCACCTGAACCAGTACCAGCATTTTGCATAAGCATTGATAAATCTTTACCACTACTTGTACCTTGATAAAGTCTTAGTGCATTTGATTCACCAGTTGTATTAATGTCAAATGTATATGCTGGATTAACTTCATTAATACCTACAGCTCCTGTTGCTCCAGACGATTGTATTTGTCTAGCATTTAAAACTCTTTGTAAAGTACCACCAACTTGAGACCAAAGTTCAATTGACCCTTTATTACTTGTACCTGAACCGGGGTCAAAAGCCATGCCTCGAATTTTACCATAAATTTCTTTTGAATTACTGTCTTTCTCATCTCCTGAGAAAATTATTTCTCCAACATAGGTACTATCTGCAATACCTCCAGTGGTTGAATCATTGGCATAAAATTCTAATCTTGGTGCATCATCTGTATCGTGGTTTTGATAACTTTCTAATAGTATATGTGGTCTGCTATCTGCTGTAGAGTATAAATGTAAATCAGTTGTTGGGTTTGTAGTTCCAATTCCAACATAGCCTGTTCCACCATCTATTCTCATAGCTTGACCAGCGGTTTTAACAAGGAAGTTTATACCATCATCACCATTTTTATTTTCTATAAAAGCACCTTCAGTTGTAGTATACATACCTAGACGATAATTAGTTGTACTACCTATTTGAAGTGCTGGCGCTGATTGTGAACCTTCGGCTGAAGAATCGCCGATATGTAATAATCCATTTGGAGAAGCAGTTCCTATACCAACCTTTCCGCTGTTATCAATCTTTAAGGCTGGGCCGGTACCTTGATGCGCATAAGAATCTATTTCAATTAAAGGTGCATAAGAAGCATCTGATGTTTCATTTGATTGAATTACAAAAGTATCATTAGCAAGACTTCCTATCTTATAACTCCAATTTCCTGTTCTAGCTATATTAATGACTGGATTAGATTTAGAAACAGTTAAGTCACCAGTAGAGTCTATAGTACCACTTACATTTATTTTATGTGAGAAATCAAATCTATCGTTTGAAGCTGACCATGTAATTGTAGCATCATTAGAAGCGTCAACAGCATCTTGAATTGTAATACCTGCTCCATCGGCTGAACCCGATGTATCGTTTGATGCGTGATAGTTTAAGGTTATATTTTTATCGGCTGATACTAGATTATCTGCAGTGATTGTACTACCTGTGACTGTTAAATCACCACCTACAGTTAAATTACCACTGGTACTTAGACTTGGAAATGAGCCTACACCCGCAGATGTGATACGTTCAGTACCACCTACGCTTAAACCGTGTTTTACTTCGAAATTTTTATTTGCCATTTACGTTTTCACTCTCCAACGTTTATTCTATTTATACAGGAATTGCAGTCGATACAACCCTCGCTGTTAAACTACTATTACTTCCAGGTGTTAATTGTAATAAGACATTACCACTTGAAATTGTAGCACTTAATGTTCCAAGAACTGCGTTATCAAATAATGTTCCATATTCTGAGATATAAACAGTACTTCCATCATGTATTAAATTGACTTCAGTTGAATGATAATCAGTTCCTTGTGTTAATTGAACTATATATTTAATTGTTCTATATGTTGCTGCAGCATGTGATGCAATTGTTGTTGCACTTGTTGTGGTCATTGTAGTTGATGTGACTTCAGAACCCTGAATAGTTGTATCATCAAACATACCAATAGAGTTAATCGAATCTGTTGCTGGTTGATTAATCTGAGTTGTTGTTGGCATTACAACTTCAATACTATGACCATTAGCAATATTACTATCAAATGTTAAAGTTGTACCACTTACTGCGTATGTCCCTTTTTCTTGATATACACCATCAATATATACAAATGTATTATTTTCTGATATAGGATTAATCGATAATGTATATGCGGCCGTGCTTCCATCACCGGTAAATTCATCAACTGTCATTGCTGAACCAGTTATACCATTTCCTATTTGATGAACTACTACTTCTGCTCCAGATAATGGTGCAGAATCTAAAGTAAGAGTTGTTCCACTTACTGAATATGAATTTTTATTTTGATATACACCTTCAACAAATACGATTAAGTTATCTTCACTTGGTGGTGTAGTACTTAAAGTAAATGCTGTTGTGCTAGAGTTAGCCGTAGTGAACAAATCAGTCGAGAAAGGAGTGACTGACGCTGTTCCTGAAATTGTGACAGTATCTGAAGCTGCAGTTGTTGCAATGGATATACCATTACTTCCTACAAGAGTCAGAGTATCAGTGGCTTGGTCGGCGGCAACAGTTGTTTGGCCACTTACTGCGATATTACCAAATGAATTACCTCCAGTACTACTATTCGTAATTGTAATTTCATCTGAACTTGCATCGGTTGCTAGGGTAATACCTGTTCCTGCCACAAGAGTCAAGGTGTCCGATGTAGAATCGGCTGACACCGTAGTTTGTCCACTAACGGCTATGTTAGCAAAGGCGTTATCTCCAGCGGTTCCCCAACTTAAGTTTCCACTTCCGTCGGTTTTTAATGCTTGACCACTAGAGCCATCAGCTGTGGGTAGGACCCATATTTGATTAGCTGATAATGAGGGTGCCTCAAACCCTACATAATTACTTCCTTCATAGAATCTCAGCTCATTGGCTGTTCCATCTAAGGATAATGTTCCACTTACATTAAGTGTGCTGTTAATATCAACAGCTTCTGCAAAGGTTGGTGTACCAGTGACTGTAATTGTATCACTAGATGCATTACCTAGAGTTGTATTTCCTTCGACTGATAAATCACCAGTGATTGTTAAATCATTAACATCATCAATCGTAACGTTTCTACTTCCTACTACTACTTCTATTGAAGAACCATTTGGTGGAGCAGCACTAAATGTTAAAGTTGTACCACTTATTGAATAAGTTGCTTTTTCTTGATATACACCATCGACATAAACCTGTGTATTGTTTTCATGATTTGGGTCTGCTGCAATTGTAAATGCTGTTGTTGAACCATCACCTGATAATTCACTTAATGCAGAATCTCCAAATCCTAATACTTGTACAAAGGTTTCAATTTGTAATACATCATTTGCTGAAGCAGCATTTACTAATACAACCGATGTTCCATTTGATGCAGTAAAGTCGGTGCTTGGTCTTAATTTAACACCATTAAGATATACATTTAAGAATCCAGCTGTATATGAAAGGGTATCTCCATTTGCATCAGCTCCAGAAAATCCTGTTTGAGCATTTGTTGCTACATAAAGATATTCTTTATAAGCGGCTGATTGAGATGAACCAGAACCTGAAATTGTAATTGTTTTTGTAGAGCCAGTTCCACTAGCAACTACACCACTACCAACAAAGTTTAATGTTGAAGCTGCAGTCGATAAAGCTGAACCTTCATCTTGTACTGTAATTTCTCCACCAGATACTGTGATAGTTTTTGTTGAACCAGTACCAGATGCCGTTACGCCTGAACCTACAAAGTTTAAAGTTGTACCGGAAGTAGATAATGATGTGCCTTCTTCTTGAACGGTAACGCCTGAAGTACCACTGGAAACTGTAGCAAAACTTAATGTACCACTTCCATCGGTTTGTAATACTTGTCCACTTGTACCATCACTTGTCGGGTAAGTTAATCCTGCAACTACTAAATTAGTATTATTTAAAAGTTGTAATGAATCAGACCTTAGTCTTGCTACAATTGTTTGAGTACCACCTTTAATATTAGCAAATTCGATTAAACCATCTTCACTACCATCACTAGCATCTAAAATTTTACCTGTTATTTTACCATATACAACTTCTTGGTCAGCATCGTTCTCACCTTTAAATTTAATTTGTCCTAGGTAATCTGCATCAGCTGGAGAACTACTATTTCTTTTTAATGTAATAACTGGAGCAGCTGAACTTGAAGCTTCAGTTGTTGTAATTAATAATGAATCATCAGTTGTAGTACTTGTAATTGTTAAAGGGTGTGAGAATCCAAATCTATCGTTTGCTGCATTCCATAAAAGTGTCGCATCATTTGATGCATCAACTGCGTCTTGAATTGTAAGACCAGCTCCATCAGCCGAACTTGAAGTATCGCCTGAACCTTTATTTAAAGTTATGTTTTTATCTTCTACATCAAGAGTGGCTGTGTTTAAAGTAGTTGTTGTACCGGAAACTGTTAAATCTCCTGAAACAGTTAAATCATTAAAGGTGACATCATTTGAAGTACCAACTGCTTGGCCAATATTAATTACACCTGAGCCAGTGACCGTTACGCCTGTTCCACCACTAATATGTGCTAATACTTCTGCTTGGCTTGGCCCTGTATATGTTATAACACCAGTTGAACTATTATAAGCTAATGAACCATCACCACCTGCATCTGTGACCGATATAGCTCCTCTAGCATCTGAATCTGCGTATTGTGATATTGATGTAGATATTGCACCATTTGATATACTAATACCAGTTCCTGCTGAAAAATGAGCTCTTACTTCTGAAGCACTAGGACCAGTATATGTTAAAACACCAGTAGAATTATTATATGCAAGGGAACCATCCCCACCCGCGTCCGTGACGGATACGGCCGCACGCGCGCGAGCGTCTGTATAATAAAGATTAGTACCTTCTGTTAAATCTGCTGTATCAAATCCAGTTAAATTTCTTGTACCAAAATCTGCTCTGTTTCCCATATAACCATGGCTAGAGCATTGATAGAATAAAACTGGAGGAGTTGATTCGGTTGGTACTATTTGTACATAAGCACCTGAACTACCAGCTGTTCCATTTGTTGTAACGCCTGTAGTATATGAAGTTGTTTTATCTGCTTCGTAATAGAATCTAAAAGGGTGTCCAGAGTTTGAACTATCCGATACATCAAATCGATAAGTATTACCTGGAACTAAATGTAAATGAGGTGATTGAACACCATCAATAAAATAACCACTACTTGAACCTGAACCATGGAATGCATGGTCAGAAGTTTTTGAAGCAACTGTGACTGCGAATGTAAGTGTTTGACTTTTTCTTATCTTATGATAAGAATCTGTGGCTGAACCAACCTGAATAACTTCACTATCTGAACCTTCGGTTGTTTTCGCATAAAGTTTACCATCATAGGTATTTATTGCGATTTCACCTAGGTCTAAATTACTAGTTGTTGGAATGGCACCGGCTGTGGCCGATCGCCTTAATTTAATATTTGTATTTCTTGCCAATTTTGGCTCCCTTTCTCAATCCTTATATAAGGAATTTAATAAAACTATTTACAAACACATATTTATGTGTTATAATATATCTATATTAGTACGTACCGCCGTCTATAATATTCGAAAATGCTGGTGCTCCACCAGAATCAGCTTGAAGTATAGAACCATCTGCACTTGAAGCTGCAGTAACGTCTAGAGCATTTGCTCCATCACCATAGAGTACACCATTATCTGTAAAGGTTGAAACTCCAGTACCACCATGTGCTACTGCTAAATCAGTAGTAAGTGTTAATGAAGCTGCTGTTAAAGCACCCGTGACATCTAATCCACCAGTAATATCTACATCATCATCAACTGTTGTAGTACCACCAGCTGAATCGATTGTTAAATTACCAGATGATGTATCAATTTCATTATCACCTGTGACTCCAACTTTAATATTACCTGATGTGACTCCAGTAAATGTACCTTCTCCAAATACTACATCACCAGCTGTTCCTGAGAATACTTCAGATGAATTTGAAGAATCTGGAATAAATGTAAATTTACCAGTACTATCATCAAAACCAAAGAAACCAAGTTTAGCAGCTGAACCATTATGCCATCTAAATTCTAAACCTCTATCTTTATTATCATCAGAACTTGGAGCAGTATCTCCACCTAATGTAAAGATTGGGTCATCAATTGTGACGGTAGCTGAATTAACAGTTGTAGTTGTACCATTAACTGTTAAGTTTCCTGTGACTGCTAGGTCATTACCAATCGTAACGTTATTTGGTAATCCAATTGTTAATGATACGTCAGTACCTGATTTAGCTACTGCTGTTTCAATCTCGTTTGTAGTACCAATAATTTTTAAATCATCTGTAAGTAGAGCAACATCTTCAGTAGTGGAATCACCATCAACTGTAAGAGTTGTTGCTACTGTGACTGTACTTGCTGCTGTTAACCTACCTTGTTGGTCAACTGTAAATGTTGGAATTGCTGTAGTACTACCATAAGAACCTGGTGTGACAGCAGTATTATCAAGGTCAATTTCAATTGTATTACCTGAACCTGATGTTGTAATACCAGTATCACCAGATATAATAAGTGTTTCTGAATCAAGGTCAATACTGAGGGCACCACCAGAATCGCCTTGGAAATCTAAATCTTGAGCAGTGATTTGAGCATCAACATATGTTTTAACAGCGGAAGCAGTTATCAGTTGACTTTGAGCTGGAGAACCAGGCATTGAAGTTTGAATACTTGAAACTTCTTGACCTGAACCACCTGAACTCTCAAGTGCTAATGTTCCAATGTTTAAAACATCGATATGTTTATTGCCATCTACAATTAGTGCACTGTTATTTGTTGTAGTACCATGAACATGGTCCAACATTCCAGTGAAATACTTACCACCAATAACATCAACTGCAGCGGATACTCCACTTGTTTCTGTACCAGTACCTATGTATAATCTATCACCATTGTTTGCTTGGGTACCTGATACCCACGAGTATGCTAACTCACCGGTCTTTACATTACTTGGTGCGGTGGTAGTTGAACCCGTATTTAATATTTTTATTCTTGTTAATTTAGCCATTTTTAATATGTGCCTCCATTAAATGTGGTATTACTATTTGCTATTTCTGGCTTTAAATCAAATTTAGTAGTTGTACCATTGTATATTAACATTGCTCCATCTGTATTTGCTGAAGCGTTTATATCTGATAAGTCTGTTAACGCCAAATTACCAACCTTAATGGTTTGGGCTACAATCTTACTTGGATTTCTTCTTATCTTTGCTTTAATATTTGCCATTTATTAAGTCCTTAAATCTTAGTTACGCCTGGCATTATCTCCATTTGTCCTTCTAGAACTCTTGTTTTAACACCAGCACTGCTTCTAATTTCTATATCATAAACATATCTACCCGGCTTCATTGCATCGGATTGGACAGCTGATAATGAAAAACTTATGATACCAGTTGTGGCATTACTTACAGCACATGTTAAATCTGTTGCAGTTGATGAATAATAACTTCTTCTTACTTGACCTTGTACTGTATATCCAGTAAGATTTAAAGCATCTCCATCTGCATCTGTGACATCAACTGATGCTGTATAATCAGTTCCCTGATCGACTGTAATATTAGAGTAAACCGCCATTTATTCCTTTACCTATTTATTTATACTTTTTAGTTCTTCTATTTCAGCTGAAAGTTCTTTAATAGATTCTACTAAAAGTCCAATAATCTTTTCGTATTTAACACCAAGTGTTCCATCTTCTTTTTCATGGATAACTTCTGGAAGTACCTTTTGTACATCCTGTGCTATAATACCTGTGTCTCTTTTTCTTAAAACTTCTTTACGTTCATCATTTAAATATTCATCTTTCCAATCAAATGTCACACCTCTTATTTGATTTACTTTCCAAAGTGCTTCAGGTATGATTTCAATATTTTCTTTCAGTGATTCATCAGATGAATGGAATGCTATAACATCTCCTTTTACTTGTAAATCATGAGCTGTTGAGGTACCAACTGTATATGTACCTGGATATGTTGAAGCCATACTAACTGAGCCGGAACCAGTGATTTCACTAAAGCTCATACCGGTACCAGCAGTAATTGATGTGACTGTACCAACACCACTTAGTCCTGCTGAGTTAATACCAGTAATATGACCTCTACTATCTAGTGTAATATCCTGAATAAATGTATTACCACTATTATTGACTGAACTTTGAGATGAAGTATCAGAGTGGTTAACTGTAAGTGTATTACCTGAAATTGTAGTATCAATAAAAGTTCCACCTGCTATTGTGACGGTATTACTATTACTACCAGTAAAATTTGTAGCTGAACCAGAATCACCATCAATGTTAGTGATAGTGTTTGTATTTGTGTTTTGTACATCTTCTGTAATTGTAATAACATCACCACTATGACTCACAGTAATACCAGTACCACCTTGAATTGTGACAACATCTCCACTTGTGACTGTTTCATTTCCTGATGTATCTGTTGTAAATGACCAACTACTATAATTATCTGCAGTTGTTGATATAGTACCATTTGCTGCTACACTGATTAAACCCGTTCCACTTATTGTTGAACCATTTGTTGCTGATGTAATTCTACCTTGAGCATCAACTGTAATTTGAGCACATTTTAATGAACCACCATAAGTACCTGCTGTGACTCCAGTATCATTCAATCTGGTTGTAATATCATTTCCATTTCTGATTGTAGTTAAACCTTGTGAACCACTAAATTGTACAGTTTCTCCTGATGTAATTGGTTCAGAAGCTCCTGAATCTGCATCAATACTCCATGATTGATAGTTATCTAAGTTTCCAACTGAAGCTGTATTAATATTTGTAATATGACCATAAGTATCAAGAGTAATATCTTGAATGAATGTATTACCACTCTGATTAACTGATGCTTGGCTTGAAGTATTAGCATGTTGTATACCAATAATATCTCCAGATACGTTTGTAAGTTCAATACCTTGTGTACTATCTAATTGAATTTCTCTTAAAATTAAAGTATCAGCATTATCATTTGCTGTATTTTGAGCAATTAAAGAACCATTAGCATTTTGTGTTTGAATGTTTTTATAAATTGCCTGACTTGAACCTTTATCTGTATTTGTAAAGGTGACTGTATGTGTACCACTTGATAAAGATACTGATTCACTTAAACCAGTACCTGCAGTAAATACTAAATTATCTCCTGTTGCAAACGATTGACCTTCAATCTGTGGACTACCTGCTGTAGCTGCTGAAAGTAATGGTGAACCATCCATTTCCCATCTACCTTTTGGTTGTCCACTACCTGGGTCATAAGCAAAGTTAAATACAATAGAGTGAGAACCTGTGACATTAGAAGCTGCATTAGGATGTTTACCATTACTATCCCAAGTTCTATTGTTAATTGTTTGGTTAGCTCTTCCACTAAATAATCTTGTTTCTAATCCAAATCCACCAGTTGTTGGTAGAGTACCGCTATTACCCATTAATACTAATGTATCTTCAACTTGTAATGTTGATGTATTTAATGTGACAGTATCACCTTGAACAATTAAATCACCTGTGACCGTTAAATCATTTCCAACTACTACATCGTTAGGTAAACCAATTGTGACTGTGTTTCCACTTACTGCAGTTGTGACTTCGCCTGATGTACCGGCAAGAGTCATTGTTTCACCTAGGTTAACTGAGTTTGTTGTACCAGAATCTGCATCTAATTCAAAAGATGAATTTGATAGTTTATTATTTGGTATTGAACCAGCTAATTTAGCAGCTGTGATTGAACCTGCTAACATACTATTTTCTACTGAACCTGCTTGAATAGTAGTTGCTAAAGTATATGTTGCTGTTTGTAAATCTGAAAGTGTGACTGAACCACCAATATCTCCACTTAATTGGATTGTTGGGTCAGCATCTAAATTAATATCAAAGTTTTGGTTTGTTGCATCCCAATTAACTGCTACACCTGTTTCTACATTATTTGCAAATAATTCTTTTGCATTATAGAATGTGACTAGGTCAGCAACTTGAGAAGCACCACTATCATCTAAACCTTTTACTTGGAAAGCTCTTGCTTCTTTATTACCACTTACTTGTGTTTCATTAAATCTAATTTCTACATCAGGAGCTCCAGAAATATGATTACTTCTTTCAAATGATAAACCTCTTATACTTGCGTTTGGAGTTAAATCTATAAATGCTGTATCAAATCCAAGAGATGAACCAGCTCCTCCACCAGTTAATAAAGTACCTGACCTTATATCAAGAGTTGTCCCTGAACCGAATGTTAATGTTTTACCATTGGTACCAAAGGTTAAATTAGTATTTAATGTTTGTGCTGAAGAAGAAACTAGTTTCATACTAGCATCTGCATTCGCATCAACTTCGTTAATTGCTACGACTAAATCTGCTTTGTTTGTAGTTGTTAAACTTGCCTTTGTTCCTAAATGGTCTTGTAATTCTGTAATACCACCAACAACAGTTGTAGCACTATAACCCGATTCATCATCGATTAAAGCTACATTACCAATCTCTGCATCTAGTTCATTTACACCAGCAACCAAATCATTTGCTGTGGTTGTAAGTCCAGCTGCTACTAAACTATTACTTGTACCTCTGATACCAAGTTCTAATTCGTTAATTGATGTGACAACATCTGCAGTTGTATTGGTATTTAATGATGTGATATCACCAACATCATCTTGTACTTCGTTAATTGCATCTACTAATGAATGAGATACAACCTTAATTACATCTCCAGAAGAAGCAGCATTATTCAATTGGATAATTCTACCGTATGTAGTATCAATTGAAGTTTTGCCTGTATGTTGTGATGCTAAAATAGTATTGGTACTAGTACTTCTACCACTTGTACCTGGATGAACTCTTAAGGCAGCACTAGCATTATAAGTACCTGAATCTGTTTTTAATCTTATACCATCTTGAACATTTGAAGATAATATTTTTCCTCTAAATGTGACAGCAGCTGCAGTTAAATCTGTTTGAGCACTGGATGCTTGATATACTTCACAATTTTCTACAAATTCTGTAAGTGTAGGTGAACCAGTAAGAGTAATATTTGCCACATAGTTTGGAGTTCTAAATGTATTTGCTCCAGATAATGCTTGAGTAAGTTCAGTAGCTCCTTTATATACTCTTACTCTTCCAACTGGAACTGATTCTGAATGAGATATATTATCTAATA
>MDTC01092671.1_pt1 | contig 16073 bp, 11 predicted proteins | sample 811181 | NCBI WGS metagenome assembly MDTC01 (sample SAMN05326644, study PRJNA326480) | marine metagenome | isolation source: seawater | place: Pacific Ocean: North | collected 2011
TATTTTGGTAAATTAATGATTGACAATAAAGTATTAATGTTTCAGAAGATAATTGTGAAATAACTTTAAATAATTAAGTATTTCTAAAGTCTTGTGATTTTTTTGCAGGACTTTTTTTATTATTGTTACTTCGATTCAATTGTTTAAATTTGCTAATGTTTAACTAATTATTATCATAAATTGTGATTACACATATTAAAGGAAAATTAATCAAAAAAACTCCAACTCATGCTGTTATAGATGTAAATGGGATAGGTTATGAGGTAAAAATTTCTTTGCAAACATCATCTCTTATTAGTGAGGAAAATTGTCAACTATTTACACATTTATCAATCAAAGAAGACTCTCATACTTTGTATGGATTTTATGAAGAAAATGAACGTAGTTTGTTTCGGCATCTTATATCGGTGTCAGGAGTGGGGCCTAGTACCGCTCAAGTAATTTTATCTACATATAATTCAGAAGAGATTATTCAGCATATTACTACTGCCGATGTAAAAGCTATTCAAAGTGTCAAAGGAATTGGGGCTAAATCTGCTCAAAGAATTATAATTGATCTTAAAGATAAAGTTGCTAAGGGAATTACTACATCGGATTTAATTTTTGAAAATACAGACAATAGAATTAAAGATGAAGCGTTATCTGCATTAATGGCTTTAGGATTTGCTAAAAAACTAGCAGAGAATAAAATAGAGAAGGTGTTAAGAAATAAACCAGAAATTAGTGGTGTTGAGGAGCTAGTAAAAACTGCTTTAAGTCAGATGTAATTTTATATATTATACAGTTTTGATCAAAAAAGTACTTTATTTTGCAATAGGTTTTGTTGTAATTTTTTCTAGTTTTCAATTAAATGGACAGAATTCAACTAATTCATTTTCTCTTAGTAACCCTTCCAATTTTAAAACTTCTTTGGTTTACGATTCCAAGACTAATACCTATGTTAAAAGAGATTTAATAGGTGATATAAGTGTCTCTAGCCCTCTCTATTACAATTTTTTAGATTTTCAAAAATTAGCTGAAAAAGATCTTATTCAAAATTATTGGAAAGAATTGAGTAAATCAAGAAATGTAAATCAAGTATCATCTTTAGGTATTCCAAAACTTTTTATTCCTGGTAAATCATTTGATAGGATATTTGGAGGTAATTCTGTTGATATAAGACCACAGGGGTCTGCTGAATTAATTTTTGGTTTAAAGATAAATCGAATCGATAATCCAGCTTTACCAGAAGAGCAAAGAAAAACAGTTTCTTTTGATTTTCAAGAAAAGATACAGATGAATGTAATAGGTAAAATTGGCGATAAATTAAAAGTTACCGCTAATTTTAATACTGAATCTACTTTTGATTTCGAAAATCAAATGAAAGTTGAATATACAGGATACGAAGATGAAATTATTAAAAAAATTGAAGTTGGAAATGTAAGTTTGCCACTTAATGGCACATTAATTACAGGTAGTCAATCATTGTTTGGACTTAAAACTCAATTGCAGTTTGGTCGTACTACAATTACAGGAATTTTGTCACAGCAAAAAAGCACAAAATCAGAGATTGAAGTTAGTGGAGGAGCACAAACATCCGAATTCGATATTTATGCCGATCAATATGAGGCAAATAAGCACTTTTTTTTATCTCATTATTTTAAAGATAGTTATGACAACGCATTAAAAAACCTTCCATTTATTAACTCAGGAATTAATATAACAAAAATTGAAGTATGGGTGACAAACAAAACTGGAACAACTAACGATACAAGAAACATTTTAGCTTTTTTAGATTTAGGGGAAACTTCTTCCAATATATATAATAACTCGTATGTTAGTTCATTTAATGGGAATTTCCCAGATAATAATGAAGCAAACAACTTGTATAGTAATTTGTTAAATTATGAAGGATCTAGTATTGATATTAGAAATATAAATGATGCCAATATAATTTTTCAATCTACAGGAATTTCTAACGGAACTGATGTTGAAAAACTAGAACGAGCAAGAAAACTTTCTGAATCTGAGTATTCAATTAACACTCAGTTAGGATACATTTCTTTAAATCAAGCTTTAAATAATGATGAGGTACTAGCTGTTGCGTTTCAATATACTGTTGGTAACAAAACCTTTCAAGTTGGAGAGATAAGTTCTTCAGGACCTACCGCTCCAGACGCATTGATTTTAAAGTTATTAAAGGGAACTAGTTTTACTCCAGAACTGCCAAACTGGGATTTGATGATGAAAAACATATATTCAATCGGAGCATATCAGATGAATAGAAATGGATTCGTACTTGACATTGTATATGAAAATACAGAAGAATCTGGTGCTATTACTAATTATTTAAGTGAGCCAACTGAACTTAGTATTCATGGAAAACCAATATTAAAACTTTTAAATCTGGATAGATTAAACCAACAAATGGATGTTCAGTCTGATGGAGTTTTTGATTATGTTGAAGATATAACAGTAAAATCCTCAAACGGAAGAGTTATTTTTCCAGTTAGAGAACCTTTTGGAAATTACCTGTCAAAACAATTTGATAATCCTTCTTTAGCAGATAAATACTCTTACCAAGTATTGTATGATTCAACACTAACTGTAGCACAACAATATCCAGAAAAAAATAAGTTTAGGTTAAAGGGAACATACGAATCCTCTTCAGGAAAAGAAATTAGATTAAATGCTATGAATGTTCCTGATGGATCTGTTACGGTAACTGCGGGGTCTCAAAAATTAGTTGAAAATCAAGATTATACTGTCGATTATATGCTTGGTAGAGTTACAATTATTAACGATGGGATTTTAAGTTCAGGTATTCCAATAAAGATTTCTTTAGAAAATAATTCAATGTTTGGAATTCAAAATAAGACACTTTTAGGTGTTCATGCTGACTATGAAGTAAATGATGATTTTTTGATTGGAGCAACTATGCTGAGATTAAGTGAAAGACCTTACACTCAAAAGATAAATTCAGGACAAGAACCAATTTCTAATACTATTTGGGGATTAGATGCTAATTATCAAACTGAGGTTCCATGGTTAACTAATTTAGTTGATAAGATACCGTTTATTGAGACAAAAGAAAAATCAAGATTTATAGTCACCGGTGAATTTGCACACCTTATTCCTGGTCATCATAAAGCAGTTGGTGAAGAGGGCGTTTCATATATTGATGATTTTGAAGCTAGTAGAACTTCAATTGATATTAAAAACATGGGATCTTGGAAAATAGCTAGTATCCCCCAAGCCGCTGGAGATCAAGAGCAATTAAATATTTTTCAAAATTCTAATTTAAACAACGACATATCTTCAGGATTCAAAAGAGGAAAAATAGCATGGTATACAATAGATCCAATATTTTTTAGAAATACATCTATTACGCCTCCAAATAATAATAAGGTTTTAACTTTACAGAATGGAAATACTATTCAACAACAATCTTATCATTACACACGAGAAATTTTAGAGACCGAGGTATTTCCAAATAAAGATCCAAATTTAGGCAGTCAAATAACAAATCTTTCAGTACTTGATCTTGCTTATTACCCCAAAAAAAGAGGTCCTTACAACTATACAATTAACGGAATAGATGCAGATGGGAAATTATTAAATCCAAAATCAAACTGGGCAGGTATAATGAGGGAATTAGAAACAAATGACTTTGAAGCTTCTAATATTGAATTTGTAGAGTTTTGGATGATGGATCCTTTTAACAATGAAGATGGTTTAGTTAATCATGAAGGAGGAGATATGTATATTCATTTAGGTAATGTTTCGGAAGATATTTTGAAAGATGGTTATAAAAGTTTTGAAAATGGTTTACCAACATCTTCAATAGCTGAAAATATTGATACAACAAGCTGGGGAGTTGTGCCAACGAATTTTTCTATTGTAGATGCATTTGATAATGAACCAGGCTCTAGACAATACCAAGATGTTGGGTTGGACGGATTAAGAACATCTGATGAATTATTGTTTTTTGACTCAATCTATTTAGAACAGCTAGAGACTCAATATGGTTCAAATTCATTAGTTTACCAACAAGCATTAAATGATCCTTCAGCTGACGATTATCATTATTTTAGGGGAAGTGATTTTGATAACGAATCAAGAACTATTTTGGAAAGATACTTAGATTATAATAACATGGACGGTAACTCTGTAACTACTGATAATTCTCCTGAATCTTATCCAACAGCAGCGTCTTCAAAACCAAATACTGAAGATTTAAATGGAGATAATACTTTAAGTGAAACAGAGAGTTATTTTCAATATAAAATTAGATTAGAGCCATCAAGTATGTTAGTAGGGCAAAATTATATTACTGATATTCTACAAACCTCTGTCAAAACTGAAAATGGTGCAACTAGAGATATCAAATGGTATCAATTTAGAGTGCCTGTATACAAGCCAGATAAAATAATAGGCAACATAAGAGATTTTAAATCAATACGATTTATGAGATTAGCTTTAACAGATTTTAGTGATCCCATTATTTGTCGACTTGCTACTTTTGAATTAGTAAGAGGTGAGTGGAGAAGATACAATTTTTCTTTACAGGAGCCTGGAGAATATGTTCCTGTTGATAACGAAGATATTACAACATTTGATGTTTCTGCTGTGAATATTGAAGAAAATGGAAATCGAAATCCGATAAAATATGTATTACCTCCTGGAATTGTTCAGGAGCTAGATAATTCCACAACCACGCAACGACAACAAAATGAACAATCATTAGTTTTAAAAATTTGTAACCTAACAGATGGAGACTCTAGAGCAACCTACAAAACAACAGATATTGATTTAAGAACCTACAAAAGGGTAAAAATGTTTGTACACGCAGAAGGAGAAGAAGATAACTTAAAAAATGGAGATTTATCAGCATTCTTGAGATTTGGTTCTGACTTTAATAATAATTATTACGAATATGAAATACCTTTAGTCTCAACTCCCCATGGATCAACCAATACAAATGAGATTTGGCCTGAGCAAAACGAAATAGATATTCCTTTAGAAATATTTCAAAGTACTAAGCAAGATAGAAACTTAAGTGGTAACAACACTAATATTCCATATGTCAAGCTTTTTAATGACTCTAAAGTAACTGTTATTGGAAATCCAAATTTGGCCCAAGTAAAAACTATTATGATAGGTGTTCGAAATCCAAAAAAGCAGTCAATTGATGATAGTGATGATGGATTAAGTAAATGTGGACAAATATGGGTAAATGAACTTCGTCTTACAGAGTTTGATGAAAAAGGTGGATGGGCAGCTAATAGTAGAGTGACTGCTAGACTCGCAGATTTTGCTAATCTAACATTTTCTGGAAATCTTAGTACGATTGGATTTGGTAGCATAGAAAAAAAAGTAAATGAAAGACAAAAATTTGATGCTTATCAGTACGATTTTTCATCAACTTTTAATTTAGGAAAATTTTTCCCAGATGACTTTGGATTAAAAGTTCCTATGTACATAGGCAGATCTCAAGCTGTTAAAACTCCTCAGTATAACCCATTAGATCCTGACATTTTACTTCAAGAATCTTTAAGTAATCTCTCAAGCAATAATGACAAGGATTCTTTAAAACAAATTACTCAAGATTTTGTCCAAAGAAAAAGCATTAATTTCACCAATGTAAGAAAAACAAAAATTCATAAAAAAGGACAGCCAATAAAGAGAAAAAGAATTTATGATATTGAAAATTTTACTATTTCTTACTCTAAAAATGAAACGTTAATTAGAAACATTAATACTGAGTATAATAGAACAGTTAATTACAGAGGTGCATTAACCTATAATTACAATATAAAGCCTAAAAATATTAAGCCATTTACTAAAATGAAATTTTTAAAATCACCTTATCTGAGGATTATTAAAGATTTTAATTTTAACACAATGCCTAAGTCTTTTTCATTTAGAACTGATATAAATAGAAATTACAATGAAACACAGCTAAGAAACTTGAGTAATGAAAATATGATTATTATGCCTACTTATAATAAATTCTTTGAGTGGAACAGATCATATGAAGTTAAGTATGATTTAACAAGGACTTTAAAGTTAGATTTTGCAGTTAATCAAAAAGCAAATATAGATGAGCCTAGTGGAAAAATTAACTCCAACGACCCATACTATGATCAAAAGATTGATACAATTTGGCAAAATGTTTTAAATTTTGGAAGAGTAACTCATTATCATCAAACATTTGGGATGAATTACCAAGTTCCTCTTAACAAAATACCTCTATTTAACTTTATATCTTTGAATACAAGATACACAGCTAATTATAATTGGAATGCTTCATTGCCTGCAATAGCTTATTTAGGCAATACAATTCAAAACTCGAATACTAAACAATATAATGGGCAAATAAATTTAACCACATTATATAATAAAGTGCCATATTTCAAGAGAATAAACCAGAATACACCAAGAAGAAATACTGTTAGAAATAGAGATTCATCAAAAGATCAAAGTAAAGAGAAACCAAAATTTGATTTTCTAAAGCATTTTACAAGTTTTTTATTAGGAATCAAAAACATTTCTATGAACTACACGGCAACTCAAGGGACTCTATTGCCTGGATATCTTAATCAATCTAAAGTTTTTGGGCAAGATTGGAATCAAATGTCTCCAGGGCTAGCTTTTGTTTTTGGAAGTCAAAGAGATATTAGAAACGAGGCTGCTGAAAAAGGATGGATTTCTAAAAGTACTTCTCTAAATACTTCATATAAAACTAATTCTAATACAAATATTACATTTAGAAGCACAGTAGAGCCAATCAAACAGTTTCGAATTGAGTTAACAGCTAATAAAACTAGTTCAAACAATTATTCAGAGTTTTATAAGTGGGATGAAGACTTGAATAGTTTCAACTCTTTTAGTCCAGTTGAATCAGGAAGTTATAGTATTTCATTTATTTCATTCAAGACAGCGTTTAGTTTGGATAATGATAATAATCAATCAGATATCTTTAATAAATTTCGTAATTATAGATTGATTATTGCTAAACAACTAGCCAATAATAATCCGAATTTTAATGGTTCTATTGATCCTTTAACTGGTTTCCCTACAGAATATGTTTACTCTAATGTCAATGATACTATTATATCCACTCTAGTTGGAGGATATGGAGCTACTTCACAGGAGGTTATGATTCCAGCATTTTTGTCTGCATACAGAGGGGGTAATCCTGAAAAATCTCAACTTACAGCATTCCCTCAGATTCCATTGCCTAACTGGAGAATCACTTATGATGGACTGATAAGAATTCCATATATCAAGAAAAAATTTAAGCAGTTTAGTATTGCTCACGCATATAGATCAACTTATACAGTTGGATCTTACCAAAATAATATTAATTATATTTCAGGAAATGAAATAAATCTTAATAACATGAGTTATCATGTAGAAAAAGAAATATCGCAAGTTACAATTAATGAACAGTTTAGTCCATTGTTAAAAGTTGATATGACTTGGAAAAACAGTCTATTGACCAAAATTGAATTAAAAAGAACAAGAGTATTATCCTTGTCATTAGCTAATAATCAATTAACAGAAACTGGATCAAAAGAATATGTTTTTGGGGTTGGTTATAGAATTAGAGATTTAAAATTTAGTATTTTTTCTAGAGGAGGAGATAGAAAAGTATCAAGCGATCTTGATTTGAAATTAGATTTCAATATAATGAATAATAAAACTGTAATCCGTAAGGTGATTGAAGATATTGAACAAATTACAATGGGTCAACAGTTAATCAAAATAAAATTTGCAGCAGATTATGTCGTTAATCAGAGACTAAATATCAAAGCATTCTATGATCGTGTGATAACAAACCCTTTTATATCTACAACTTTTCCTAGTTCTTTAACTAATGTAGGATTTAGTTTGCGTTTTACATTAGCAGGATAATAAAATTATGTATTTTTGAAAAAAAAAATGAATTTTTCTGAAGATTTAAAATACAGTAAAGATCATGAGTGGATCAAAGTAGATGATAAATTTGCATACATTGGAATTACAGAATTTGCCCAATCTGAGCTTGGAGATATAGTTTTTGTTGATGTTGATACAGTTGGAGAAACATTAGATCAAGAAGAGGTATTTGGCTCTATTGAAGCGGTCAAAACTGTGTCGGATTTGTTTATGCCAATCAGTGGAGAGGTTGTTGAATTTAATAATGATTTAGAAGAAAAGCCAGAGTTGATTAATTCTGACCCATATAAATCTGGATGGATAATAAAAATTTTAATTACAGATCCAAGTGAGTTAGATGTTTTGCTTGATGCTAGTGAATATAAAAATTTAGTTAGTTAGAGTATGGAGTTTAAAAAAAATCCTTTACATAATTTAGAAAATTTTAGATTACTTTTTATTCAAATTGGATTAGTTGTATCTGTATCTCTTGTTTATGGAGCTATTGAATATACATCAAATAACGAAACAAATTCATTAGATGAAAAAGATAGAAAAGAAGAGATAGAAGATGTTCCTCAAACTATTCAAGAACCACCACCACCACCACCTGATAATGCTCCACCTCCACCGCCTCCACCACCTGACATAATTGATATAGTTGAGGATGATGTTGAAATAGAGGAAGAAATAGTTATAAATGATGTTGATGCTGAGATAGATTTAGATTTAGAAGAAGATGATGATGGGGAAATTTTTCGAGTTGTCGAGCAAATGCCACAATTTCCAGGTGGAGATGCTGCTCTTATGAAATATATTGCAAATAAAGTTCGGTACCCTCAAATAGCCAAAGAGTATGGAATTGAAGGGAGAGTATTTGTAACTTTTGTTATCGACAAAAAAGGAAAAGTTAAAGATGTAGAAATAATAAAAGGTGTTGATCCAAATTTAGATAAAGAAGCTAAACGAGTTATAGAATCTCTTCCAAAATTTACTCCTGGAAAGCAAAGGGGTAAAGCGGTTAGAGTTCAGTTTACAGTTCCAATTAGTTTTAAATTACAGTAGTTTACTTTATCATTCCTGCTCCAACTGTTTCATTGGTTGCCTCATCAATAATAATTATGCTACCCGTGTTTCTATTTCTAGTATAGCTGTCAAAAAATAAAGGCTTTGTAGTTCTAATTGAAATTCTTGCAATTTCGTTTAGACCAACCTTTTTTTCTTCTTCATTTCTATGTAAGGTATTTATATCAACTTTATATTTCACTTCTTTAATTATGCATCGAGCGGTTTGTGTTGTGTGTTTGATTGTATATTTCCCTCTAATTATCATATTTTTATTACTCATCCAGCATACCATAAGATCTATATCTTGTTCAGCTTTTGGTTGATTATTTTCTCTAACAATCATATCTCCTCTACTTATATCAATATCATCTTCTAATGTTATACAAACTGACATAGGAGTAAAAGCTTCTTTTATTGTTCCATTATATGTGTCAATAGATTTTATTATTGAATCAAATCCTGAGGGGAGCACTTTTACTTTGTCTCCAATTTTAAAAACTCCACCTTCTATTCGACCTGAATAGCCTCTATAGTCGGGGTAATCTTTTGATTGCGGACGAATTACATACTGAATAGGAAATCTACAGTCTACATGATTATTGTCAGAACTAATGTGAATATTTTCTAATAAATGTAAAAGAGTAGAGCCATCAAACCAAGACATATTTTTAGATCGATCAACTACATTATCACCATGTAATGCAGAAATTGGTATAAAGTTTACGTCTTTGATTTCTAGCTTTGATGAAAATTTTTGAAAGTCTGATTTTATTTTTTCATAATTATCTTTATTATAATTAACTAAGTCCATTTTATTAATACAGACTGCTATATGAGGAATCTGTAGCAACGAAGCAATAAAAGCATGTCTTTTAGTTTGTTCAACAATTCCATGTCGAGCGTCAACAAGAAGAATTGCTAAATTAGCTGTAGATGCTCCTGTCACCATATTTCGTGTGTATTGTATATGGCCTGGAGTATCTGCAATGATAAATTTTCTTTTGGGAGTTGCAAAGTATCTGTAAGCAACATCTATTGTAATTCCTTGTTCTCTTTCTGATCTCAATCCATCAGTTAATAATGCTAGATTTATATTTTCTTCTCCTCTTTGTTTTGAATTTTCTTTAAGATTTTCAATTTGATCATCAAAAATTGCTTTTGAGTCATATAATAATCTGCCAATTAATGTGCTTTTACCGTCATCAACACTTCCTGCTGTTGTAAATCGAAGAAGCTCCATGCTTAAGTATCCTGTGTTTTTTGTCATAATAATTAAAAATATCCTTCTTTTTTTCTGTCTTCCATTGCTGCTTCAGACCGTTTGTCATCCGCTCTTCCACCTCTTTCTGTTGTCCTAGTTAGCGCAACTTCTTCAATAATTTCTTCAACAGAAGTTGCATTTGATTCCGAAACTCCAGTACAGGTCATATCTCCTATAGTTCTACATCTTACTTTTTTCTCTAACCAATTTTCATTATTTTTTAATGATATAAAATCACACTTGGCTAGTAAAACTCCATTTCGATTTACAACTTTTCGTTTATGAGAAAAATATAGAGAAGGAATTTTAATTTTTTCTAACATTATATATTGCCAAACGTCCATTTCTGTCCAATTTGAAATTGGAAAAATTCTAAAATGTTCTCCCTGATTTTTTTTTCCATTGTATAAATTCCAAAGCTCAGGTCTTTGATTTTTAGGATCCCATTGACCAAATTCATCCCTATGAGAGAAAAATCTTTCTTTTGCCCGAGCTTTTTCTTCATCTCTTCTTGCTCCACCAAGTGCACAGTCATATTTTCCTTCTTCTAATCCTTCTAAAAGAGTTACTGTTTGTAAATTATTTCTTGATGCATTTTCTCCACTTTCTTCAACAGCTGTTCCCATGTCAATTGAATCTTGAACATATTTTATAATTAGTGTCTCACCTGTCTCTTTAATAATTTCATCTCTGTATTTAATTGTTTCTGGAAAATTATGACCAGTATCAACATGCATAAGTGGAAAAGGGATTTTTGAAGGAAAAAAAGCTTTTCTTGCTAAATGAAACATAATAATGGAATCTTTTCCACCTGAAAATAACATGACGGGTTTTTCAAATTGAGCAGCAACCTCTCTTAAAACAAAAATTGCTTCTGATTCAAGTTCTTTTAAATGAGTTAAATTGTATGAGTCCATTATTTTTTTAAAATTAAGGGATAAATATAATCAAAAGCTTTGTTAACTGATTCTTGAATAGAAAGTTTAGAAGTATTAATTTCTAACTGTGGATTTTTTGGCACTTCAAAAGGAGAGCTAATACCTGTAAAATCTTTAATTTCTCCAGACCTTGCTTTTTTATATAGACCTTTAATATCTCTTTGTTCGCATTCTTTTACTGATGCATTAATATATATGTTATGAAAATTTTTCGTACCAATAATCTTCTTTGCCAATTTTCTGATTTTTAAAGTAGGGCTAACAAAACAATTAATGGTAATAATTCCACAATTAATAAATAGTTTAGATAGTTCAGAAATTCTTCTGATATTTTCCATCCTGTCATCTAAAGAAAATGAAAGATTATTACAAATTCCAGATCGCACATTATCACCATCAATAATTTGAGTTAAAAAACCATTTTGGTATAGTTTTTTTTCTAAATTTTTAGCTATTGTTGTTTTGCCAGAGCCTGATAAACCTGTTAGCCAAAATACGTGAGCATTTTGATTTAACAGTTTTTCTTTGTCTTGTTTAGACATCAATTGATCAAAAACAGGAAATATTTCTTTCATCTATTTTAAATCAAACAAAGTTAAAAAAAAATCTCAATTGAAATTTTATGTATATATCCTATATTTCTTTAAATTTGACTTTATCAATAATAATCAACTGATAAATGCAAAAAAACATAAATAAATATATAGATTCAACATTTTTGAAAACATCAGAAGAAATGAATATTTCAGATTCAGAAAATGAGTCAATTGTTTTTAATATGCTTGATGATGCCATTCGCAATAACTATGCTTGTTTTATGATTAGACCTAACTATGTTAAAAAAGTATGTGATAAGATAAAATCATTAAAATCTTCTTTAAGGGTTGGGACTGTAGTTGATTTTCCTCTTGGAGCAAGTAGTACGAAATGCAAAGTTACGGAAGCTAAACAAGCAATTAGCAATGGGGCTTATGATATTGATTTTGTTTCAGATTATAATGCTTTTAAAAGAGGAGATTTTAAAAAATTTGATGATGATATCACTCAAGCAACAGATATTTGCTTTCAAAATGATTGCATTGCAAAGTGGATTATAGAGACTGGTGCGCTTTCTAGGGAAGAAATAAAAAATATTTCGCATCGCATAGCAAATATTATTGATAATAATTTTCCACAATACTCTAGTAAAGTGTTTGTCAAAACCTCAACTGGATATTATGGAGGATTTGGAGCAACAGTAAAAGATATAAAACTAATGAAGTCAGTAGTTGGTTCACTTAAATTGAAAGCTTCTGGAGGTATTTCCTGCTATAATGATGCATTAAAGATGATCTCTGCTGGGGCTGATCGAATTGGAACATCAAAGGCTAAAGAGATTAATATTTAAATTATGAATTTAAAAAAAATGTTATCGTACGCTATTAAAGCATCAATAAGCGGAGGAAAAGAAATTATGCAAATTTATGATTCAGATTATCAAATTAGTCATAAATTAGATAATTCCCCTCTAACTATTGCAGATAAAAAATGTCATGAAGTAATTGAGAAGATTTTGTTAGGAACTAATATTCCATTACTAAGTGAGGAAGGTCAAGATATAAGTTATGAGAAACGAAAATCGTGGTTAAATTATTGGCTTATTGACCCACTTGACGGAACAAAAGAATTCATAAAAAAAAATGGAGAGTTTACTGTTAATGTTGCTCTAATTAAAGATGGGGTTCCAATAATTGGAGTTGTTTATGTTCCTGTTTCATGTGAGTTATTTTTCGCAATGTCAGAAATTGGTTCGTTTAAATCTAACTGTAATTATAATTTGAATTTCGATTTAGATAATTTAATATCTGATTCTTTAAAGCTTCCAATTTCAAAGAACAGAAATAAATTTATTATTGTAGGTTCTAGATCTCATATGTCAAAAGAAACCGAGCTGTATATTGAAGAAATGAAAAAAATGCATGGAAGTGTTGAGATTTTATCAAGAGGATCCTCTTTAAAAATTTGTATGATTGCTGAAGGAAAAGCAGATGTTTATCCAAGGTATGCACCAACGATGGAATGGGACACAGCTGCTGGTCATGCAATAGCAAAATATGCAGGTTTTGATGTTCTTCAGTTTAAAACAGAAAAAGAAGTTAAGTACAATAAAAAGAATTTGTTAAATCCTTGGTTCATAGTTAAATAATGATTGATAAATTAATTTCTTTGGTTAAAGACAAAGATGCAGCTGAAATTTTTAAAAAAGGAGGAGTTTCTTTGATTTTTAGAGTTGTTGGTCAAATTACTGGTTTTTTCATGACTTTTTATATTGCTCATCTTTTTGGGGCAAAAGGTCTGGGAAACTTTGTGTTGGCTCTAATTATTTTGAGAATTTTTTCATTAATAGCAAAGTTAGGCTTAGATACCGCATCAATAAGATTCATTGCTGGATTTATAAAAAAAAATAAATTTTTTAGTATTAAAATTTTCAGAAGAAAAGTTTTAAGACTTTTATTTGCAACATCTATACTCTCTTCTTTGTTAATGTACTTTATGTCAAATATTTTTTCATCTCTATTAGATGTAAATGCAGAATATTTACAATTGGCGTCTTTTTTCATTTTGCCTCTTAACTTTTTTGTTTTACATTATCAAAGCTTGAGAGGATTGAAAAAAATTGCAGAGTTTACTTTTTTCTATCGTGTTTCACAGGCACTTTTTACTATTGTAAGTTTATTTATAATTTCAAGTTTTGTTGTAAATAATAATGTGCCTATTTATGCTTACTTAACTAGTATCTGCATTACATCACTTTTATCATACATTTCATTTAATTATCAATTTTCTAACTTATATAAGCTTGAAAATGATGAAAATATTGAAGAATCTTCTTTTCGTAGCATACTAAAAGTTTCAATACCATTAATGTTTGCACAGTCAGTGCAGTTTATTATGGCATGGACTGATAAGTTAATGATTGGAAATATGATAGATGCTGAAAATGTTGCTGTTTATTCAGTAGCATTTAGATTTTCAATGATAGTAAGTATTACTTTAATGGCAGTTAATAGTATAGCTGCTCCAAAGTTTGCTGAAAAGTTTTCAGTTAAAGATTTTTTAGGAATTTCAAAGATTGCACAATATTCTTCGAAATTAATTTTTATTTCTTCTTTGCCCATTGCCATAATATTATTGTTTTTTGCTGATTTTTTTATGGGCTTGTATGGCTCAGATTTTAAATCTAATATGGCAATTATTTCTCTTCAAATATTAGTTTTTGGTCGAATGATTAATGCAATTTGCGGTTCAGTTGGAAATTTGATGCAAATGTCAGGACTTCAAAATAATTTTATGCAAATACTTTTTTTAGGCGCTTTAGTTAATGTTTCACTCAACTTTGCATTGATTCCAGAAGATAATTTTTTGAGCAAATACGGAATTGAAGGAATTGTTGGAGCTGCTTTTGCTAGTTTTTGTAGTTTATCTTTTTGGAATTTATCTATGGTTTACATAGTAAAAAGAAAGTTTGGATTTTTTACTTTATTTATACCAAATTTTTTAAGGAAATATGAAAAATAAATTACCAGATTTTTTAATTGTTGGAGCAGCTAAAAGTGGTACATCTTCCATGCACTATTATTTAAATCAGCATCCAAAAATTTTTATGCCCACATATACATCATCTGGTTTGAAAGTTAAAGAGCCTCGTTTTTTGATTGCCGATAAATTAAAAAATAGAGTTTCAAAAGGGGTATGGGATTTTAAATCTTATAATGAGTTGTTTCAAGATGCTGAGGATGGACAGATAACTGGAGAGTCGACTGTTTTATATTTATTTTATTATAAAGAAGCTATTCCAAATATAAAAAGATATTTAGGTAAAACCACGAAGATTATTATAATGCTTCGAAATCCTATTGAGAGAGCATATTCTGCATATTTATTTTCATCGAGAACTAATCAAGAAAATAATAAATTTGATGAAGCACTAAAGATGAATTTTGATTTATATAAATCCAATAAGTCGTTGAGTCCAATGATACTATATAAAGAATTAGGACTTTATTATGATATGGTAAAAGCATATTTTGACCATTTTAAAGATGTTCATATTGTCATTTATGATGATTTTAAGCAAGATCCGAAAATCGAAATTTCTAGAGTATTAAGTTTTTTAAATATCAAAGATAATGTTGCAATTGATTCTGATAAGATAGTTAATAAAGGAGGAAAGCAATGGAATTCTGATTTGATAAAACAAATTTTCATATCTAATAGTTTAATAAAAAAATTTTTAAGATTAATTTTATCAAAAAAATCAAGAAGAATTTTGTATAATCTTTTAACTTCATTTTTTGTTCAGAAAGCTCCTCCTGTAAGTTATAAGATAAAAAAACAACTGCTACAATACTATATCAAAGATATTGAGAAGTTGGAAAGAATTATAAATAAAGACCTAAGCAAGTGGAAAGAAATTTAAATCTTCCTAATCTTTTAATTGTTGGTGCTGCAAAATCAGGTACTACATCACTGCATAATTATCTCATGCAACATCCAAAAATCTTTATGTCTCAGCATAAAGAACCTCATTTTCTAATTAATAAAGAAATTGGAATAAATAGAATTCATAAGGCGGTGATTGATATCAATGAGTATAAGAATTTATTTGCTAATACAAATTCATTTAAATACAGAGGAGAGTCAAGCGTTATGTATTTGCCTTTTTTTAATATTTCGATAAAAAATATCAGAAAATACTTAGATAAAAGTGTTAAAGTTATTATAATGCTTAGAAATCCTGTTGATAGGGCATATGCAGGCTATCTGCACAATTTACGTTATAATCCAAGTGAAAACTTTAGCTTTGAAGAAGCCTTAGAAAGATCTGAAGACAGATACCATTCAGATTTATATATGTCTCCTGA
>MDTC01023793.1_pt1 | contig 16071 bp, 7 predicted proteins | sample 811181 | NCBI WGS metagenome assembly MDTC01 (sample SAMN05326644, study PRJNA326480) | marine metagenome | isolation source: seawater | place: Pacific Ocean: North | collected 2011
ATGCTTTGTATAGAGGTGAAAAAGACCAGCGCTTTCAGCTGGTACCGCATGACTTAGATACCGTTCTCGACCAAGGCAGTCGTTCGGGAGATCCAAACTTATCAATATTTACCTACAGGAATGTTGACGGGTTGGAAGAACTTTTATCCCATCCAGATATCATCCGCATGTATTACGAGAAGTTTATTGATATTCTTGAGAATAAGTACAAACCCGAACTTATTAATCCAATTATTGATAGGGCGCTCACAGAAATAATACCTACGCGTGTCATTAATGAGATGAAAGAATATATAGTTGACCGTAGGCGTGGAGTATTGGCTCAGATCAAAACTGATTATTCAGTAAATGTGGATTTAAATGAATCTAATGATGGTTTTTTTCGAACAACCAATGGAGAGGCTAAGCTGACTGGTGATTTCCATGTTGGTAAAGTTAAGTCAATTAAAGTTAACGGTACACAGGCTGTGATTAATCCGAGAACGGGTGATTGGGAATTAAACTTGAGATCATTCGACGATGGAGGCCTCCTAACACCAGGTGTGAATCGGCTGCGAGTCACATTTCATGGAGAATCCGATGATGAATTGCTCCATGAAGAGTATATAAAATTATGGAATGATACCGGGAAGGTTACAGAGGTTTCTGGAGTGCTCAGGGGTAATGACTTTAGTGGGAATATCTTTTTAACAACGAGATCATCTTATATTCCCAAGGTTCCATTTCTTGTCCGAGTTGATTTGCGAGATAAAAATGGAAAATATATAAGAGAAATATGGGACGAGACAGCCACTCTATCCAGTGATACCCCTGGTATAAGAATTACGCCAAATGTGGTCAATTTGAGAAATGGATTAGGAAGTGCTCTGGTGAATGTAGAAGGAGGAGGAGAAGAGGAGATAGTTGAATTAATAAGTGAGGGTTCAGAATGGGCTTATTTAGATGATGGATCAGACCAAGGTGTTATATGGAAAGGTAGAGACTTTAATGATACGGAATGGGAAAAAGGGAGAGGTGAGTTAGGTTATGGGGATGGGGATGAGGTTACAGAATTAAGTTTCGGTCCTAGTTCTAGGAATAAGTATGCAACAACTTATTTTCGCTCTGAGTTTAATCTTGATGAGATAGAAGAAATTGCTGCTCTTGAGATGAGGTTGAAGTATGATGACGGTGCAATCGTTTACATCAATGGAGAAGAGTTTTTTAAGACTTCTAACATGGAGTACGGAATGGCCTATGATGATTACACGATTGATGGTGATGATACACCTTCAGAAAATTTTCAGAACTTCAGCAAGCTTCCAGCAAAATCGCTTGTGGTCGGAAGAAATGTAATTGCGGTTGAAATCAAGCAAGGTGATAACAGAAGTTCTGATATCAGTTTTGATCTTGGTTTGAGAGCCATTAAAATTGGTCCCTCAGTTGACCCTGGCGATATCAATTTGAATGTTAGAATTGGTCAGAGTCAAATAAGTAAAAGTATCACAAGTTTAGGGGCTGATACGACACCGACCATTTTATCTGGAGTGTTACGAGATCAAGTGATTAATTGGTCTGGAATTGTTCGGATTGTTGGAGACGTGACGGTTCCGAAGGGAAGTGAACTTAATATTGCTCCCGGAACAGTTGTTCTTCTAGATGGTGATGCCGAGCCTCAGAGTGATGAGGGGGCCGATCTGATTATTGCCGGTAGTATAAATTGTTCTGGTACTGATGATAATCCAATAACTTTCACATCATCATTATCCGGAAATACATGGGGTCAAATTTTATTTGATGAGTCTGAAAGTGCTGTATTCAAATATACCAACATTCATCAGGCAGGTCATTCACCCAAAGGAGGTCATACTGATCATGGAAGAGTTCTTAGAGTCCTTGGTTCAAACGTTTTATTTGAGGATTGCACAATTTCAGATAATAGAGGAAAGATTGGCCAGTCAGATTCTCGTAATGGAAAGGGATGTAATCTAATTTTTCGTAGATGTCATTGGGCTCGATCCGTGATGGGCTTTGAAGCATTTGATAGTGGTATGCTTGTGGAGGATTCCTTTATAACAGATATGCTTGGAATTTATAGAGAGGACGATGTAACTGATGATAATGATGCTATCTATCTGCATGAATCCAATTCTGATCAGAATTTGATTCTAAAGAACTTAACAGTCGCTTACATGGATGATGATGGCATTGATACACTTGATGCCAAAATTTCCGCGAGCGGAATTATTAGCCGAAACTGTGCAGATAAAGGAATTAGTGTCTTGGGTGGTGAATTTCAACTAGATGAGGCGTTATTGGTCAATAACTCTATCGGTATTTCAGCTAAAGATGATGCCGATGTGTCTCTCAAGAATATCACCATTTCTGGAAATACAATAGTGGGGATACAGGTTGAAAATAAGAATGGAGATGATGAGCCAAGCCGATATTCGGTTTCCAATTCTATATTTTGGGGCAATCAAGAATCAATTGCGACAGATTATGATGATGATGACATCGCTATCGCTGATTCCATCATAGAGGGAGGCTGGCAAGATAATATCAATGAAGATCCACTCTTCAGAGATCCGGGTTCTGGAGATTTTAGAATATCTGATAAATCACCAGCAATAAAACAAGATATTGATGATTTAGTTAATCGTGATCTCGGCTTTTATGATTACAGACCAGTTGGAGGAGAAGTTGTTTGGGGGTTAACAGGATCACCTTATCATGTGACTGATGATGTTAAGATACCAAACGGGGTAGTTTTTAAGGTAGAACCTGGTGTTTCAATTTATGTAAATGAAGGTCTTAAAATTGAGGTCGAGGGAACGGCTCTCGTAGAAGGTGATTTAAATAGAAGAATATATTTTTCACACCTTCCAGGTTCTCAATTTGTAAATGATGATGCTGGCAATGGAGGGCTTCCTGATGCGCCGCCCAAGTGGAAGGGGTTGAAACTACTAAATACACTTGATGAGGATAATATAATAAAGCATGCAGACTTTGACAGTGCTCAAGATGAAGAAGGCGCTATAGGTGTTCTTAATTCTCAATGCATCATTGATGATGTGTCATTTAACAGGACTCATATAAGAATGATTTATACTGAAGATGCCTCTGTAATCATTAGAAATACAAAATTTCCTGATATGTTTTCTGAAAGTGAGGGTCCTGCAGAGTTGGGTCTCGATAACATTAGTGAACACATCAAGGGGATTGGAGAGATACCATCTGGAGGTAGATATATCATTAGAGATAATTTCTTTGGAAGTAACAAAGGTCACAACGATGTGATTGATGTTGATAGTGGATGGAGACCTAATCCAATTCTTCAGATTATAGGTAATTATTTCTCGGGAACTGGTGATGAGCTATGTGACTTGGGAGGTGATGTGTTTTTGTCAGAGAATATCTTTCTAAATGTATTCAAAGATGATGAAACTTCGGATAGAGGTTACGCGAATGCCATATCCACAGGTGATGTTGGACCGGATGCGACTTTTTCAATATCACGGAATATTTTTGCTGATGTAGATCATGCGATTAGTTTAAAAATACAAAGTTCAACAATTTTTGAAAATAATACCGTTTATAAGATACATCCCGATTTTAATGATAGATTTGACAACCCGAGTGTTGCATCAGTTGTAAATCTTTTTATACCTACAGATACTGATTCTCGAGCCACTCACGGTAAGGGTGCATACCTTTCTGATAATATATTGGTAACTCCTAGAGTTTTTAGTGGAGCTGATGATGCAAAGAATCCCCCATATCCTGTCACTCCTTTGGAGTTATATAGAAATTTATTAGATCCACAATTATCAGATATTGAAATAGGAAGAAATCATCAAGGGCTTGATATATTTGATCTCGGGGAGGGTAACACAATTGATGACCCAATGTTTGTTAATCCTGATGCTAATGATTTTAGACTTCAATCTAGTTCACCTGCAAAAGGTTCTGGAAAATTTGGTCAGGATCTTGGGGCAATTATCCCAGCTGGAATATTTATTTCTGGAGAGCCTAATCCAATGACAACGAGTAGCAGTGCAAAGCTCAATGTTGGAGGGCCAGGTTACTTTGCTTATCGGTGGAGATTTAAAGATGGTGAATGGAGTGAAATAATAAAGATTGGAGATGGTTTTAAACCAGAGGGAAATACCATCAGGGCGGGTGAAATTATTTTAAAAGATCTTAAGATTGGGACCCATTTAATAGAGGTTATAGGTCAGGACTTTGCAGGTAATTGGCAAGAAGTGCCGACGCAATCTCATGAATGGGAAGTTGTTAGTGAATTGCCCGATAAATTAATACTCAATGAGATTTTAATTTTTAACGATGGTGTTTTTGATTCAGAAGGGGTTAGTCCATCATATGTTGAAATAAAAAATCTAAGCCCAAGGCCCATGGGCTTAGAAGGTTTGTACTTAGTTCATAACTCCAATAACGAATCTAGAATAAATCTCAGTGGATTAGGGCCCATCGAAGGAGAAGGGTACATGGTTGTTAATATTGATTCTATTCTTTCCTCAAAGCCTTTTGATAATGGAGCGGGTTCAATTGATCTTTTATCTGAGGGTAATGTTATCGATTCGGTAAACTTCGGGTTTCAAGCTTCTGACTATTCTATCGGACGACATGGTAGAGAATTGAAATGGGAGCTCAATTATCCAACCCCGGGCGAGGTTAATCGGATTGTTGGAAAAGGTCGTATTTCAGATGTTCGAATTAATGAATGGCTCGCCAACACTAACACTTTAAATGAGGAGGAGTTTGTAGAGTTATATAATCCTTCGAAATTTCCAATTGATTTAGCAGGAGGGCAACTCTCTGACTCAATCGATCCGGGTGATAATGCAATGGTGTTTTCTCAACTAAGTTTTATTGGGCCTGATAGTTACTTGGCTGTTGAGCCAAAAGGGTTTGGGCTTTCCACAGATTTTGATCAAATTTTATTCCTCGATAGTTTCAATCAAACAATAGATGAAGTGGTTTATGGTCCACAAAATTCAGGGGTTTCTGAGGGAATTATCAAAGGAGAAAATTCTTACGAAAAATTTTTATTGCCTACGCCAGGAGTTGATCACCCCTCTATTGGAACTAATGATTATGAGCTATATCAGAAGAGTGTAGATCTTATAAATAATCTTAGGATCACTGAAATTATGTATAATCCAATCGGAGGATCTGATTACGAATTTATTGAATTAAGTAACTTAGGAGATACTACTCTTAGTTTAAATGGTGTTTCATTTAGTGAAGGTATTGAATTTGTTTTTGATGATTTAGCTCTTCTGCCTAATGACTCAATAGTTCTAGTTTCAAATTTAGAAGCATTTATATCCAGATATGGAAACGTCACTGATTTGATTTATCAGTACGAAGGAAAACTTAATAATGCTGGCGAAAGAATAGTTATTCAATTGCCGGATCCTTTCCCATTCAAAATTATCAATTTCTCCTTTCAGGACCAATGGTTTGAGGAAACTGACGGAAGGGGTTATTCATTGGTTCTTAATAATCGGGAGGCTGAACCAATTGATTACAGTAGCCGTGAGTCATGGACTTTAGGAAGTTATCTTGGAAGTCCTAACGGACGAAGTATTCATGAAAGTTATGCCGATTGGTCAGCTAATCATGACAATCAAGGTCCGCTTGTTGATCATGATGGTGATGGATTAATTAACGGGTTTGAATACGTATTGGGAGAGGATTCAAAAGCTGTAAACCAAATCATATCGCCGCAATATGATAGAGAGAAGAATATGTTTTATTGGGAAATTTCAAGACGATTGGTCGCTAATGACTATTCGGTTATTTTAGAGTCATCAGATAATTTGGTTAGCTGGGATCGTCTTAGTGTCTTTGAATCGACGATTGGCCCCCTCAGCGAGATGATAAGAATAGTTCAACCTTCAAATTTAATTAAGGAGTTTTACCGTCTACGGTTGGATAAAAAAGTTCCGTGATTTAAAATTTAAAGCTTAAAAAGACTCACCGCTTTTATTTAAGAACCCTTGTGTCACCATTACGTAAAGTTATGCCCTCTTTATCAAGGTGCTCAAGTAGTGGAATGATAATTCTACGTGTTGTGCCTATTATTTTGCGTAGGTCAGCTGCAGTTGCTGGTCCTTGTTTTGTGATATGGTGGCGAATTTTTTCTACGGCTAGATCATAATTTTTAGACAACAGAATGGCTTTTTCATCAAGCTGAATGGCCTCTTTGGTTTGAAGTAAAAACTGTAACGCAGCCTCATCATTGTTATTGTTGATGATTTCTTTAGGGCTTGGTGGTTCGAATGGGTTAACGTCGAGAGATGCTCTTATTTTTTCACCAGATTTTACTAAGTGCTCTGGGAGGTTTGCTTTATGAGAATCGTTCTTTAGAATAGTGCCGTTCCTAGAATGTCCGGTCTCACAAAGCTGATCGATGAGAAGTTCAAAAATTTTAGATTCAGAAATTCTTTTTTTCATAAAATTTCTTAACTCACTAATGTCAATTCCTGGAAGCTCAGGATGTTTTTCATGAATAGTTTTAATTCTATTTTCGGCAATCTCTTTAATTCCTGACCACCATCCTTTATCTATTATCAAATTACCAGACACTATGGCTTCACTCTTTTTTATTGTTTCATCAATGGTTGAATTAGAAAAGCAAGACTGGTTTAGGATGTCATTCGCTTTAATGTAATGATCACGTAAAAGGAAAGAATCCAAAAGGTTGGAGCATTCATTCGGATTTGATGAGCGATTGATGAGGAATTCCTTTTGTTTTTCCGTTCTGTAGCTTCTTCTGGGTGGACAGGGGTCTAAAATTATTCCTCCTCCAATAGTGAATTGTTTGGACCAGTCTCTCAAAACAAAACGATCACCAGCAAATGTGTATACTGGTCTGTCTAGTCTAATTTCTGCAATCAGCTTTTTTCCTTTCTCAAGATCTGTGTTTTCAAAAAACAAAATCTTACCTGAAATGGTTGCGCTAAAATGATGAAATCTAATTCGTTGTGCGTGTTTGATGAATTGTATCTTTGAGGCACGGTCAGTTATTTCAACATTAACATGAATTCTTCTTGAGGATAAACCCAGATCAGAAACCGTTATGGTGTCTCCGCGCCTGATTCCTTCTTTAGCTTTTCCTTTTAATATCTCTATATCAGGAATATTTAAAGCGGTTCTCATGCCTGGTTTACACGCATCTAGTTGACTGCTGTGGCTCTGAATTGATCTTATCGAAGTTTCCAAACCTTGTGGTTGGACCATAACCTTTTGACCTTTTTCAAAGCCTCCGCCATGAGTTGTTCCAGTTATCACTGTTCCCACTCCTTTTGGCGAAAAAACACGATCTACCGACAGTCGAGGTTTATCAATGTTACTGGGTAGTGGTAATTCTTTTAGTTCTTTGATAATTACTTTTTTAAGTTCATCGATACCATCACCAATTAGCGCGCAGACTGGCACTATCGGTGAATTTTCATAAAGTGATCCTTTGAGTGAATCCTTGATTACTTCTATTGAAAAATCGATATCTTCGACAGTGTCAGATTTGGTCAGAGCGACAACAGCTCTTTTCACATTGAGATAGGAGAGTATTTGTAGATGTTCCTCAGATTGAGGCATCCAGCCATCATCGGCAGCAACGACGAACATTGCCAAGTCTACTGCTCCCGCTCCTGCAACCATGTTTTTCACAAAATCAGCATGCCCTGGAACATCGATAAGACCCAAGCTGAAAACTGTATTCTCTGTATCCTGAATGTTGAGATGAGCAAAGCCCAAATCGATGGTCATTCCTCTTTTTTGTTCCTCTGGTAATCTATCAGGGTTAATACCACTGAGTGCCTCTATTAAAGTGCTTTTACCGTGATCGATGTGACCTGCCGTAGCCAGAATGAAATTTTTTTGTATCATTTCTTAGTTTTAATAGAATTTCTGCAAATAGGACATGAGGCGAGTACTTCTTCTCTAGGTCTAAAGCTGAATTTATTATCTTTGGACCATTCGGTATCCTCTATCCAATGATGGGGTAATTCAAAAAATTTTGCGTATTTTTTGGGGTGTCCAGTGATATCGTTACTCAATAAAATGACATGCAGGCACTCGTGTCTAATCAGCCAATTTGGAATGTGACCCTTTGTTTGAGCCAAATAAATCGCTGCTTGTTGATCAATCAATTTCCAAGAGGTGAGTCCTCCTTGGAAATTACCTCTAATTTTTGCAACGGGCATTCCCCGCCAATCAGAATACGTTGCTTCAACAGGTTCATGAATTTTTATTGAATTACCTTTAAAGCGTTTTCCAGTTTTTTTTTCTAGATCATGAAGTTGAGTTTCAATTTTATTTATTAGTGAGTTATCTTTATTGTTTGATGAAAAGACAACTGGATTGGTTAAGGGTTTTGAGCAAGAGGTTAATCCCAAAGTAATAAAACAAGTGTATACGGCTTTAAGCATTGATGTTCTGATGATAAATAAACCTCATCTTGAGATGATTTCTCTATTATTATTTAATAAGGTTAGTTCAGTGTTGAAGTTAATTCTATAATCAATTTAACTACTCTTCCATATGTCTCAATGCGCTGTAGTTAATTATTCTTCTGACCCTGGTTCTGTTGAATTAAGAGAGCTTGAAAAACCCACGCCAGGCCCAAACGATGTGATTGTTGAGGTAGGTGCGGTGGGAGTATGTGGAAGTGATATTCATCAATGGCATTCCTCACATAGTTGGCCGGTCAATTACCCAGTAGTTTTAGGGCATGAATTTGGTGGGCGAGTATTTGAACTTGGAGATAGTGTTGATGGATGGAGGGTTGGTGATGATGTTGTGAGCGAAACCGCAGCTATAATTAATCCTGATAGCCCGATGTCTAGAGTAGGTCTATATAATTTGGATAAAGATCGAAAAGGGTTTGGTTATGGAGTCAATGGAGCCATGACGCAATATGTTAAGGTTCCAAGTCGATGTCTTCATAGAATTCCTGAGGGTGTTCCAGTGGAAAATGCAGCTTTGACTGAGCCTTGTAGCGTTGCTTACAACGCTGTTATTAATAATGCATCAATTAAACCGGGGGACAGGGTTGTAGTTTTAGGTCCAGGTCCCATTGGTATACTTTGTGGAGTTTTCTCTAAGTTTGCTGGTGCCGAGACAGCTATTTTTGGATTAAAAAGTGACCTATCAAGATTAGAGGTTGCTGAGAAAAGCTATGGATTGAAGAGCTTTACAGAAAAAGTTCATGATTGGGCTTATGAGCTTGATGGATTGGGTGTCGATGTTGTTATTGATGCTGCGGGTGTTAGTGAATCACTGAAAATGGCCATCGATTTGGTTAGACCTAACGGAACCATTGTCAAAGTTGGATGGGGACCTGAACCTATCAATTTTTCACTGGATCCTATCGTTCAGAAAAATGTAAAGATTCAAGGGAGTTTCAGCCATAACTGGCCGGTCTGGGAAAAGGTTTTAAATTTGATGGGGTCAGGAGTTTTGGATGTGGGGCCTTTAATTGGCGAAACTGGGAATTTAAACCAATGGGAACGGGCGTTTAATGAAATGGATGAGGGAAGAGTAGTGAAGTCGGTCCTTTTTCCGCAAAATTAGTGTAATTAAATGTAAAACAATCATTATGAATCTTAATGGGAAAACATATATTGTTACTGGCAGCTCAATGGGAATTGGAGAAGCAATTGCCAGAAGAATTGTAGATTTAAATGGAAGAGTTTTGATTCATGGTTTGGAGGATGAGGCCACTTGTGCCGTTGCTACTTCTCTTGATATGCCTTTTTTTATTGGAGATTTAGCCTCGCCACAGGTATGCGAGGGCCTAGTATCCAAAGCCATTGATGAATTTGGTGAGATATATGGATTAATCAACAATGCTGGAGCTGTATTGCGGAATTTGATTGAAGAAACGGATGCAGATTTCTGGGACCGCGTGATGAATGTAAACGCTAGGGCGCCATTGTTATTAATCCGAGCAGCCTTAAAGGAGCTAAGCCTTTCCAAAGGGTATGTGTTGAACATTGGCTCGGTAAATGCCTATTCAGGTGAGCCCAATCTTTTGGCATACAGTGCTTCAAAGGGAGCCCTAATGACGCTTACAAGAAATCTTGGCGACACATTGCACAGAGATTATGGAGTAAAAGTTAACCAGATAAATCCTGGCTGGGTCCTTAGTGAGGGTGAAAAGCAAAGAAAGATCGATGAAGGTATGGATGATGACTGGTATGAGAAACTTGGAAAAGAGGAAGCACCGTCTGGTAGAATGATTACACCTGAGGACATTGCATTTACAGCAGTGAACTTTTTGACTGAGCATTTTGGTCCAATTAGTGGACAGGTCATTGAATTGTCCCAGTTTCCATTCATTGGTCGTAACGCTCCGAAATGTTAAAAAAATCATTAAACTAGATGCCTAAAATTGCTGTTTTTCCAAAGGCCTACATGGACGACTTGTGTGTTAATGGTTCCATGTCAGTTGAGGATTGGTTGGATATTGCTGCTCAATTAGATGTTGATGGAGTGGAGTGGTATGCTGGCTTTATTGAAAATAAAGATCAAACCAGATGGAAGTTATTTAAGTCTATGGCCGAGGACAGGGGTTTAGAAATACCAATGGTATGTTGTTCTCCTGACTTTACTCACTCAGATCCAGATTTTCGAGCTCAACAAGTTTTACAAGAGAAGAATTTTATCAACATGGCTAGTGCGTTGGGAGCAAAATATTGCCGCGTTTTATCCGGTCAACGACGACCTGAAGTTTCTCGGGATGATGGTTTAAAATTTGCAACTGATTGTATTATTGAATGCGTTCAATATGCCCAAGAGAGAGGAGTTGAACTAGTTATTGAAAATCATTACAAGGATGACTTTTGGGAGTATCCTGAATTTGCTCAGTTCATGGATGTTTTTTGTGAATTGGTCAATAATATCGATATGCCTGGTTTTGGGGTTAATTACGATCCAAGTAATGCCTATTTAGCAGGTGATGATCCTTTGGAGTTATTGAAGCGTATCAGTCATAGAGTGATAACCATGCATGCCAGCGATAGGTATTTGATAGAGGGAACAATTGAGGATCTTCGTAATCAAGAGTTAGGTTCTGTTGGTTATGCTAAGATGTTGAGGCATGGACAAATTGGTGAGGGCCTGAACGATTACGACGCAATTTTTTCCGAGCTTAAAAGGGCAGAATTCGATGGTTGGATTAGCATTGAAGACGGAGTTGATGGCTTGAAACAGCTTAAAAACAGTGTGGAATTTCTAAAAAAGAAAATATCCGAACATTTCTAAATATTTGTTTTTTTAATTGGTTAAAGAGATTCGTAATATTAGCCTTTTTTAAGTAGTATAACAAAAATGCAACTTTCCGTGAATTATAAGCTAGTTCTGTCATTCGCTTTGTTGATTATTTTCATCAACAATACTTTGTCGGCTCCGATGTCATCCGAGCAACGTCAATTTTTTGAATCTGAAGTTAGGCCTGTATTGTCTGAAAATTGCTACAGTTGTCACTCCACTAAGGCGAAAAAACTCAAAGGTGGATTGTTTCTTGATCATGGAAGTACAATTCTTAGAGGTGGAGACTCTGGTCCGGCTGTCGTTGCCGGTGACTTAGACGAAAGTCTTATTATTGAAGCTGTCAGGTATGAAGATCCTGATGCTGCTATGCCTCCTAAAAAGAAACTCGCAGACAAGCAAATAAAAGCTTTGGAAAAATGGGTAATGATGGGGGCTCCTTGGCCGGTGGAACCATTACCTGAGTTAAACAATAAAAGCCTAGGGCCTAAAGAATTTAATCTACAAAAGAGAAAATCTGAGCACTGGTGCTGGCAACCGGTGCAAGAAACTCCTCTTCCTAAAGTCGTTAACACAGATTGGTCATCTGAACCAATAGACATTCATATACTCGCTAAGCTTGAGGAAAAAAATCTAAAACCATCTCCATCAGCTAACAAAAATGTCCTGCTTAGAAGAATCTATTTCGATCTAATTGGGATGCCACCAACTAAAGCTGAGGTAGAAGAATTTGTTTCCGATCAATCTGATAACGCCTACGAAAAAGTTGTCGATAAGTTGCTAGCGTCCCCTCACTTCGGAGAAAGATGGGCCCGTCACTGGATGGATTTAGTTCGCTATGCAGAGACCTGTGGGCATGAGTTTGATTACCCAATTCCTTATGCAACGGACTATAGAGATTATCTTATTAGGGCCTTTAATAACGATGTTCCTTACAATCAATTTACGATGGAACACATCGCCGGTGATTTAATAAAATCACCTAGAATTAATAAGGATGAAAAATACAATGAGTCAGTCATAGGTACCGGATTTTGGCATTTTCATGAAGCAACACATGCTCCCACGAATGTACGAGAGAATGAGTCCGACAGGGTAGATAATCAAATTGATGTATTTAGTAAGACTTTTCTTGGGGTTACTGTTTCATGTGCAAGGTGCCATGATCACATGTTTGATGCTATATCAACGAAAGATTACTATGCTCTTGCAGGATACCTGCAAAGCTCTAGAAGGCAGGAGGCATTTCTTGATCCTCACAACAAGATTAAATTAGCTCTTAATGAAGCAGATGCTGTAAGGAAAAAAATTGAGGACAGTTCATTGACCAAGTTTAAAGAAAATGTAACTCCTGAAATTATCGCCAGATATTTACTTGCTTCCAAAGATGCTATTTCTGGAAAGGACAAACAGGCAGTTTCCAAAGAATATGAGGTTTCGCTTAAAGTTCTTGATGAGTGGATTAAGTGCCTCAAAGAACCTATAATCAAGGACCCTGAGCATCCTCTGTTTGTTTGGTCTCAATTTATGGATAAGCCTAATGAATTGACCCCAGTTCTTTTCAAGAAAGAAATGAGTGTCATATCAAGAAGAATTGCTGATCAGCACAGACAGCATTTGGAATCCATCAAGGACAGCGTGAAGTTTGCTGATTTTTCAAAAGCTGATCTCACAAAAAATGGTTGGTTTACTTCTGGCGATTCATTCACAGATTCCAGCTCGATGCCAGGTGATTGGTCTCAGGCTCAAAACGACTTCGTTATACCAGGTAGAGCCAATGGGGGTTTGAATGGTGGGAAAATGCAAGGAGTGCTGAGGTCTCCAACATTTACAATACAGCATAATCAAATACATCACAGGTTGGCCGCAAGAAAAGGAGGGCTTCAGATTAGATTAATTATCGATGGTTATTACATGGAGCCATACAATGGGCTGCTTTTTGGAGGAACAAGAGTAAATGACCCTAACACCGACGGAAACAATAATTGGATTTCTCAAGGCAGAGACATCAAAATGTACAAGGGGCATAAGGCCCATTTGGAGTTTATAGATCACGGCGATGGTTATTTTGATGTTGATGAAATTTGGTTCTCTGATGGAGGTGCGCCGAAACCCTCGGCGTCAGCAATAGCATTTAAGATTTCATCCAATGAAAAAATTCAATCCTTAAAAGATCTTGCGGTTGCCTATGGATGGATATGGAAAAAGTCGATTGAAATGAAAGAATCGGATAGGGATGAAGATGTTAATAAAATTTTGGCTTGGGGCGTTCGTTGTGGGTTGACCGACACAGATTCGGAAATCAATGATAGCAAAAAAAAGCTATCAGAAATACTAGCTAAGGTTCCTTCACCTAAAAGAGTACAGGCTTTGACCGATGGTACAGGCGAGAATGAATATGTCTTCTTACGAGGTAATCACGAGAGACTTGGGGATGAGGTCCCAAGAAGGTTTTTGACGGCGTTAGGTGGTGAGAAATTTGATGCTCCAGAGAATGGAAGCGGAAGGTTAAAGATGGCTGAGCAGGTTGTTGATCCTAATAACCCACTAACCTCTAGGGTTATCGTTAATAGGTTGTGGCACCATGTCTTTGGTAGAGGAATTGTCGCAACTACTGATGATTTTGGAGTGCTCGGTCAAGCCCCTAGCAATTTGCCTCTTCTAGATCACTTAGCTAAGTCCTTCGTCGATGATGGATGGTCAATTAAGAGAATGTTGAAGAGATTGATGATGACAAAGGTTTATCAGCAATCAAGTTCGGTCGTTGCCAGCGCCAGTGAAGTTGATCCTGAAAATATTCTTCTACATCGGGCTAATTTGAGAAGGATCCAATCTGAAGTTATTCGAGATAGCATTTTAAAAGTTTCAGGCAGATTGGATGATAATATATTCCATAATGGTTCGGTGCCGGTTCATGTTACTGATTTCATGACAGGTCGAGGGCGTCCTCGGGGTGGCCCATTAGACGGTGCTGGAAAGAGGAGTATTTATATTTCGATCAAGAGGAACTTTCTTTCACCAATGATGCTAGCTTTTGATATGCCTTCTCCATTTAGCACTATGGGTAAAAGAACAGTTTCCAATGTACCGGCTCAAGCATTAATAATGATGAATGACCCATTTGTGCACGAGCAGTCAGGGATTTGGGCCAAAAAATTTGAATCTACTAACCAGTCTGTACAAGAAATTATTTCTCAAATGTATTATGAATCCCTTTCTCGTCCTCCTAGTGAGGACGAAATAAAACAAGCTCTTAGCTTTTTAGGAGAAAAGCCAGATTCCAATACTCTCACTGATTTTGCTCATGTTCTTTTTAACACCAAAGAATTCATCTTTTTAAGATAAAAAATATGCATTGTAATAAATATAGACCACAGCCATTAACAAGAAGAGATCTTCTGAAGGGATCTGGAATTGGATTTGGAGCATTTGCATTTAATTCATTGATCGCTAACGAGTCCATCGCATCCAATGGTAAAGGTGTGATAGGAACTCATCACGAAGCAAAAGCTAAAAGTATCATTTTCTTATACATGGATGGAGGGGTTTCACATGTTGACTCCTTTGATCCGAAGCCGGCTTTGAGTGAACATAATGGAAAAGATCCTTCGCAATTTTTCAAAGTGGCTCCAACTCAATTCAATAACAATGGTAAAATTCTTGCGAGCCCATGGGGTTTTAAACAATATGGGCAGAGCGGAATTCCAATCAGTGACTTATTTCCTAATGTTGCTAAGCATGCTGACAAGCTTGCCGTTGTCAGGTCAATGACATCCAAATTTTCTGAACATACCAATGCTAACTACTTTCTGCACACTGGCAGCGGTTTGCAGGGGCGCCCAAGTATGGGTGCTTGGGTAACCTATGGATTAGGAAGTGAAAGTGAAAATTTACCAGGGTTTGTAGTTGTCAATGGTGGTTTAACTCCGCCAGGTGGGTTGGACAATTTTAATAGTGGTTTCTTACCTGCTGCATACCAGGGTTCAGTCTTCAAGCCTCAGTCAGCTCCTGTTGCTAATATCAGCAGAAAGGAAAAAGACATTGAACAGCAGAAGAGGAAATTGGATCTATTATCTAGCCTTGATAATAAAGTGCTTAATCAAACTGGCGGCCAGGATGCTATTGAATCTGCTATCAAAAATTACGAGATGGCCTTTAGGATGCAAAGCTCTGTGCCAGATCTTGCAGATTTATCAGGGGAGCCTGAGTCTATCAAAGAAATGTATGGTATGAATCACAAATATGATAAAACAAAAATATTTGCTGCGGAATGCTTGATGGCCAGAAGGTTAGTTGAAAGAGGTGTTCGTTTTATTGAGTTAACCTGTCCAAATTGTGGACATGATAGATGGGATGCTCACGGTAACCTTAAAAGAAATCATGAGGATAATGCGAGAGCTGTTGATCAACCTATCTCAGCGCTTCTTGAGGATTTAGATCAAAAAGGATTACTCGATGAAACTTTGGTTGTTTGGTCTGGTGAATTTGGTAGGACTCCTTTTGCTCAGGGTGGAAATGGAAGAGATCACCATCCGTTTGCCTTTTCGATGTGGATGGCTGGAGGAGGAATTAAAGGAGGAACACTATATGGTAAAACCGATCAGTTTGGTTATCATGTAACAGAGGGTAAAGCAGAAATTCATGATCTTCATGCAACGATGCTTCACCTTCTTGGTGTTGATCATGAAAAAAGCACTTATCGATTTAGCGGTAGGGATATGAGACTTACAGATGTTCACGGGCATGTGATTCATGACATTATTGCCTAGTGAATTTTATCACGGTGTTTCA
>MDTC01130611.1_pt1 | contig 16065 bp, 19 predicted proteins | sample 811181 | NCBI WGS metagenome assembly MDTC01 (sample SAMN05326644, study PRJNA326480) | marine metagenome | isolation source: seawater | place: Pacific Ocean: North | collected 2011
ATTCCCACTTTTAGAGGATCAGATGGTTTTTGGTCAATAGGAAGTAAAAATTATACACCTCAAGAAATGGCTACTAGATATATGTATGAAAATAATCCTTCTGAATTTCTAGTTTGGTATTACAAAAGGTTTGTAAAATATAGAAATAGTTCACCTAATAATGTTCATAAATGGTTAAAAAATAAAAAATTAATAACTCAAAATATTGATGGACTTGATGGAAAAGCAGGAAATAAAACATATATTCCTATCCATGGTAGATTAGATAAGGTAACATTATTTCATGACCAAGGCTTGAAAGTAAGTATTCAAGACGCGCCTTGGGATAAGATAGCGGATGAATGTTCTGATGAAAGTGATATAGAAAAATTATCAGGCTTACTATTAGAATATTTTAAAATTTCAAAAAAAACATTAGTTCCTGAAAAAATGGTTTCGTTTAAACCGTTTGTTTTATTATTTGATGAGTACTACACAGATATTTACAGGATGGCTGAAGCAGAAGCATGGATGAAAAGCTCAAACAGAATAATATTCCTTGGTACATCCTTTAGTGTTAATATTACATCGATAGCTTTAAATTATGCAGCAGTTAATAAAGCTTATATTGAAATAGTTGACCCTAATCCTGTTAATTTAAATTTAGATAATGTGACGTACCATAAAATGACAGCTAGTCAATATATAGATGATTTAGATTCTTAATTTTTTAAAATTTCACTTACAAATATTTTTGTAAACATATGATAATCTTTCTATTACCGTAAGATATTCTTTCTTACAATCAGAAAGATCATCTAGAGAATACTTTTCTCCAGGACTAGTAAATAAACATTTATTGTATATTCTTGTATTCAACTCAAGTGCTTTGGTTATATTATTACAGCTATTTGTATAGTAATTATCAGCTTTTAAATTGGTTTGAATAAGCAAAATGATTAAAATAAAATAACTTATATTAAAATAATTCATATTTAACTATACTACTAAATAAAAATGCTGAAAGTAGAATTTAATCGTACAGGTAAAGCGTACCAAAAACTTTACCTAAAAGAAACTAATATAAATGAAAGACTAAAACCCAAAGAGGTTTTAATTAAGGTTCTTTTCTTCCCCATTAATCCAGCGGATTTACTTTTAGTTGAAGGAAAGTATGCCAGCTTACCTTCAAAACTCCCATCTCCAATAGGAGCAGAATGCGTTGCAAAAGTAATTAAAATTGGAAATAAAGTTAAGCTATTTAAAATTAACGACATAGTTATACCTCTTACTAGAAATAATTGGGTAGAAAAGATTAAAATTGAAGAAATTAACTTAATTAAAATAGATAGAAACATAGACTTGCATCAAGCATGTATGCTAAAGGTCAATCCTGCGTCAGCTTATTTAATGTTAAATAATTACGTAAAACTAAAAAAAAATGATACTATTTTACAAAATGCTGCGAATTCAGGCGTCGGCAACTATATTATTCAACTTGCAAAATTATATAACATTAAGACAGTGAACCTTGTTAGGCGAAAAAATGTTATACCGTATCTAAAGAGAATAGGAGCTAAAAAAGTTTATGTAAATAATAAAAGCAGTCCTATTAAATTAAAGGAAAAAGTTAAACTAATTATAGATGCTGTCGGAGGAGCAAGCATAGATAATCTGGCTTTAAATTTAATGGATCATGGTACTATAATAAATTACGGGCTTCTCTCAGGAAAAAAAATACAAATTGATCCTTCAAGATTAATTTTTAATAATATTAGTGTTAAAGGCTTTTGGCTTACTTTATGGCTTCAAAATATGTCATACAATGAAAAGATTAACTTGTATTCACATCTATCAGCTCTTATTAAAAAAAAAATTCTTTACACTATGATTGAGAGAATCTATCACATAAAAGATATCAAAAAAGCAGCAGCGAAAGCTGATGCCTATAAAAGAAGAGGAAAGGTATTAGTAACTTTTGATAAAGATTTATTGAACAAATTTTAAGTTGTCTATAGAATAAAGTTCACTCTCAATTAAACAATGCTTGCAAGAACTTTTTGAGCGCTTGATACGTCAAAAACTCCTGGTTTTTCTATAAATATTTTTTCTACTTTTAAACCACTCAAAATCATTGCAAATCTTTGCGACCTAATTCCTAAAGAATACATAGATCCATCAAATGTTAAACCAATACTCTTTGACAAAGAAGCATTGCCGTCTGCTATGAATATGATATCGTTGCCCGCCTTATTAGCATCACACCAAGCTTTCATAACAAATGGGTCGTTAACGGATAAACAAACTATATCATCAACTTTTTTTTTCTTAAATTCACTGGCATAAGTTAAGAAACCTGGTAGATGTTTAGCAGAGCATGTAGGAGTAAACGCTCCTGGAACAGAAAATAGAACAATTCTTTTATCTTTCGGATGCATAAGCGAATGATCTGCAAATAAAAGACTTAGCTTTATATCTTTTATTTCATCTTTTACTATAGCTTTTACAGACATATCAGGCAAAGTATCTCCGGGCTTAATAGTATCAGTCATTTTTTTCTCCAAAATATTAATTAGTATAATAAAAAAAATTAATTGTTAAAATAAGATATGCTAAAAATTAAAGATAATATAGTAAAAAAAGACCTAATTTTAATAGGAGCTGGACACTCTCATATAGAAGTTATCAAGTATTTAGGAAAGCGCAAATTAAACGGGCTAAGAATAACACTTATAGCTAAGGACGCTTATGCCACATATTCTGGTATGGTACCAGGTTATATAGAAGGAGAGTATACTTGGTCTCAAATAAATATTGATATTGTAAAACTTGCTCTTAAAAATAATGTCAGACTCATAATAGACGAGGCAGTCAAAATATCTGGAAAAAATAAAATAGTGTATATGAAAAACCACCCTTTCATTGAATATGATCTTCTTTCAATTAATACTGGTATAGAGTCCAGCAAAAATAATATAGAAGGTGCAAAAAAATTTGCTTATTGTTTAAAGCCAATATCAGAAATTAAAAGTGCAATAAAATCAATAATAAAAGCAAAAGAACCTAAGATAGTAATAGTTGGAGCAGGAGCAGCCGGTGTAGAAGTTTCCTTAGCGTTAAGTAAGAGGTTTCAAAAGCTTAAGTTAAAAAAAAAAATAATATTAGTTTCAAGTAATCAAACCATACTAAAAAATTACCCTGATACAGTAAAAAAAAAACTTGAAAAGGAAATAAAGGAAAAAAATATTATGACTCTTTATATGAGCAGGGTAACAAAAGTTTTTCAATCTAGTTTAGAAATTAATAATAATGAAAAAATTCTAGATTGTTGTACCCTGCTAGCTACTAATGGAGTAGCGTCTAATATAATTAAAATTTCTGATTTATCTTTATCAAAAAATGGATTTATTCATGTCAAAAATACATTGCAAACAGATAATTTTAAAAATGTTTTTGCATGCGGTGACACAGTTGATATAGAAAATTATAATCTTGCAAAGGCAGGTGTCTTTGCAGTAAGGCAAGCTAATGTTTTAAAAAAAAATTTAGAGAGTTATTTCTTTAAAAAAAAACTAATTAGCTATTATCCTCAAAAATCTTACTTATCATTAATTGGTATTACAAATAATAGAGCACTGCTACATAAGAACTTTATTACATTAAAAGGAAAAGTATTTTGGAATTTAAAAAAATATATAGATAAAAAATTTATTCAAAAGTATTCCTTCAAAGCAAATTTAGATAAAAATTTTGATTACAAGCATAATAAACCAATAAACAACTTAGAACCTAACGAACATATGATGCAATGTGAAGGTTGCGGTAGTAAAGTACCACATAAAGTATTAAAACAAGTATTTACTAAAAATGTAAACCTAGGATCACTAGATGCGAACTTTATTAAAGGAAATAAAAATTTAGTTCATACAGTAGATATCATTACATCAATTATAGATGATTTATATTTATTAGGAAGAATTGCTGCTAAACACAGTTTGAACGACTTATTCGCAGCAAAAGCTCAGCCAGTATCTACACAAATGATTATATCACTACCTAAATCGCTAAATATCATTCAAAAGCGGGATATAACTCAAATTACACAAGGTGCAAACTCGATTTTTGAGGAGGTGGTATGTCCAATTTCAGGTGGACATACTTATAGCAATGAAAATGAGAAAAGTTCTGTGGGGTTTTCATTGATTGGAAAAATCATAACAAAAAAAAATACGAATACTTCAAATAAAAAAAGTAAAATTTTTATGACTGGCAAAGTAGGCACAGCATTAGTTATGGCAGCATTAAAAAAATCTATAATTGAAGGAAAATATTACTTAGAACTATTAGAGGAAATGACGAAATCTAATATAGATACATTTAATTTAATACGTAAGCACAATATTTTAGATGTAACAGACATCTCTGGTTTTGGTTTAGCACTGCACTTAAAAAATTTATTAATTAGAAATAAGCATTACAAAGGAGCGGATGTATTTCTGGATAAAATTTTTATGTTAGAAGGGGCAAAAGCTGCTTTAAAGAAAAATGTTATATCTAGCCTTACTTATTCTAATAAAGATAGTATTAAAAACAGTCTAGTATTGAAATGCAAGCATAGAAAATATATAAATATTTTGTATGACCCCCAAACTGCCGGTGGTTTTTTATTTATTACAAATAATAATAATATTCTTAAAGAATTTCAAAAAAATAATATTTCGATATCAGAAATTGGGGAAATATCAAATAAACATGATAAGATACGAGTTTATTAATGCCTGTTAAATACATAACTGATTGGCGTTCAAAAAAGTTTACCGAAATTATCGATGTAAGAAGTCCTAAAGAGTACTATGAGGACCATATACCCAAGTCAATAAATTTACCCGTTCTTAATGATAGTGAAAGAAGTCTAATTGGGTCAATTTATAAAAAAGACAGTCCTTTTAAAGCAAAAAAACTTGGTGCTTCTATAATATCAAAAAATATTAGTAAATTTATTAAAAATGAATTTCTTTATAAAGCTGGAGACTGGAAACCATTAATATATTGTTGGAGAGGAGGTCAAAGATCTAAGTCCTTAGCAATTATTCTGTCTGAAATAGGTTGGGAAGTGTTTGTAGTAAAAGATGGCTATAAAAGGTATAGAAATTATATAAATCAAAATTTAAATAAACTAACTAATATTTTTAAATTTATAGTACTCAGAGGAGCTACTGGGACTGGAAAGACTAAAATTCTGTCAAGACTGGAAAAAATAGGATGTCCTGCTTTAAATTTAGAGGTTTTAGCAAATCATAAAGGGTCATTATTAGGAAAAAATGCTGCTTCACCTCAACCTTCTCAAAAGTTATTTGAAAGTTTAATTTACAGTAAATTAAATGAATTTGATAAAAAATATCCTGTAATAATAGAAAGTGAGAGCAGCAAGATTGGTAATCTCTATTTACCATCGCAAATGATAAAGAAAATTAAGATATCTCCATGCATTGATTTAGAGGCTAATATTAAAGCAAGGGCTGATTTTTTGGTAAAAGATTACTCAGAGTTTATTTTAAATAAGAATAATTTTAAAGATTTTTTTCGTCATACAAGAAAAAAACTAGGAAATAAGATTGTTAGTAAGTGGGGTCAAAACTATAGAAAAAGTAATTGGAATGAGTTAGCTCTGCAGTTAATAAATGAATATTATGATCCGTTATATAAGCATAAGAAAAATGAAAAAGAAAATAATATTTTAGAGATATATAAATTAAATAAAATTGATACATCATCCATAAATAAGATTTCTGATTATTTAAAAGAAAAGTATTTCAAAGTAAGCTCAAAACTATAAAATAGAATATTTAGTTGATTATCTAATAGGATTGAATATGTTTATTAAAAAATATTTAAAGTGGATTAGTACTATTTTAGTTTTGACCGGTATTTTATTTACTAATTTAAATTTTTACCCAGTAAATCTTTTTTTTCATGGGTTAGGAGTCATAGGATGGACCATTTCAGGATTTATCACAAAGGATAAAGCAATATTAACAAATTTTGGATTACAAATACCTCTTTTCATAATTGGATTTAGCAAACTAATCTTTAACTAGTTAACTTAAATATTGATTTACCACAAATTTTATATAATCTATAATTGTAAATTTGCGTAAAAGTTAATATGGATAAAATTCATCATATTGCAATAGAGGTTCAGAATATTAAAGACAGTATTGATTGGTATAAGAAAAATACAGACTGTAAGGTATCTTATCAAGATGAAACATGGGCGATGTTAAACTACGATAACATTAGTCTTGCATTAGTTTTACCTAAAATGCATCCTCCTCATATAGCATTTGAGAAGATTAATGCTGAAGATTATGGCAAACTAACGCCTCATAGGGATGGAACATCGTCAGTTTATATTAAAGATCCATCAGATAATGCAGTAGAAATTCTGAAAAAATCTTAATTTATTAATTATTTTATAAACCTTTGTAGAACTCTATAAATTCTTTTTCATCTTGCAAACAACAAGAAGTTAAGGAAAATTTGCTGCGGATTTCCTTATCTAATCTTTTGTCTTTACTAGACTGTTGGAGAAACATTACACAATTTACTGGAATTACTCTATAATTACCTGATAAAAATGGATTTCCTTGCACTACTATATCTTTTACAAATAAATCGCCAACATCGTAAGTATAATATATGCTTCCATCCAAGCTTAATGCAAGCCCACCTTTTTTCTTTTCATTTTCTAAAGTATCGCCGCTAAAAATATGAGATAAGATAAGCTTTGTAGTTACTTTAGTATTATTAGAATTAATATCATTTTTAAAACGTTCTGGCATATTTTTAAATGCATCATTGGTAGGAGCAAAGATTGTAGATTTAATACTATTATTGATAATAGAAAGAAATAGCGGATTACTTTCTAGAATATTAATTAAAATACTATGATTTTTAGTTTGTTCTAAATCTTTGATTAAATCTCGAGATTGTAAGTTTATAGTAAAAAAAACAATTAATAAAAATAAATTTAAGAAACTTAGAATAGGTTTTTTCATTAAATTAATTTAATAGCTGCAATTATAGCAATGCTGTAAATCATTATCATTATTAGGATGGAGGTTAAATTAAAGTGTTTTGTTAAGGTAGCCTTGGTCATTTGTGAGGCTTGATATAACAAATCTGGCCATGTGTATGATACAAAGTCGCCTTGAGTAAAAATAACTTTTATTTTTCCTTCTTCATCAACCACAGGAAGTCTTCTAAAGCGGTCATTCGACATAGTTCTTAACCAATCAAGAACATCATCATTTTCTCTTCCTACCCTTGGATTAGCTGTCATAATGTCTTCAATTTTTGTATTTTTTGGATTGAGACCACTATTTACTAATTTTTTAAGAATATCTCTTTCTGTACAAATACCTATTACTTTATTTTTTTTATCAACGATTACCACTGATCCGTAGTTTTTTTCTGTCATTACTTTAACTGCTTCAGAAACTTTTTGGTGTTTTTCAAAAGTAACTGGCCTTGGTTTATTCAAATATTCAGGCCTGTCTTTAAGCTTATATCCTCTACTCATTATTATTCCAATCTAAATATAATAATTTACCACAATTATAATATTTCATTAAATACTTTTGTAAATAATCAAAAAAATTATTTTTAATGCAAATTATAAAAAATTATATAAATTAATTATTATGCCTACTTTTGATATAGTTAATAAGATTAATCTAGAAGCCTTTAAAAATGCAGTGGATGGGGTAAATAGAGAAATAGAAAACCGATATGACTTTAAAGGTAGTGTGTCAAAAATTATTGTGGATAATGATAATTATTTTATGCTAGCCGAATCCGATATGAAAATAAATCAACTGAAGGAATTGCTTTCAAAAAATTTAGTGAGAAAGGATGTGAATGTTAAGTCCATAAGTTTTGATAATGCAGAAAAAGCATCTGGTGGAAATATCAGAATTCCTTTAGTATTAAACCAAGGTATAAACAAAGAGAATGCACAAAAAATAATAAAATATTTAAAAGACTTAAAAATAAAAATACAAGTATCTATTCAAGGAGATCAACTAAGGGTTGCGGGGAAAAAAAGAGATGATTTACAAGATACTATAACACATTTAAAGTCATTAGAAATTTCAATACCTTTAAATTTTATAAATTTTAGAGATTAGCAAAAGCTATTTTTGTAACTCAATTAGAATTCTAAGTTTGTCGTTTAATCCATCTAGTTGCAGAGTCATAAAAATTAATAGAATTATAACTATAAAATAGAATTTCTTTTGAGTGAGATTTGCAAATAATTTATTTAAAAATTCCATATTTATTTATTACACAAAATACCAAATTTTTAAATGATTTTTTCTGTAACGATTTTTAAAAGGTATTTAAAAAAAATTTTTCCTTAAAAGTAAACCCTAGCTAACCAAGTAGATAAAAATATTACTTATATAATAATTAACATTATGAAAATTATTTTATTTGTAAGGTAATATCTGATTTAAATAATAAAATTTTTTAATTGCTTTAAGTATAAATATAAAATAATTTAAAATATATGAATGTAGCTATTATTGGGTCTGGGCCGTCTGCCTTTTATGCAGCGCAGTCTTTGTCAAACCATGACGATATAAATATTGATATTTTAGAAAAACTGTTTGCGCCTTTCGGTTTAGTTAGATATGGGGTAGCACCAGATCACCAAAAAACAAAAAATATAATAAAATTATTTAATAGAGTATTAGATAAAAAGAATGTAAATTTTTTTGGTAATATTTTTATAACAAAAGATATTTCATTAGATTTCATATCAGATATCTATGATGCTGTGATAATAGCTACAGGCGCATCAGAGGATAAAAAATTAGGAATAAGAGGCGAGAACTTAAAAGGAGTATATGGATCAGGAGAATTTGTAGGTTGGTACAATGATAATCCTATACATAAAGATTTAAATCCTAACTTAGAAACCAATACTGCAGTAATTATTGGAAATGGAAATGTTGCATTAGATTGTGCTAGAGTCTTAGCTAAACAAAAGGAAGAATTAGAAGGAAGTGATGTATCAAGTAAAAATTTAAATTTATTAAGTAAATCTAATATTAAAAGAATACACATTATTGGAAGGAGAGGCCCTAAAGAGTCTAAGTTCACTATTTCTGAGTTGAGGGAGTTTTTGGGGTTGAGAGAGTTTTCAGTAAAAGTTAACTTTTCAAGAGATAAGCTTAAGGAGCTTCTAAAAGACGAAATGATAGACACTAGAGTAAAAAAAAACCTAGAACTTTTTGATGAATTTTATAATCAAAGTCATAAGGAAAAGGAAATTATATTTGATTTCTTTAAATCTCCAAAAGAGTTTATAGGAGAAAACAATGTACTGGAAATTAAACTTACTAAATCAAATCACGAAGAACAAATTATAAAATCTGGTTTAGTAATAAAAGCAATAGGATATAAAGTTTCTAAGATTGATGGCTTAGAAATGGATAAAACCAATAATTTTTATTTATCTAAAGAAGGACACATTACTAGAAATATATATGCAACTGGATGGGCAGCTGATAATTCGATTGGAGTAATAGGAACCAATAAAGGGCGTGCCATTAATACGGTAAAAAAAATTTTATCTGAAGTAAAGCCAGTAAAATTAAATTCAACTCAAAAATTAAAAGAAAATTTTCGTGAAAAAAAAATAAATTTTATTTCAAAAGATATGTGGAAATCTATTGATAAGTTTGAGGAAGAAAATGCAATGCCTGAATTTGTAAGAGAAAAATTTACTAGCATAGATAGCGCTTTAAAAATCTTAAATAATAATTAATATTTTATTTTAATTTGTCTTAAAATTTTATTTTCTTTAAAAAATTTATTTCTTAGTTGAATATCTAAAATTTTATCGTCAGTGTTAATTTGAATAAAACCAAAATTGTTTTCAGCAACAACTTTTTTAATTAAAAGTTCATCACTTTCTTCACTTTTAAGTATGCTTTGATTGAATGAGCTGGATGTAATTTCATACACTTTATCGTTTAATTTATAAACTCCTCCTAAATGCCTATCACCTGATAATATTATGGTAGTTTTTCCTTTATCTTTAATAAGGTTAATAATTTTATTTCTCTCATGAGGAAAATTAAACCACTTCTCCCAGCCATGATTTTTTGGTAAAACCTGAATAGAACTTAATATTAAAAGCAGATCATAATCGCCACTAATTTGCTCTGAAAGCCATTTCCATTGAGTATTTCCCAAAATAGTTTTTTTTAAATTATAGTCAGGCAAGTATTTTTGTTTTAGATTAGGGTTTTTATTTAATTTAAATTTATCTTTAAAATACCTGGTATCTAATGCTAAAACTTTAATTTTGATATTATTAGTTATTTCCCAACTATTATAAATCCCTGCTCTTTTTCTTCTTTTATCGTTATCTTTAACATTAAAAAAATCTAAAAATAATCTTTTTGCCTTTTCTTTATGAATCCAATCCTTGCCTCCGTCATTTATTCCAAAATCATGGTCATCCCAAATAGGGAATATTTTGACTGTTTCTTTGAGTCTACGATAGTAATTATTTTCATTTAATTTGTTATAGGCGTTATGCAAATTTCTTGCTTCTTTATCATTAAAATCACCATATACATTATCTCCTAAAAGGATTAGATAATCGGGTTTATACGAATTTATAAATTGCCAATGTTTCATTAATTTATTTTGATTAGAGCAAGAACCAAATATTAATTTAATTTTCTTATTAGCACTAACGCTTTGAGAAAATAAAATATTAGAAAAAAAAATAAAAAATAAACTTAATAATATTTTGAGCATTTAAATTATTATTACCCTTAAACTAAATCAATAGTATCTTGAAATAGTTTTGTAAATTGAAAAATATTTATTCGACCAGTATTAACATTTCTTGGACTTGGATGGTAACACGCTACAAGTTTTTTTTTGTCAGGAAGATTTATAATTTTTCCATGTTCAAAACTTATTTTTTTTTTAAAAAAGAAGTTATTTTTATAGAACAATACAATACTATCAAAGGCAACTTTGCCTAAAGCTATAATGACCCTAACATTTTTTAGTATTAAGAATTCTTCTTTGAGGTACTGCGAGCAATTTAATAATTCTTGTTTTGTAGGCTTGTCTTCTGGAGGAACACACTTTAAGGAAAGAGTTAAGTAGGCATTAATTAGCTTAAGACCATCATCCTTATTAACAGAATAATTTTGATTTGATAATCCAACTTTTCCAAGACATTTAAATAAAAAGTCAGAAGATTTATCTCCAGTAAACACCCTCCCTGTTCTATTACCTCCATGGGCTGCAGGAGCTAGACCAATTATTAAAATTTTAGCATTTAGATCACCAAAACCGGAAACAGGCTTTCCCCAATAGATTTCTTTATTGTACATTTTTCTTTTTCTAGTTGCTATTTCATTCCTGAATGAATAAAGTCTTTCACATACTTTACACTTTGAAATTGTATTGTTTAAATCTGTTAATCTTCTTTTATTAAAATTTTCCATAACTATAATAAATATTATTAATTTAAGGAGGTCAATTATGAAATTTTTTGTAATAGGGAAAAGAAAAGAAGACATTAAACCTGAACAGTTTGCTAAATTCGCTGACCTAGAAGCAGAAATGGCGATACAATTATTTAGAGAAGAATTTATTAGGGAGCTATATTCTATTAAAGGAGGCAAAGGGGCCTGTATGATAGTAGAGGCAGAGAACGAGAAAGAAATTTTAGAAAAATTAGGAGAACTACCATTTGTAAAAAATAACTTCCTAAATATTGATATTATGGAAGTTAAGCCGTACAGAGGGTTTATGTAAAAAAATATATGAAAAAAAATTTTACACCACATATTTTAAAAATTAATAAAAAAAATTTTAAATGTGTAATAAAAGGAGAAGGCCCTCTAGTAATACTGGTTCATGGATGGCCTGAAACCTTAGTGTCCTGGAAAAATCAAATTAGTTTTATACAAAACCTCGGCTTTCAGGTTTTTGCTTTTAATACCAGAGGGTATGGAGGTAGTTATAGCCCTCAAAGAATAAAAGATTATGGACTCAAATATTTTATGGAGGATATTCTAGATATAATTAAATTTTTAAATAAGGAAAATGCTATATTGATAGGCCACGACTGGGGAGCTCCAATCTGTTGGACTACTGCTGCTTATTACAAAGAAAAAATTTCTGGTGTAATTGGATTGAGTGTTCCATTTACCAAAAGAGGGAAAGTTTCTAGCACAAGATTATGGAAGAAATTATATAAAAATATTTTCTTTTACCAGAATTATTTCCAAAAATTAGATGTGCCGGAAAAGGAATTAGAAAAGGATATTTTAGTATCCTTAAAAAAAATTTATTACTGGTGCTCAGCTGAAGGCTATTTTGATAAAATTAAAACATCTAAAAATTTGAATAGCGGTCTTCTAGAAAACATACCTGATCCTAAAAACAAACTCAAATGGTTAAGTCAACAAAGTTTAAAATCTATGGTGTATGACTTTAAACAGTCTGGTTTTCGTGGTTCTTTAAACAGGTACAGGGCTCAAGAAATTGACTGGCTAGAACTGAAAGAGCTAAGTAAATTACAAGTCACACCTGCAAGCCTTTTTATAGGAGGCGAGTATGATCCTGTTAGAAATTTTATAAAAGGTTATGATGCATATAAAAACGCTGGAAAGTACTGTACCAATTTTAAAGGTAAATATATTATAAAAAATTCGGGACATTGGGTACAACAAGAAAAACCCGAAGATGTAAATATGATAATTAAGGACTTCTTACAAAAACTAAAATATTAATCTAAGAACCAGCTCATTCTGTCTTGACCAAAAAAAAGTTTTCCATTTACAATAAATGAAGGTACACCAAACATTCCAAGAGTTACAGCATCGTCAGTAACCTTTTTTAGTTCATCTTTTATTTCTTGGTTCTCAGTAGACTCTAAAAAATCACTGCTGTTAAGACCATTATTTTTAAGAGTAGAGATAATATTATTTGGTTCTGATAGATTTACATTATTAGCCCATATTGCTGTAAAAATAGCTTCATTGTAATTTTCAAGAAGATTATTTTTCTTTGCATAGATAGCTCCTCTCATTAAATACAATGTATTTATGGGAAAAGCATCATTCATTGAAAATTTAACATTATACTTTTCAGCATACATTTTAATATCTTCAGACATCCATTTTGCTTTTGGTATTACCAGGCCTGGGGCTTTATTATCAGTAGCTTTAAATACACCACCTAATAAGATTGGAAAATAAGAAACTTTATATGATTGGGTAGAAAGGTTTTTAATTTGAGTCCATGCTAAGTATGCGGTGGGACTTCCATAATCGTAATAAAAATCTATACTTTTCATAATAATTATATTTATATATCATTATGAAAAATAAATTGCAAATACCAAAAGGTTTTAAAGCTTACAAAACAATAGAAGGTAAATTTGCACATCATATAGGTCCATATTATTTAAAAAATAAATTTCCTAATACAGTTTTTGGCACTCATATTTTAAACTTACAATCAAATTTAAATGAGGTTGCACATGGAGGTTTTTTGATGGCCTTCGCGGACTCAGTGGGTGGATATTTTGCATATAATACTGTAAAAAAACCAATTGTAACCGTGAACTTGAACTCAAACTTTCTTAAATATGTTCCAATAAATTCATGGTTAGAAGCCAGAGGAAATGTAATTAAAAAAGGAAAAAGATTGGTTTTTGTGGATGTTAATATGTATATGAGCAAACATTTAGTATTTACAGCATCTGGAGTTTGGCAAATAATAAATATTGATAAACAAAAAATTTAATGTAAAAATGAATCAAAGGAGTTTTTGATGTACAATTTAAAAATTATATTTATTGCTTTACTAAGTTTATTTTTGATTTCATGCGAAAAAAAAGAAACCTCAGGTCCTATAAAAATTGCAGCGATAGAACCTTTATCTGGGCCTTATGCAGCAGTCGGAAAGGATCTTATTGATGGAATTGTATTTTCCGCATCTGAAATTAATAAAAATGGCGGTATTAATGGAAGAATGATTGAAATTGTTCCTATGGATAACGCTATGAAAGCAGAAAAAACAACAGAGTTATTAAGGAAAGCCATAGATGATGGCATAAGATTTATCACACAAGGCGGAGGATCAAGTCATGCACTTAATATAATCAAGCAATTAGAAAAATATAATTCGAGAAATCCTGGAAAAGAAGTGCTTTTTTTAAATCATTCTGCTGTAACCACTAGCTTCACAAATGATGATTGTACATTTTTTCATTTTAGGTTTGACTCAAACGTGGACATGAAGGTAGCAGGATTAGTGTCTCATATGTCTAAGGATAATTCTGTTAAAAAGGTTTATCTGTTTAATCAAAATTATGTTTATGGACAAACTTTTAGGGAAACAGCTACTAGACTATTGGAAAAAAATGCTCCAAATATTGAAATAGTAGGAGACGAATTAATTCAGCCATTTGGAAAAGTACAAGATTTTAACCCTTATATAACAAAAATAAAGCTTAGTGGAGCTGATACAGTTTTAACTGGGAATTGGGGGCCAGATGCGTATAGGTTTGTAAATGCTTTAAAAGACGCTGGCCTTAAAGTTAAAATGTTTGGAATTTATATTTCTGCGCCATCTGGAATGGCCGCAATGGGAAAAAATCTACTTTATAATGATGTAGTTGTTGTAAAAGAATTTAATCCCACAAACTCTAATGCTCCTGACTGGTATAAAAATTATGAAAGTGAAATTATAAAGTCTACAGAAATGACTCCAGATGCAGATAGATTACGCTTTATGCTAGAAATGTTTAAGTCTGCAATAGAAAAGGCTAATTCTTTTGAACCAGTTAATATAGCTTATGCACTTGAAGGAATTGAAGGAAGAAGTGTTGACGGCGGAAAGATTTTTATGAGAAAAGATGATCATCAAATTCATTTTGATATGCAGGCATTATTAGTATCAGAAAAAGTTGATCAATCAATTATTTATAGAAGCAAAGACTTTGATATGTCCTACACAAATGTTGGGAATATTCCAGTAGAAGATATTACTCTTGATACATCTTGTAAAATGAAACGCCCTTAATAGGAACGTTTAATGTCGATAGAAGTACTGATCTTTATAATTTTTAACGGACTTCTTTACGGTATGTTCCTTTTTATGCTTTCCAGTGGATTAACTCTCATATTTGGGATGATGGGTATACTTAATTTTGCTCATGCATCATTTTTTATGATAGGGGCATATTTAGGATATCAAATTGGAGTTTATGTAAACTTTTGGACTGCCTTAATTTTCGCTCCAATCATTGTAGGTTATATAGGAGTATTAGTAGAAAAATATGGTCTAAGAAATATACATAAATATGGACATATTGCTGAATTATTGTTCACTTTTGGTTTATTTTATATTTTTGAAGAAATTGTCCAAATGATTTGGGGTAAAACCCCCGTTCCCTACAAAGTTCCTGAAATTCTTAACTTCCCATTAATTGAGATTAGTGGCATGTCTTATCCTGCTTACAGTATATTTAGACTCACTTTATCAGTAGTTATTTTTCTAGCTATTTATAAAATCTTATCAAAGACCAAAACTGGTCTTATAATAAAAGCATCGTTAACAAACCCTGAAATGGTTGCTGCATTAGGACATAATGTTCCAAGAATATTTAGTAATGTTTTTGGCTTTGGGTGTGGGTTAGCTGGGTTAGCAGGCGTGATGGCAGGAAATGTAATTGGAACCGAACCTTCCATGGCTCTTTTGCTAGGACCTATTGTATTTGTTGTTGTGGTAACAGGAGGCTTAGGTTCAATAAAAGGAGCGTTAGTGGCCTCAATAATTATTGGACTATTGCAAACTGCTGCAGTATCTCTAGAACTTAATTTAAATAATTTATTAGAATATTTTGGATACAAAATAGATATAGAGTCAACATTGCATCAATTTACTAAAATTACAATATCACAGTTATCTCCAATAGTTCCTTACTTACTATTAATAATTATATTAATTGCAAGACCTAGAGGTTTATTTGGA
>MDTC01138332.1_pt1 | contig 16063 bp, 17 predicted proteins | sample 811181 | NCBI WGS metagenome assembly MDTC01 (sample SAMN05326644, study PRJNA326480) | marine metagenome | isolation source: seawater | place: Pacific Ocean: North | collected 2011
ATAGAGCATCGGTCTTCTAAACCGAGGGTCGTGGGTTCGAATCCCACCTCCCGCGCCATTTGTCGAAAAAGTCTTCCCCCATGGGTATGGGGGCAGACTCTAAAATTTTTTTCAACTGATTTTAATGCTTCTGCCTTTGGCTTTTGCGGAGACGGGAATTGTGACTGTAAGAACTCCTTCTTCTAGTTTAGCATTAGTTTTGACCGTATCCAATTGTTCGCCAAGAAGAACTTGGACATCCAGTTCTTTTGATTGAAATAGCCCACCCTGTTCTTTTACTTTGCGAGGATTCGCTGTAAGATGTAGTTTCTGATCCTCAATCGATAGTGATAATTCGTTTTTCTTCCATCCTGGAACCAGAAATTCAATTCTCACTTGTTTTTCCTCATTCCTGATTCTTACATTTCCATAATCGGGACTACCTAAGGAATAATTGGAAATAGGAGAATGATTGTTCCTGGTTAGAAGAGAAAAAAGGGAATCAAAGGTATTCCCAAATGGACTGATTTCGTATTTGTCATTAATTTTCATGTTGTTTTCCTTTAGTTGAGAGTTAGTTCGTTATAATATTTGCAACTCTTATACCAAAATCTAATTATTGATGATCAGTGATTTATGTAATTTCTTATTTACTATTAGTGACGGAAATACACACTAATGGATTTGCCGCAAATTATGAGAGACAAATTGACTCAATTAAGGCAAGGATTAAACTGATAAATTATATTCTTTAGAGGAAAGAAACCTGATTAAAAATCAGGGAGATTTAATTCTTTTCGTATTGAGCGGGTTTTCAAGAGGCATTCCTCTGTGGAATCTCCCATTATCGAGATATGCCCCATTTTCCTACCTTGCCTGGCTTTTCTTTTGCCGTAGAGATGGAGGGAAGTACCTTTCATTTCAAGGATTTTTTTCCAATCGGGTGGAGTAAACTCATCTTTCCATACATCACCCAATAAATTCATCATAATAACGGGAGACACGAGTTGCGTTGAACCTAGGGGAAGTCCGCAAACAGCCCTTGCCTGTTGTTCGAATTGGGAACAGTGGCAGGCATTGATCGTATGATGCCCTGAATTATGAGGGCGGGGGGCAAGTTCGTTCACTATCAACCTGCCATCAGATGAAACGAAAAATTCAACCGCAAGCATTCCTATATATCCTAATGAATTGGCTATTGCCAGCGCGGTTTCGCTCGCAAGTTTTTGATAGTTTTCAGTGATTCTTGCTGGAGCAATCGAAAGATCAAGAATGTGGTTTCGGTGAATATTTTCAACAGGATCGTAATGAACCATTTTGCCTTCAGGATTTCGGGCAACAAGAACAGATAATTCTGCCTCTAAAGTGATACATTCTTCGATCACTACTCGGCCACCCTCGAATTGTTTCCAGGCATCTTGGATGTCTGTTGCGGGAAGTTTTGCAGGTAACCTGAGTTGGCCTTTCCCATCATATCCAAATTCAGCAGTTTTGACGATCACAGCGGAATTGATTTTACTTAGCCCTTCAGTGAAGGAATCAAGGTCGTTAGCTAAACTGAACTTGGCACAACCAAAGCCATTTTCTGAAAGAAATCTTTTTTCTCTTTCTCGATGTTGGCAGATCGAAATTGCATGACTTCCAGGGCGTAAAGGAATTCTATCCTCAACTTGTTTAAGGGTGTCGATCGGAAGATTCTCGAACTCAACGGTGGCAACCCGAACCGAATTTATAAATTCTTCCATTGCATCTGAATTATCAAAAGACTGATCGATTAATTGATCAGCAGTGCTTGCTGCACCTGAACGATCTCCTCCAGTCCATGACAGTACCTGGATTCCCATCTTTCTGGCGGATAGCGATAGCATGCGTCCCAGTTGCCCACCACCCAATACGCCAATCCAAGCGTCTTTTCCAGGATTCATTAAATTACGAAGAGGAAGGGAGTATGCTTCCTTCGGTCTTTTCCTTTTGCTGTGCTCTGAATTCTACTAATTTTCTGGAAAGATCGTCATCACCATTTGCGGCAAGCATGGATACGGCAAAAAGAGCGGCATTGGTAGCACCAGCCTCACCTACGGCAAAGGTTGCAGTGGGAATACCCGCCGGCATTTGTACGATGGAAAGCAAAGAGTCCACTCCATTAAGTGTGCTGGATTTAACGGGTACTCCAAGGACGGGTAGTGTCGTCATGGATGCGGTCATACCGGGCAAATGAGCAGCCCCGCCTGCACCAGCGATGATACATTTTAGGCCGCGATCTTCTGCTGTGGTTGCATATCGATAAAGCAAATCAGGCGTGCGATGAGCACTGACCACTTTTGCCTCCCATGCAATTCCAAATTCAGAAAGTGTTTGGGTGGATTTCTCAAGGGTGGGCCAATCGGATTGGCTTCCCATAATAACACCGACTACAGGTGAATCATTATTAGACATTTACTTAGTTGATAAGAAGCCATCCGTTTCAAGCAAGTTCATTCATGAAAATTAAAAGATTCTCTATTTTGATTCGAACTGAATAAAAGGAGGTCATTGCAAGTAAGTAATTATTTTCATTGATTGATATCCCACTCCCTTACTAGCATGAATGTAATTACTTTGCCTATGAACAGCTCATTGACCATCCGCTTTTGCTTATTGATGTTTTTCCAGTTTTTTATCTGGGGTGTCTGGTATGTCCCAATGTGGTCGTACCTTGGGACGCTAGAAGTGGAAGCAAGCCTTCGAGGAACTGCATATGCTGCCACAGGAGTAGCTGCCATGATTTCCCCCTTTATTGTGGGGATGATAGCAGATCGCTTTTTTGCCACACAGAAAGTCTTTGGTGTACTGCACCTTTTAGGTGGAGTTTTTCTGTATCTTGTGGGTCAGGCAAATGATTGGAATGAGTTTTACCCCTTTCTGCTTCTGCACTTGATCTGTTATATGCCGACCTTGGCCCTTTCTAATTCATTGTGTTTTCAGAATATGGAAGATCCTCAAAGGCAATTTCCACCGATTCGCACCCTTGGCACAATCGGATGGATTGCATCTGGAATTTTGGTGGGGAGTAGTTTCTTTTTTGAGAATCAATTTCATGCAATGTGGCCAGCCTTCCTTGGAGGAGGCGTTCCGCCAACTGAATGGATTTCCATATCGATGACATCGCAACCGTTTATGATCGGTGCAGGGGTATCGATTCTTCTTGGGTTATATTCTTTTTCTCTTCCGAATACCCCTCCCAAATTAAAAGGGAAAAAAGTGACCCCAGCTGAAGTATTGGGCTTGAAAGCACTAGCTTTGATGAAGGATAAATCCTTTGCCATTTTTATTATTTGTTCTTTTTTACTCTGCATCCCTCTTTCTTTCTACTTCCAGTCTGCCAATGGTTTTCTTAAAGAAATGAGAGTGGCGAATTCCGAGGGGGTGCTTACCCTGGGACAAGTTTCTGAGATCTTTTTTCTTCTGTTAGTGCCTTGGTTTTTCCGTAAACTGGGAGTCAAGAAAATGCTTTTGATTGGAATGGCATTTTGGGTTCTTCGCTATGTTCTATTTGCTCAGGCAACTCCAGAGGTACATATTCTTCTTTATCTTGGAGTACTTTTCCATGGTATTTGCTACGACTTTTTCTTTGTAACAGGACAACTTTATGTGGATAAAGTTGCCCCTGGTGACGTTCGCTCAAGTGCTCAAGGTTTTATTGCCTTTGTTACTCTTGGTGCAGGAATGTTTGTGGGGGGAATCCTCAATGGTTGGTGGAACAGCGAGCAAATGGTCGAAGGGTCGTTAAATTGGGAAAATGTATGGTACTTCCCCGCCGTACTTGCGGCGGCGGTTCTTGTCATTTTCTTTGTTACCTTCAAAGATAAGGAGAGCGTGTAAGGCACGAACCTTTGCAGGTTGTGCTTTAGAGTCTGAGGTAGATTTTAGGCAGGGATTAGTTTGCCAACAGATTCTATCTCATCCAGAACGGATCGAACTTCGGATCTAAGTGTTTGGATTTTAGCTTTTGAAAGATTGATTTTTGTTTTAGCTGCTACCTGCAATTCGTTCGTAACTTCGGTGAGCCTTACACTCAAGTCTTCGAGTGTAGAAAGAGCCTGAACGACGAGATCGTTTGCTGAATCCGTGATGGATTCCTGAAAAATAGTAATTTGGGTATGCAACTGTTTTTTGGTTTCTTTGGTCTCAGCTAAGAGGATTCTTTCTCTGGGTACGCGTTTAAGTTCACTGGTAAGACCTAATTTAGAGAGAGTCCAAATAATCCATTTGGAGGGATCCAACTGCCAAGGTTTCACACCATTGCGATAATCCCATTGAAACTCGTGATGGTAGTTGTGATATCCTTCACCCATAGTGAAAATTGCGGCGATCCAACTATCTCTTGCACTGTGGCTGGTTGAGTAGGGACGCTTCCCGATCATATGACATAGGGAGTTGATGCAAAAAGTAGCATGCTGAACCATCACAACGCGGGCAACCCCTGGAATGAGTAATCCACCAAGGGCACCTGCTGTAGCAGACAGGTTTCCTGTGTAAACAGAGTAGATGTAGCCAATCAGTGCGGGTAATCCGAAGCTCATAATAAAGGAAAGTGGATGCACTAATAGATGCTGAAAATAAACTAGTTTATCCTTTTTCAGGTCTTCTACATTATCGAGAGGTGAGTCGGGCTTAAGTTTGAACATTAGCCATCCCATATGAGCCCAGAAAAATCCTTTTGAGATATCGTAGGGATCATCATCGGTGTCAACATGTTTGTGATGCCTGCGGTGTTCGGAGCTCCACCACAAAGCTGAGTTTTCAAAGGCAGCCGCCCCAAAAAGTAGAACATATAGTTTTACTGGCCATTTGGCCTGAAAGGCTTTGTGAGAAAAAAGTCTGTGGTATCCCACCGTGATGCTCATTCCAGTTGAAATGTAAAAGTACAAAAATACCGAAAAAATAAACCAATCCCAACCGTAGGTCCAAAAATACCAAGGGACAGCAGTAACTGTTAATAGGGCGGTAGCTATCAAAAATCCGCTTGTTACCCATTCAACTCGATTAAAAGGTATGTTTTTAAACATGAGTTTATTATATCAACAATACCCAAAATAACGAATACAAAATTTATTGTCCTTTGAAACTCTTTGAGAATGTAAAATTTCACTTGTCGAATGAGGTTCAATCGTTTGAGATGGGAATTCGATTAAACTTACTTACAAATAAAACTCATTGATTTATTTATTATGCAATTCACAAAAATTCTTACCGCACTGTTACTCACTTTTGGAATTCTTTTTGCCTCAGGTTGCTGGGTCACCAAAACCGGAACTTACATCAAAGATAAAAGCAAGAGTGCTTATTCCTCGACAAAATCTGCTCTTGGTTTTGACAAAGAATAAAAGAGATAATTTTTCTTATTTTGGCTCATGAAAGTTTTCCCCTCAATCCTTCTTACACTTTCAATTTCCTCTCTTTTTGCCGAGCATCACGAGATTTTGCATCTTCCTAGCAATGATGATCCGGAAAAGGGGAAGACAATCGTTTTGGTTGCTGGGGATGAAGAGTATCGGACAGAAGAAAGTATGCCAATGTTGGCGAAAATCCTATCCCAAAAACATGGGTTTGAGTGCAAGGTTCTATTCCCTTGGGATAAGACTGGGAAATATATAGACCCAAATAACCAGGAGGGAGTTCGTGGTTGGCATCATCTGAAAGATGCCGACCTCATGCTTATCGGAACTCGCTTTCGTCGTCCTTCTGCCGAGGAAGCCAAGCATGTCACTGATTTTATCAATGCAGGGAAACCGATCATTGGTATTCGCACGTCCACGCATGCTTTTACCGGTAGCGGAAAATTTGGTGATAAAATTTCCTATGGCCAGTTTGGACCTCTCATCATGGGAGAAGGCTGGGTGAGTCACCACGGAAGACATAAAGTTGAAGGTGCGCGCGGGATTGTTGAGGCAGCAAATGCTGCTCATCCTATTTTAAAAGGAGTGACGGATGTATTTGGGCCATCCGATGTATATGGGATCAAGCGTTTGACGGACGAAGATACAATTCTGATGAGAGGTGCCGTTACGGCAACTCTTGCTCCCGACTCTACATTTGTGGATTCCAAAAATGATCCGATGCAACCGCTCGCCTGGTTACACCCATACACAGCTCCCAATGGTAAGAAAGGAACTACCTTTTGTACCACAATGGGAGCATCCGTTGATCTTGTAAGTGAAGACCTGCGTCGCCTGATCGTGAATGCAGCCTTCTTTTTGACAGGTCAGACCGTTCCCGACCAAGCGGATGTCGCATATGTGGATCCTTTTTATCCATCTTTTTATGGATTTATTCGTGATAAGGAGCATTGGCCTTCCCTTGACATGCAACCAAAGGATTATGGATTGGGTAAATATCCTTTGGCACCTGAACCTAAAGGGTCCCCAGAATGGGACTATCGGGATTTTCCGAAGAAATAAGTCAGTTTTACTTTTCTACCATTCAATTGGAATCTTGATTTAATTCTTCCCGAGTTTTATCAGCGAGTTTTTCATATCTCCTCGCCTCCCTTTGGAAAATCATACGCATATGCCCTTGATTTCGAAGAGATGAAACACCCTTGTGGGCTGAAGAAAAATAGGGTGGGCTCAATCTATGTAAATCAGAAAGCTTCTGGTAGTGTCGTGCCTTTGATTCATAAAATTCAATCTTTTGATTAGTAGATTTCGTTTGGTGATTTGAACAACCTGTAATCAAACAGAAAATTACAGCTGTTCCACCAGCTAAATTTCTCAGTCTACAAATATGCTGGGACAATCTACTCGATTGGAACGCCTGCCTTGCTAAGTAAATCTTTTGCATTTTCAACCGATATCCTTCCGGAAGGAAGGGGGAAGCCGAGAGTATCGCCATTGGGCGTGAAACCGTCGCCATCTAAATCGACAAAAATCGGATTGTTATAGGCACAGGGTCGAATGCCAGCCTGTCCACTACTTCCGTATCCAATTTTTAGATCTGAATTTGTGCCATAAGCAACCACGATCAGGTGGGCATCTTCACTCAAGGGGACTGATACCGTTCGGTCAAATTTTACTACACCATCGGAAAACCAGTCTTGATGTGAATTACGGGTAAAATTGAGGTTTTCAACTGCTCGGCCATTCACCAAGATCTGAATTCGGTCGATATCGATCCAAGAAGAACATTGTACACGAACCTTTATGTCGATGAAATCATTTGCCCGGGCAAGGCCGCCGGAAAGTATTCCGTCAGAGGTAGCAACTTCAAGGTATGGGCCGGTTGTAAGGATCATCTGGCCTCCCTTGGCTCGGCGGCTAATTTCTCTCCAGTCAATTTTTGAAGGATCATCCGTAGAGCATCGGACATAGGTTCGCCATCCACCGACTCCGTTTCCATGCACTGTATGGGCATCACTTACTGCAATTCCCCATGTTTTCATTCCTCGGTTCAGCATCTGTAGCCATACGAATTCCCGTACAATATATACCTGTTCACGACTGGCTCGGCGGGAAATTTTATAAGGGGCTCGGTGGAGAATTTCTGCTGCCCGGTAATTTTCCGTTTCAATGGCATCAATCAAGGAAAGAATACCCGGATATCCACCATCGGGATTACCATCCTTGTTTCGGTCGATAAAGTTTTCGATCATATCTGGGTGGTTAATGTGTATCCACCCGCTTGGGTGATGCCCTGAGTGATTTTTGAGATTCAGGGCATTGATTCTCGGATCTTTAGTCCAGGTTGGGGCACCTCCATCCTGGTGATGATGCTTAGGGGTAAGGGGAAAGGCGTTCAAGTGAGGACCTGATCCAGTAAGTTCCATTCCCGGAATGGTGGAGATTTCATTCTCCAGTCCCAAAGATTCTATAGTTGTGGTCCAATCCATGATTCGGTTATGCTCAGTGGTTGGTGCGAACTCGATATGTTCAGCAGCCAGGTTGATGAGTCGGTCGGGTGTTCCACAAATATTATCTCCACTTGGAGTGGAGTGATTGTGAAAGTCCGTACTTACCCATCCGGGGGTTTTTACCGATCTGGTAAGAGATGTCTGGATTGTCTCAAACTTACCGTTTTTGATCTCCAGCTTTTTTTCAAAATGATCATGCTCGATGCCTCGGGTGACAATGATGTTATATTTCCCGGGAGCTAACCCAATCGAAAATTTTCCATTCTCGGAATGGTATTGGTCATTACATCCATGGGCCCGGTCTACAGGACCCAGTTTGGGACTATTCGTTCCTTCAATTCCTATAATCTGTGCCTTACAGGGTGTCGGATCACCGTTTTCCTTGGTGATCGAAAAGTGTACTCCGGACTGTGCACCCAAAGTCATCTTTTCATTCGTTACTTCATTCTTATTGATAAAGATTTTTCTTTCCAGGACTTCCCGTCCGTTATCTTTGGCGGTCACTTGCCATTCGCCTAGCGGAAGAGAAATTTCGATAATTCCTTTGGCATCTGGATAAGCCGGAATCGACTTTCCATCTCGTTTGAAATCCACCCGTGCAGTGGAAATAGCATTTCCAGTCGGGTCCGTAATACTAAGATATAATTTTCCCACTTCGCCCAACTTAGCCATGGCCCGTCCATAGGCTTGTGCGGGAGATGTTCCCACACAAAGAAACCGTTCAATAAAAACTTCTGTACCTGGTTGAAAGGTCTTGGATTTTGGTGGTGTTTTTCCGTCTTCACCCGGAAGCCAAACATAAGCATAGCCACATTTATGGGAAGGATCGACGGAGTCAGCCCATTCAACCAAGCCAAATTTTCCTGATTCACGAAATCTCGTCCAACTATCATTGATTGGGCCAGAAATTTTTTCTTTGGTCCCATTGAATAACTTGGAAGTCACGGAGATGCCATAATCTCCCTCTTCAATCGAATAGGTGTGAGTTTTGGTGAGCCCGCCGGACAGGGCAGCGGATACATAGGTAATGACCGATTTTTGATCATCCCCAATTTTAATGTAAGAGATACGTCCCTGTTGTTTACTGGGTGAAAAAATTGTCAATTGGTCGTTTTTAGTACCACGCAAAGTCAAGTCATAGAGACAGCCTGGGGTCACCCCGTTTGCTCCCCAGAAGGCACCCATATTGGCTTTCCGATTAGATGCTCCACCACCAATTGTTACTTCGATCAGGGAATTTCTAAGCACAAAATCACCAATGATTCCGTCTGCCTCTTTACCGCCTGGTAGGTCCGATGTGTTTTTGGGTGATATTTCTATTACCTCTGCCTTGGCAGAAAGAGCCGGGCCAATGCAAAGAGGAAAAATGCAAAGCAATAGTTTTTTCATACGGAAATCTAGTTTTGGGCTGTGGTTTGTGCAAGCTCTCATGCGAACACAATATTTAGGCAACCATTATGGAGCAGTTTGGCAATCTTTTTGGATTTAGACTGACTCAGATCATCAAAGTAAATAAGAGTAACTCTATGCATAGTAAAACAGAAATTAGTCTAATCCGGCATGGAGAAACGGAATGGAATCTTAGCGGTCGATGGCAGGGACATGCTGATTCCCCGTTGAGTCATCGTGGGGTTGAGCAAGCCAAAGCATTGGGGGAAAGAATGAAGGGTGAGAAAATGGATTACTTTTACTCCAGTGATCTGGAACGGGCCCGCCATACAGCAAGGTTGGTGGGAGGCCCTTCCGGTTGGGAAGCCGACTTTATAGAATCTTTGCGTGAAAGAGATTTGGGAGTGCTCGAAGGGATGACCACGGAAGAGATGCTGGTTAAACATCCTTCTGATTATCAATCCTTTCGCAACGAAGGACCGGAGTATCAAGTGCCAGGAGGAGAGAGTTATCGTCAGTTTTATGACCGCTGCTCGGATACATTGGAAGATATAGCGAGTAGGCATCCAGGGAAAACAATAGGTGTTGTCACTCATGGTGGATTTCTCGGTGCAATTTTCCGATATGTATTAAGCATTCCTCTTGATGCGGAAAGAAACTTTGTGTTACTTAACTGTTCGGTTAACCGTCTTACGAAAACTAATACTGGCTGGAACTTGGTGAGCTGGGGAGATGTCGCCCACCTCGATGGACTCGATTCCCTGGACGACGCTTAGGCTTTTTTTCTACCCATTCCCAATTTCATTCGGCAAAAAGAAAAACTTTTTTCCAGTTCTGCCAACTGGTAATCCTGTTGGGCTTTTTTCTTATCCGCACCGTCGGGTGCTGAAAAAGGAGACAAAGTTTTTCCCTTTCTTGCGAGGGCGAGAAAGCGGGAATAATCATCTGCTCGGATAGTGGAGTAGGGGGGCCAGAAATCCTTTTCCAAGTATGGGAATTCTTTGGCGAAACCGGAAATTGTTTCGATTTGTACAGGGGTTTCAGGACATCGTTCACTCCATTCTTTAAAAAGAGTACCTATATCCACACAACCTTCCCCCATGGCTGTCCATTGAACCTTTACTCCCTTTTCACTTGGCCAAACCATAGAGTCACGAATCCCGCTACAGACGGCATAGGGAGAGAGGTTACGAAATGTTTCGACGGGATCCTCCAAGGTCCAGGTTGAATTCCCTGTATCAATGGTTGCACCCACAAAGTCAGGTCCGGCTTTTTCTATCAGTTCCACTAATTCCTTACTGTGCATATCACCGGCATGATTTTCCACCGCAAGCCGGACACCTGCATCAATAGCCTGCGTTCGGACTTTCTTTAAGGTTTCGATAGTGCTCGCCATATGCACCCTGATCCCTCCTTTGGTCTTGCGATCTTTGCTCGAGCCCAGGTAGCAGCGTGCAACCGAGGAACCCACTCCTTCTGCAACTTTAATCAATAAACGGAGATGTTCTTCCGCATTACCATATTTTCCCTTGAAACTCTTCGAGGTTGGGCAGATACCTCCCGTCCCGGCTTGGAGTATAATTTTTTGTTTTTCTACCTCCTGTCTTATTTCATTTAAATAGCCGATGTCGTGAGTTTCATAGACATCCAAGTCAGAAAAAAGTAAGGCATCCACCTTATGCCTGGTTGCATATTCGATTAATCTGGGAGCTTTCCAACCAAGAGCACGGATTGAAAAGTTATCAAAGCCTAGCAGAAGTCTTTGAGACCTTGTTTCTTTGCCAGAAAGACTGGTTATTCCGACCCCTGCCAGGTAGGCAATCGATTTGGTGAAATTTCTTCGGGAAAGGAATGGATGTCGATCATCAATGTTCATATCCTAATTTCGTAAATTCTAGTATTTAAGATCAAGATCAATGATTAAGGGTAGATATTTTTTTAATCCAATAGTAGGAAAAGATTTTGATTTATGCTTCTTAATGATGCTGAAGATTTCTCTTAAATTTTTTGAAAAATGGCATATTTATGGGTATAATAAGTGATTAATGAAAAAAAACCGAGAAGAACCATTAGAAGAATTCAAGTTTCATTATCACTTGGGAAATTCTGTAGAATCTTCGGATAAGTATTTCATGGCTCACGATTTAGACGAAGCCAGTGAAATGTTTACTTACGCTTGCTCGAAAAGGCACTTGGATCCCCACTTAACCAAAGTAGAAAAATGGAACCGTTGGAAGAGGGATTGGGAAAATATTGAACCCCTTCCTTCTTGCCCAACCTTGAATTAATTATTTTTTTGCATCAACGGAAGCCTTGATCAAATTCGAGGCATCAACTGTTTCTGCACCATAATCGCGATACCCCCAAAGGGTTTTGTCATAGGTTACACATCCATCCAGGCAAACAATCTGCCCATTTACCTTGGGGACAGAAGGCGGCAGACAGTAATGCCCGATAAATACGGGCTTTTCGTCCTTTGAGTATGGTTGAAGCATGGTAAGTTCTTTATCGGTGGGTCCCTTATCGGCAATATCAGGCACCATGGGCGATAAAAAGCACTGTCCATAGGGCTTACCCCTTAAATCTTTCCACCATTTCAGTCGGCCTTTGGCTCTTTCCACGCCAAACCGGTCTTTTAATTTTAATTCTTTGGGAATACTTATTTTAATGCCAGATAGAATTTGATCCACCGCGAGTTTGTATGAACTTTTTTTCTTCAGAGTATCCAAAATAAAAGAATCATCAGCCACATTTTTTCCTCTGAGTAATTCGATCGATGAAAAGTGCCAGGCCGCATGCACTATTCGCAGTGTCTTCAAATCGAGGAAAAGAGGTAGAGTCCTCAACCACGGAATGAATGCTTTATATTCCTGTGGTATTTCTTTACCCGCGACCCAGTTTTGAATCAGTCTAAATTCATGGTTACCCAAAACGGCTACGGCTTTGCCGCTTTCACAAAGAGACCTTACTAAAGTTAGCACTTCTACCGATTGAGGACCCCGATTGATAAAATCACCCACAAATCCTAACTTTCGATTTTTTGGATGACTGAGTTCATCCTTCGTGTACGAATAGCCCAGTATATTAAGAATTTCTTGAAGCTCGAGATAATGACCATGAATATCACCAATTAAATCAATCATCTTTTGGACAGGAATTTACAAAATACTTTTATCATTATATTTTTTATTGCTAATGATTTGAAATGAGGACTTACTATAACTTTTTAGATGAAAAATTGAAAATAACAGGAAATTCATTTTTAATTAAGTTATACTCGTATATGAAAAAAGATGAAGAAAGTCTAAGTGTTAATGATTATCGGTTTAATTATCGACAGACAGGAGACGAACTTTTTTCGGAAAGGCATTTTTCAGCCCCAAATCCGATTATTGCACGGCAAATGTTTGACCTAGCCTGTAAGAAAGATGATCTTGTAGCGGATGAAGTTGATATGGCTGTATGGAATCGTTGGGCAAACCGGTGGGAGGAAGTTTCAACTGAAGAAACATCAGATACGGATTGATTTAGTCGCCTAATCTCTCTCTTTTTCTTATATTTGGGGAGTGTGTATTTCGCATTTCACAAAATAAATATGAAAAGTTCCTTTATTCTTGAGAAGAATGATGTAGCCGGTGGTCCTCGGGCAGGCACGCTGACACTGCCCAGCGGAATCGTTCCCACCCCAGTATTTATGCCGGTGGGTACCCAAGCTACGGTGAAAGGGACATTGCCACAGGATCTTCACAAGGTTGTGAAATGTCCCATTATTCTCGGAAATACTTATCATCTAAACTTGCGTCCTGGTGTGGATATTGTCCGTAAGGCAGGGAGCCTGAGTAAATTTATGAACTGGAATGGACCAGTCCTTACTGATTCAGGAGGATTTCAGGTCTTCAGCTTATCTAAACTTAGGAAAATTGATGATCAAGGAGTTCGCTTCCGGTCTCATCTGGATGGAATGGAAATCTTTCTTGGACCCAAAGAGTCCATTGACATTCAGGATGGTCTGCATTCTGATATTGCGATGTGTCTGGATGAATGTCCAGCCGCGGAAGCCACCCGCGAGGAAGTGCAGGCAGCCACTGACCGTACCACCCTGTGGGCCGGGCACTGCCTTAAGTACTGGCAAAATCAAAAATGTAATCAGGATGGCCGTTTGCTTTTTGGTATAGTCCAAGGGGGGCGGTTTGAAGATTTACGGATTAAGTCTGCCGAAGAATTGATTGTTTTGGATTTTCCCGGATATGCAATAGGTGGTGTCAGTGTGGGGGAGACCGAAGAGGAAATGTTCGAACAGGTAAAGTGGGGTACCTCCGTCCTCCCCGAGGATAAGCCGCGATATGTAATGGGCGTGGGCACCCCACCTCAGCTTTTATCTATGGTGGGAATGGGGGCAGATATGTTTGACTGTGTAATGCCCAGTAGGGCAGCCCGTCATGGTATGGCTTTCACCAAGAATGGAACCCTTAACCTACGAAACGAAAAATTTAAGGAAGATCTTTCTCCACTCGATCCTTCCACAGACTGCTATGTATCAAAGGAATTTACCAAGTCTTACCTGCGTCATTTAATCATGGCCAAGGAATCCTTGGCTGGAGTGCTTCTTACCCTTCATAATCTGAGGTTTTTTGTTGAGCTAATGGAGAAGGCCAGGGAACGAATTGTAAACGGAACTTTCTCTGGTTGGTCAGCTGAATGGATCGCCCACTACCAGTCTGGTAAATAAAAAAGCCGGGTCATTACCCGGCTTTTTTAAAATTGATAGGAACTGAAAATCAGCCTTTGGGGGCTTTTAGTTCGGAATCTTTGGGACCTGCGTCTTTCGGTGCTGTACCTTTCCATTCGCAAACAAATCCCTTCACTTTTCCGGAGAAATCAGTGGTGTCTGCCCATTTTCCATTCTTTCCGTTGAGGATCAGAAAGTTGTGTCCGGAGGCGGCAGATGGTTGCCCCTCATCCCAGTTCTTCATTTTGAAAGCCTCACCATTATCCCAGGTCCAGGTGCCTTCCTCAAACTCATCCGTGCCACCGAGCCAGATCAAGTTTCCTTTGGCCATCCTGCGTACGAATTCATTTTCCTGTGCGGTAGTAATCACCACGAGCTCTCCTCCGATATCGTCACAAGCGAATTTAGCTTCCCACCATGTGCTGTTGGTATCGAGAAAAGCTTTGTAATGGTTACCACGGAAGGCCACGGCATCCTTGGGTGGTTCCACCTTGTCGGCGAACAACGCTTGAGAAAGAATTGATGAAAGAAAGAGAGTGAATATGGTTTTAAATTTCATAAGTATATATTTAGCTAATAGCTCAAGTTTCCATTTTCGCAACAAATTTTATACCATCTAAGGGTAAATATCTGCAACAATTGGGGCTCAAGAATCTTAAAAGTCTTCACCCTTAAATTATTTAACAAGCTTTTCTTTCCATCCAAGGATTCCGTCTTCTATGTGTACAATATTCCTAAAGCCCAGCTTCCTGAATGTTTCAAAAGAGTTGGCACTTCTGCGACCACTCCGGCAATGCATCACATAGGTCGCGTCACGATCAAGCTTCTCTAACTCAGATTCAAAGATATCGGCCTTGTAATCGATGTTCACCGCATCTTGAATATGCCCTTCTTTAAATTCAGTGGGTGTTCTTATATCCAGCACCACAGCATTTGGGTTTTCTTTCAGTATTTTGGCTGCTTCTACGGCTTTCATATTGGTGAACTGAAACTCTTGATTGGCGACACCTGAATTCTCAATATTTGAGCAGGATGAGCCAATCAGGCAGGCAAGTAAGATCGATAGAAAAAATTTTAGTCTAAGCTTCATAGATTGAAATGGAGATTAATAAAACCACCCGATCCGCCAACCCCGAATTAAACTGTCTTCATTACTCGCTGATCATAGGATAATGAGGAGGCGTTGAATTGTGAGAGGTAGTTTTCACCATTTTCTGCTTCGCATAAAAGTATGTCTAGAAAATCCTCATTGATGATTGACTGATGACCAGCATTAGAGCTTTTTTTTGATGAATGAGTTCGTGCATGTTGGTCGGACCGTAGCACAGTCTCGGAGCGTACTACGCTGGAAGAGCGAAGTATAAATGTTCAGTGGCACCAAACGGGGTAGTTTATGGAGGAGTCGAATTACTTAAATGGTAATACTGGACCCTTCGATGGAAGACCTTCATTTGGAGGTAAGCTCAAGGTAAGCAGGCATAATACAATCACTCCAATCCCTAATACGCACTCAGTAATGATATGAACCCAAAAACTGATGGGGTCTTCCTCCTTATAAAATTTTTTCCCAGTCTTATGACTCTTTGTCCATTCAGAGACATATCCTCTCTTGTAGGACTTATGCGCACGCTTAAGCATCCACAGTCCCAAAAAAAAGCCTACAATTTCCATATCAACCAACTGATAGAATTTTTTAAAGGCATTCTCAAGCTTTACTCAGATTTCATCTTCAAGCCGCCGTGGTATATTAAAGAAGTCATTGGCTTAGTGCTTCCTTTCCCGACTTTGTAATCGCGTGCCCGTTGTGGGCGTCGCGATCCACTGGTCCTCATCAAACGAACCTGCATATCCGAGGGCCTCTCGTGAGACACGATGGATTACCGCATCGTCCTTGCGTGGACTTTGAAATAACAAAGTCTAGTCTCTCTAAGCTAAGGCTTATCTCTTGACGGATGGTCAGCATTCGAGCATTTTATAATAATGCATTCGTGCATATAGGTCGGGCCGTAGCGCAGTCTGGTAGCGCACTACGCTGGGGGTGTAGGGGTCGCGAGTTCAAATCTCGCCGGCCCGACCAA
>MDTC01239899.1_pt1 | contig 16060 bp, 14 predicted proteins | sample 811181 | NCBI WGS metagenome assembly MDTC01 (sample SAMN05326644, study PRJNA326480) | marine metagenome | isolation source: seawater | place: Pacific Ocean: North | collected 2011
ATTGTATACAAACAGTACTATTGGGGCTAATTTATTTTCTTTGTTCACTTATGTAATAATTTTATTTACAAGATTAACTTATCATGTAATTAATCGCATAACTATAGAATGTTAATTTTATCATCTTAAACTTTTTTCATATTTACTGACTATTAATTGAAAGATATCAATTATGTATCTTATCAATATATGGCATAGCAGTGTTTGGCTTATCATAAGAGTCTAAAAGTAACCAAGCTCTCAAGCTCTCTTCATTAGAGTTTATCCATGTAAAAGTGTGATTGTTAATATCATCCTCATATATTTCCTTTGATTCTTCTCCATATAATAATGTTGGTACATTAAACATACTCGCTTCATAACAACAAGAACTATATGCAGTAATATGATGTGTAACAACCCTAAAGACATCGTATAAGTTTTGTGTACCTCTATCTATAGAATATAAGACCGGATCAATTGATGTCAGTCTTTCCTTGCAATAGTGATAACCATAAATATCGTTTGGATGATATCTGAAGGTAAAATGTACATCTTCAATGGTACTGGATGATAAGAAATCTATAATGAAGTCTGGTATTCTTTCTAAGTTGCCAGCTTGAGGCGTTTGCATTGTTAGAAGTACTCTTATTTTACTATCGGTAGTTTTTGAATCCACAGGTAACATATTTTTTTTGTAGTACTCTATCCATGGATAACCTCCAATGAATGGAATATGTTTTTTTCTATTAGGGGAGCTTGCAAGAATATGCTCGCAGCTCGGCTGTCCCCAACACCAAAAGCTATCTGGCATCAAAGCGTATCCATTTATGGGTAATTTTGTCCATCCACTATACATAGCTTGATACTTTCCTTGTTTACCATGTTGTATATCTATTGTTTTAATTCCGAGCTCATCCGCAGCAGCGCAGACGCCCATGGCGTCAGAAAAATACCAACATGCTAAATATACCTCCTCCAAGTTTTTATGATTTTCTAATAATTTTTTTGCTGAAAAATAATATCCTACAAATATAAGTAATTCATTTGCATAGCTCTCATGTAACTCTATACTATTTATATCTAAAAATTTTGAGATTTCGAATAACACTTTTTTCTGATGAGATGAAATTTTTATATTCTTTAGAGGACTTTTCTGATAAAAATCAAAATATTCATAAATTAGTTGTTTTTCTTTAGGAATTTTTGAGAAGTAGTATTTTGTTGTTTTTTTACCATCATTCAATGAATAAATTAATGGATCTACTATTCTATCTATGTATCCTTGTGATTTGAGCTCTTGTAAATATGCTGGGCGAGAAAAATAAATTATCTCACTATCTTCTTTTGCTTTATTTTCTTTAAATGAACAGTATATTTTAGACATTAGATTTTTAAATCGAACAAGAGGAACTAATCTATTTTTATTTTTATCTGCTTTGTTAATTGAGGATACAGATACTAACTTAAACCACAAAATCCTTCTCATGAGTGGCCACATTTTAAAGTCTTTCCAGGTGAATACTTCAGTATCAACTAGGTCTTCTATTTTAAGTATTAGTTTGAATGCATCAGAAATTTTCATTTCAACCTAAGATAATTGTTCAAAAGCAATCTTTATATCATTAAAGGTAGTATTAAGATGATTGAAGTCCTGAGCTGGCAGAACAGCATGTGGAAATCTCTCATAGCGTTTACCATAACCAAAGAATTCTAAAGCTGCCTTGTGAGCCAAATGCCAACCATATTTTTTTACTACAGTGTCAAAAAATGGTTGTTCAATGTTTTCCTTATAATACTCAACTGTATCAATGTTATTATTCATTACAGCTGGGTATATTATATCAATCGCATTTGGATAAAACATAGTTGTTCCGTTTAACCAAGTTTTTAATCCTCTGTCAATAAAATTAAGCGCTCTCATTTTGCCGCCTCCAGCTAGTATACATGTGACATCCCCTGCTTTCTTACATTCATCAAGTACTATATTTGTAATACCATCATCTTTAGAGTCTTCTTTTATACCGATAACAGATTCCAGTTGGATTGATTTTCTAAGTAGGTCTTTTGGCCAGTTAATCAACTCTCCATTAAGACCCGATATAAGTTTCATTTCATGTAAAACAACTTTCATCCCAAATTTATTAGGCATCTCTAAAAATTCTAATATAGGTTCATCTATATTGAAGTATCTCTCGGGATAAAGCATTGAAATGCCCGCTGGTTCATATTTAGCAATTTCTTTTAAGTATGTTTCAAGTCTGATTCTATCAAATATATAAGGGTGTCCAACATAACAGTCAATATCATATATCTTGCTCAATTCTATGATTTTTATATTTAAGCTTAATAACTCACCTTCGCTTAACATTCTATAGCGAGTATTGTAAGCCATGCTATAAATTGCGGAGATACTTTTCTGCTTACCTAAATCTTTGATGTATTGTGTTAATGTTTCATAGTCAATAGATTCATCCTTATTGAAAAATAAAGGGATGCTAACAGTTATGCCAGGTTGTTTTTTATTTATCATTTTTTTTTCTTTTCGATAAAACATGTTCACACATTATAAAATCAAATTCCGTGTCAATATCAATTGAATCTTCACTATTCATTAAATAAACATTTGCATCAATATAGAGTGTATTATTTTTAATATTATTAACATGCTGAAGATACATCGCTCCGTTAGGACGGTAGGTTTTCAATATTTCTTGCGATCGCGTGTTGCCTGATAACATTGGTGAATTATTACTTTCAGGAATCCATCCTAAGTTATCTTCCGATAAAGTAAATGCAAACTGAGTTGGAAAATCATACTCAACCGCAGAAAAAATAGCTGTGTGATTTTGTTTCCACTGATTAAGAAGGTCCCTAACAATTTTTTGATTACGCAGAGGACATGTTGGTAAGCACAATATATACCAATCTGTATTAATTACATTTGTGTTTACGAGTCTTCTTAGTTCATCATATACTTTAACTTGGTCTTCTGCGTATTCTGGCGGGCGATACTCATAATTAATATTATTACCATATTCTTTCTTAGCTAATTCAATATATTCATTTGAATCAGTTGTGAAGATTATCTCTGAAATCTCTTTATGCCCTAGAACTGAATCAATAGTATAAAAAATCAGAGGTCTACCAGCGAGTTTTTTTATATTCTTCCCTGGTAATCTCTTGGAACCAGAACGTGCTGGGACTATTGCAGTTATCATTTAATAATCTCCTTTTAAACCTTTAGTTTAATATATAAATCTCTCAAAAAAGGAATTATTACTAACTGATTTGTATTTATTGAGGGAATTAATGACTAAATTGACTTTTTTTTAAATATTTTTATTTTACTAAAAAATCTAGGGGTCGCAATTTATTTAAACTTCTTAGAAATATAATCTATATCCTTATTTTTTATATATGGTCCATAAATCAATAACCAAACTTATACAATCTATTTAAAGCAATTTTAAAACCTTCTCCTAGATTATCATGGCCCTGCCATATTTCAGGCAGAAGGGTTGTATTTTTTGGAATAGATGATATGGCCTGTAAAATACTATCAAAATTCAAACTTCCTTCACCTATTTGTAAGCCCTCTTGTGATTCCCCTGCAGCATCTGAGATATGGATATGGGAAACTTTTAGAGCTATTTTATTAATAAATTCTGACAAGTCACTTCCTGAATAATTACACCACATATATGAATGTGAAATATCTAGACATAGCTCAATATCGCGTTTTGTTAGTGCAAGTATTTTCATAATATTATCTGCACTAGTAAACTGATTATGGAAACCTTGTCCACCAAAGTGCCAAGGATAAGGTGGCATAGTTTGTGCTAAAAAACGGCAACCATTTGTATCTATAGCTTCTACGTTTTTAACGAAATTTGCTATACGTTTTTCTATATTATCTTGAGATAAAAATGCATCAAGACTATGACCTCCGCAGTTTACAATGACTTTGGGTAAAGAATGATATCCAATTAATTGTGCAATTTTTTTTGCTTTAGTAAATACTTTATTTAATAAATGAATTGTCTTGTTTATAATCTTTTTATCATTAGAAAAAAGATCGAGAATGAAATCACCATCAAACTGCTCTGGTGCGTGAATAATTACTTCTGAATTTAAAGGTTTAGTAATGACTTCATCATCAATAATTTCTAAATCTTTAAATGATAGATGGAATTCGATTGCCGGCGGATTAAATAAATCAAAAAGTTTATATACATCTCTATGTCTTACGGGAATGGCCCATTTATAATTTTGAGGTGTTTTATATAAACTATTTGTTATTTCATCTGTTAGATCGTTTTTGTAAAATGCCTCACCCTTTTTAATATCCCGTTGAGCTATACGCCCTATTAATGCTCCTTTCATCCGCGGACTTAAGCCAATTCCAGGAGAACGTATTAAAATATCATTTTCAGTAATTTCAATTCCTCGCTTGATGTCATTTTTACAAAATAGCGACTTTGCTAAAGCAATTTTATTTGTTGCCTCTCCTTGAGTTACTTGTCTCTTATGGCCAACACCAAGTGATTTTGATAGATCAGTTAAAGCTTGTTTTAGCTGTGAAAACTCTGTTGGTAACAAGCTGACTTTATGATCATTTCCTTCAAGAGATCTATCAAGTGTAAAATGCTTTTCAATCACCTGCGCACCTTTAGTAAATGCAGCAAGCGGAATATGCCAGCCTCTCTCATGCCCAGAGTAACCAACGACTGATGAGGTTCTGGATTTTAGATTATCGATATAATTTAAATGTACGTCCGAATAAGGTGCTGGGTAAGTTGAATTTGCATGACAGATTACATAATTAACATAGTTATTGTCTAGTAAAGAAATTGCAAGATCTATGTCCTCATCAGTTGACATGCCTGTGGATAAAATTAAAGGTTTTCTCGTTTTAATAAGCGCTTCAATTAATTCATGATTGGTTAAATCTGCAGAAGCAACTTTATAGCCTTGCATACCATACCTCTCAAGTTTCTCTAAGCTTGAGAGATCAAAAGGCGTACACAAAGGAGTAACGCCCACTTCTTTACAATAATCAAAGCACTTAAACATATCATTATCTGAAAGAGAATATTTTTTAAGTAAGTTAATAACATATTCAGTTGATAAGTCCTGTGATGATTCAGTATTCCCATAAAGTGAAGATAAGTCTCTCATTTGGAACTTAGCTATATGAGCTCCACTTTCTTTTGCCTGGCGAATTAAATCAAATGCTCGATCAAGAGATGCATTATGATTATTTCCTATTTCTGCTATTAAAATATAATCTTCTTGGTACTGAATTGAATGTTCGCCTAAATAAAACTCTCTTTTTTTAGGATCACCCTTAACCAACATTTTAATATGATCAAATTCATTAACTATTGGAACAAAACGATATTTCTCAAGATAGTGAATCAATGTTGATAAGGGAGCGCCATGTTTCAGTGAATGAAACTCTTTATTCATGATACCTGAGAGATGTTCTTTATCATCTGTAACTTTTAAATGTGACCTAGCCAAATCACCTAATGATAAAACGCCTACAATCTTTTTATTATTATCCAGTACACAGAAAAAGTTTTGCTTAGTAGTATCAAGTTTTTTGTTTAAATCAGAAACAGTTTGATCCTGATTGATAGTAAACTGATTGGTATTCTTCTCAAAAAACATCTTAAATATATTTTAGTATAGTAATCTTTTTAATTATTCTGTAGATATCTTCACTAAGTATACATATTATGAACTAAAACAGCCATCTACTTCATGCCTGCTTGGTCATGTTTCTAAAGTCTTCGTTCCTATCAATTAACTCTTTATAAGTGCCATGATCAGTAACTTGACCTTCATCAATATAAAATATTTGATCGCAGTTTTGTACTGTCTTGATACGGTGAGCAACTATGATAATGGTTTTTTTCCCACCAAATTCATGTATAGCTTCCATCACTTTTTTTTCAGAAATGCCATCTAAGGAGCTGGTTGCTTCGTCAAATACAAGTACTTCTGCTTGATGATACAAAGCTCTGGCAATACCTATGCGTTGGCTCTGTCCGCCAGATAATTGAACACCACGCTCACCAACTTCAGTGTAAATACCGGTCTCATAGCTTTGTACTAGATTAGTAAGATGAGATAATTTAATCGCATGATCTACTCTATTTAAATCAATTTGATTTTTAGGAATTCCAAATGCAACATTTTCTGCAATGGATCTATCTGACAAAAAGATATTTTGCGCCACAAAACCAATAGTATTTTGCCAAGAGCGCAGATTTTTATCATTTACGATGATGCCATCAACTTTTAGTTCGCCTCTTTGTGGATTAATGAGGCCAAGTATAATATTAATGAGTGTAGATTTGCCTGAGCCTGACGGACCAACTATCCCGACTACACTATTAACAGGTACTTTTATACTTACCTCTTTTAATGTTGATTTAGTTTGACCAGGATAAGTAAAAGTAACATCTTCTAGTGATATTTGTTGTTTAATATCTAGATGGCCACTTTCAGCTTCGAAAGTGTTTGTTTCTGTATTACTTGATGCATTTAAGTCATCCCTGATTGATTGGAATGCTGCTATGTTAGACTTTATCGCCGCAACATTAGCATAAATATTATGTAAAGCTGGCAGCAACTTAAAAGCAGCAAGTGCATAAAGAGACAGTGTAGGTAATATCATACCTAAATTACCATCATAACTGCTAAATAAATAAAGAGTGACAGTTATCATTAAACTAAAAGCAAGCACTTCAATAAAAAAACGAGGAACTTGGGCTAAAGTTGTAATCATTCCTTGGCTATAGGCAAGTTTTTTACTTGATTGGTTGAAAGATTTAATAAATCTTTTATCTCTACCCAAAAGTAATACATCCTTGATGCCTCCGAAAGCTTCGTTAACTAAAAGGAAACGTTTTGAGAAAGTATAAGAAATAGCTTTTCCATCTCGCTCTAATCGTGATCTCACCACACTAAATAAAATGAAATATAAACTTGCAAAAAGTATTGTTCCTACAATCGCAACTTTTGGGTCATAAATAAAAATACTTATAATCATAAATAGAGCAAATACAATTCGAGCATTCATTTGCATAAGAGGTAATATTACTCCACCTGACACTCTGTTCGTTTCACTAACAATTTTTTTTGTAAGTTTAGCGGTGTTGCCTGATGCATGAAATAACCAGTTTTGCTTTATGAAATGGTTGTAGAGTCTCGTCGAGAGTTCTGAACCGATCTGACTTCCAAACATAGATAATTTCCATGTGGTGAACATTGAGATTGATGCAGAAATAAATAACATAATTACTACCCCAACACCCAGTAGAAGCACAAATTCTGATTCTGATGTTATCCCGCTGACTTGATACACATGTGAATAAAACGTGTCTTGTTGTAGCTGACTCATATCCCCAACTAAGGTCATGAATGGAATAATTGACGCAACGCCTACAATTTCCATGAACGCCATTAATATTACTAATAGCTGAAGCAAGTAGAAACGTTTTCGTTGGTTCGATGTAAGTAGATTAAAAAGTTGATTTATTATATTAAGCATTATTCAGTCTAATTTTTATCGGTATTAAATATTAATTTATACTTGCCCTGCTTTTTTTTGATACCATTTGTAAGTCCTTGCTAAACCCTCTTTAAGATCGATACTATACTTCCATCCTAGACCCGATAAACATGATACATTAATGAGTTTCCTTGATGAGCCATCAGGTTTGCTACTATCAAAAGTTAGTTTACCACTAAAACCAACGACTTCTTTGATGGTTTCTGCTAACTCTCTGATAGTTATATCTTTACCGGTACCTACATTAATATGCGTAAGCATTGGTTTAGTATGCAACTGATAAGTTGCTTTGTCTAAATTCAGAACAAAAAGTGACGCTTGAGCCATATCATCGACATATAGAAACTCTCTCATAGCATTACCTGTTCCCCATACCTCTACCTCACTATAATTATTGATTTTTGCATCATGAAATTTACGTAATAGCCCGGGAACAACATGAGAATTTTCTGAATGAAAATTGTCATTAATACCATAAAGGTTTGTAGGCATAACTGAGCGAAAATCAGTTTTATACTGACGGTTGTATGATTCACAAAGTTTAATACCTGCAATCTTAGCTAGTGCATATGGTTCATTAGTTGGCTCAAGTACATCAGTTAGAAGTGCATCTTCTCTCATTGGCTGCTCAACTGATTTAGGATAGATACAAGTGCTACCTAAAAATAGTAAGCGCTTCACGTCATTTAGGTATGCAGAATGTATAACGTTGGCTTCTATCATTATATTCTGATAGATAAAATCTGCAGGAAAAGTATTGTTTGCATGGATGCCACCTACTTTACCTGCGGCGAGAATAACATAATCAGGCTTCTCTTTTTTGAAAAAATTATGAACGGTAATCTGATCAGTAAGCTCTAGCTCTTCATGAGTTCGCATAAGAAGATTAGTAAAACCTTGCGCCTCTAAGTTCCTTACAATAGCTGAACCAACTAGGCCTTTATGTCCTGCAATGTAAATTTTATCATTAAGATTCATTGACAAGTTGACTATTCATTAAAATCTGGTGTTTTAAAGCCATGCTTGTTAATTAAAGAATCACGCTTAGCTACATTAATTTCATTTTCCATCATTTCGCAAACCATTTCTTTAACTGTAGTTTTCGGCTTCCACCCTAGTTTTTCTCTTGCTTTAGATGGATCACCTAATAAACTTTCTACTTCTGTTGGGCGAAAGTAACGTGAATTAACTGTAACAACTAAGTTACCTGATTCAGAATCGTAGCCTTTTTCATCTAAACCTGAGCCTTCCCATCTCATTGTCTTGCCCAAATGATTCCAAGCAAAATTAACAAAATCTCTGACTGAATACTGTTCCCCTGTAGCAATACAAAAATCATCTGGCTTGTCTTGTTGGAGCATTAGCCATTGCATTTCAACATAATCCTTTGCATGCCCCCAATCGCGTTTAGCTTCCAAGTTGCCCAAAACAATTGTATCTTGAAGACCTTCAGATATTCGCGCAAGGGCCCTAGTAATTTTTCTAGTGACAAATGTTTCCCCTCGAACTGGGGATTCATGATTAAAGAGAATTCCATTACATGCATAAATTCCATATGCTTCACGATAATTAATTGTTATCCAATAAGCATAGAGCTTCGCTGCTGCGTATGGAGATCGAGGATAGAACTGCGTGGTTTCGTTTTGAGGAACTTGTTGTACTTTTCCGAATAGTTCAGAACTTGATGCTTGATAATAACGGGTCTTCTTATCTAATCCAGATATACGAATTGCATCGAGGATTCTGAGAGCTCCAAGTGCATTAGTATCTGCGGTATATTCTGGTATTTCAAAAGATACTGCAACATGTGATTGCGCTCCAAGGTTATAGATTTCATCTGGTTGGATTTTTTGAATAATACGCACCAAGCTGATCGAATCTGTCAAATCACCATAATGTAGAACAAGATTTCTATTAACTTCATTTGGGTCCTGATATAAATGATCAATGCGATTAGTATTGAATGACGATGAGCGTCGTTTTATTCCATGTACAACATATCCCTTGTTTAATAAAAATTCTGCTAAGTAGGAACCATCTTGCCCGGTAATACCAGTAATTAATGCAACTTTACCATTTGCCATAAATACTCCTAGAGTAGTCTCACAAATAATTATCTATTCAATAGTATTATAAATGAGTATTTTAAATTTTTTTTATATTCAGAGTTTCGGAATAATGTTCAGCTCTCTCAATATCTGACTCATCACAAACCTCACCATATTGAATCTCTATTATATGGCATGGATTATTGTACGGATTAGTGATTTGATGCCATTGACCCACAGGCGCAAAGTATTGACCGAACGTTTCTAACTGAGTAGTTTGTCTTTGATTAGGGTCAAACTTGCTATGATTGACTATGCATGCTCCTTTACTTACCAACCATAATTCATCTCTTTTGAAGTGTTTTTGAAAACTTGTGCCTTGTCCAGGGGAGACAATAAGCTCTTTTACCTTTACATGCTTTCCTTCAAGTATATTTGTGAATGAACCCCAGACTCTATCTTCAGTATAATTTTTCCATCTTTTTAGAATCCAGGAAGATGAATTTTTTTTATCATTGCCACCTACACTAAACGCGAATCCTATTCCATCTACTTCCATTTCTGGTATATTACCTTGGCCTCTGTCACCACCATTTGCAAAAATAATTTTACTGGCTGGGTACATCTTTTTAACTTTGAGTAATGCATTCATTGCAGTACCTTTATCGTCATCTTCAAAACTAATTACGCTGTCAACCATCACCAAGTTTTCAATAACCAATTTTCTCTCATCAAAAGGCATAAAACATGAACCTTTTTTACTTTTTAACCAATCATCGCTGTTCAAAGCGACAATAAGTTCATTGCCGAGTTCTTTAGCTGCTTTAAAGTAAGCAATATGGCCCGAGTGAATCGGATCAAAACCACCACTCACAACTACAATTTTTCTAGAGTCATCATGCATATCTTATTATTCAATAATTTCAGTAAGGATAACATCTAATGATTATCAAAGAAAATAGCATTTTCTGATTTCTAGCCTTCGAGCGCTTATCATGATTTTTGATTTATGTTACATAGCATATAAACTTTTTCAGAAATCTTTCAATAATAGAGGGTTTTACGTTCAAACCGTCAAGATCAAAGTCAAACCTTAAAACATATCTCTCGTAACCATTACTTACCATCCCTGCTTTATGTGGAACATTGGTATCAAAAAATACAACATCACCAGCTAACCCAATCATAGGAATCATTTTATTTATAATGTCTTCTTGGTTAACTGTGTTTAGGCCAAGTGTTTTGTAGTCATGGGGTAATTTCTTTCTTCTGAACTCAATATCTGCATCGTCACGTGTGTGACCAAAGTGTATTGGGCCGTGCTTTTCTGTTACATCATGGAGGTAAACCATAGCCTTAAAACATCTATGTTTATCAAAATGAGGTATGTAAGGAAGAATTGATGAATTAGTATTTTTATTAAGAGAAGTATAAAGTCCAAGTTTATCCAATTTAAGATTAGTTAATCCAATATTCTTAGCAAAGAAGAGTTCTATCTTTTTAGAAAGTTTTTCAAATGCTGGATCCATGTATGTCTCCTTTCGTGTCAAATGAATAACGTTATCAGAGGGTGACGAATAAAAATTATTACTCTTTATATATTCAAACTTCTTTTTTAATGCGAACACTTCTTCAGGTTTTATAAATTGTTCTTGATGAATAAAGCTGAAATCAGTATTTATTTTTGACATTTTGAATTTACCTATTTAAGCATCTATTTTGATATTATTATATCTAGTTGGTTAGTTTTGAATTAGGTTTTTTCGAGCACGGTAGGCAGATTGAATTAATACATAAGCGCTACCAATGATTAATCCTAGCAAAAAGGAAATTACAATTATTCGAAAAGATTTGGGTTCAATTTGTTCAGGATGTGTTGGTGGATATATTTCAAATACTTTACCTTCTTTATTTATATCAAATATATATCTGTCCATGTCTAATACTTTATCAATTATATTTTTATTTGATGTTAATATTTTCTTATAACGTTTCTCAATAAGTTTTAACTCTTGCTCCGCTTTGATAGTATAGTCCTCTATCATTGAATTATTGATATAGTTGGCATATTTGTAAAAATCATTGAGCACAGATAATTTTAGAGAATTAACACTTATATAAGAATTTGTTTTCTTTTTGCGTACAAAAGTAGCGAGACGTTGTTTATTTGCCATTGGATAACCATTGAATTCTCTCACCAAGCTAAAATCTGCGAAACTAATTGAAGTAGGATTATCTCTCTTCCATTCTTCAAATACAGGTTGAGAGTAGAACTTTTTTTTAAAATCTTTTGATACAGACTTTAGATCGTAAAACGAAGAATTTGTATTTATACCAATTGATATTTTTGATTCATAAACATGAGCTGAAGAAAAAATGTATGCAGATCCAGATAGTACAGAAAGTATAACAAATATAAATATTGACTTTTTACCGTCTCGAAGCGTTTCGAACACACGAAATAAGTCTATATCATCGTCTTGTACTTTATTCATTTTCTTAATCTTACTATAAAAAACTGATCTAACGTAGGCTTAATTAAAGCATCGTAGAACCTTATAAATTTATTTTGTTAATAATTAAATGTTATTTTTACTAAGATCCTAATTTAGGTAAGCGTGTAAATCACTCTATTAGTCTGATATGATTAAATTATACTAATTCATTGAAAGTAATATTTGAATCTGCAATAGCAAGGAAGAAAAATATAATGAAGTATCAACAAGTAGAGCTCCCATCAAATAGAAAATTTGGTTTCTTTTTTAGTTTAGTTTTTTTTATACTTGCTGCTTACTTTATTTACACACAAAGTAAGACAACAGCTCTAGCAATGCTTCTTGTGGCATCGCTTTTTCTAGTCATTGCATTTTTCAAAGCTGACCTATTATTACCATTGAATAAAATATGGATGCGATTTGGGTTACTCCTAGGAAGGGTTATCAGTCCAATTATTTTAGGGATTATTTTTTTTGGATTAATCACTCCCTATAGTGTTGTTATTAGGATATTTGGACGTGATGAACTTTACTTAAGAAGATCTAATAATAAAAGTCATTGGATTAACCGTTCACAAAGTTCACCCCAAACTAATTTCAAACGGCAATTTTAAAGGAATATAGAGAATGGAATTTTTAAAAGAACTTTGGATGTTTCTTCGTGTACGAAAGAAGTTATGGCTCGCACCTATTATTATTGTTTTGTTAATATTAGGAGGGCTTTTAATAATTGCTCAAGGGTCAGTTGTAGCACCATTCATTTACACAATATTCTAGGGAGAAGATGAATGTATATCTTAGGTATTTCCGCATTTTATCACGATAGCGCAGCTTGCATACTCTGTGATGGCGAAATAGTTGCTGCAGCACAAGAAGAGAGATTTACTCGAAAGAAACACGATTCTGGATTTCCACATCATGCTATTCAATATTGCTTGAAGGAAGCTGAGATCACCGCTGATCAGATTAACAGTGTTGTTTTTTATGAAAAGCCATTTGTTAAATTTGAGCGTTTGCTAGAGACCTATCTAGCATTTGCGCCGAAAGGCTTTAAAAGTTTTGCGATGGCCATGCCTGTATGGATTAAAGATAAATTATTCCAAAAATCTGCACTTATCAAAAAGTTAAAGGTTACGTTAGATGAAGATGTAGATTGGAGTAAACGTCTTATGTTTTCAGAACACCACTTATCTCATGCAGCAAGTGCATTTTATCCATCGCCTTTTGAAAGCGCAGCAATACTTACGCTTGATGGTGTAGGTGAGTGGACCACTACATCTTTAGCGGTCGGCAAGGATAATAAGCTTAAGGTGCTAAAGGAAATTCATTTCCCGCACTCACTTGGACTTCTTTATTCAGCATTTACGTATTACACAGGATTTAAAGTTAATTCTGGTGAATATAAAGTTATGGGTTTAGCTCCCTATGGTGAACCTCGTTATTCTGAACTAATATGTGAAAAGTTAATTACCATAGCAGAAGATGGTAGCTTCCAATTAGATATGAGCTACTTTGACTATGCAACTGGCTTAACAATGACAAATAAGAAGTTTCATGACTTGTTTGGTGGTCCACCGCGCGCTGCAGAAGCCGAACTAACACAACGAGAAATGGACTTGGCTGCATCAATTCAAAAAGTTACAGAAGATATTGTGAGTCGATTAGCAAAGAATATTGCCAGAGAGACTGGTGAACGAAATCTTTGCTTGGCTGGTGGGGTTGCGCTTAACTGTGTCGCTAATGGACTCCTGTTACGAGAAAGAATCTTTGATAACATCTGGATTCAACCTGCAGCTGGTGATGCAGGAGGTGCTCTAGGTGCTGCTCTATCAATTTGGCACTTACATTATAATAAAAAAAGAAAAATTTCTGTAGATAGGGATTCGATGAAGGGCGCATATCTTGGACCAGAATTCAGTAATGATGAAATAGAAACTGATTTGAGAGCATGTGGCGCAGTTTTTAAAAAACTCACAGAAAAGGAACTTATAGAACAAGTTGCTTCTGCGTTAGCAAACGAGAAAGCTATAGGTTGGATGCAAGGTCGAATGGAATTTGGTCCGCGTGCACTTGGAGGACGGAGTATCATTGCTGATCCACGATCCCCCATGATGCAAAAGCAACTAAATCTTAAAGTTAAATATCGAGAGAGCTTTCGTCCATTTGCTCCAAGTGTTCTTCGTGAAGATGTAAATGATTGGTTTGAACATGATGCTGATAGTCCATATATGCTATTGGTAGCGAATATCCAAAAAAACAAACGTCTCGTTATGACTGCTGAAGAGGATACATTGTTTGGAATTGATAAACTAAATGTTCCTCGCTCTTCTATACCGGCAATTACCCATGTTGACTATTCAGCACGCATTCAAACTGTCCATGCTGACACAAATCGGCGTTACCATGCCGTGATATCTAAATTTAAAGAGAAGACTGGCTGTCCGCTTGTTGTTAATACATCCTTTAATGTTCGTGGTGAGCCAATAATTTGCTCAACAGTAGACGCATTTAAGTGTTTTATGGGTACCGATTTAGATCTATTAGCTGTGGGAAACTACTTGTTAACTAAAGAAGAACAAGATGAATCTCTTAAAGAGAATTATGAAAAGCGTTATGAACTTGATTAATAAAATATCTATTATAATTTTTATTGGAGGATCTGTATTATTATTATTTAGTTGGAATTTACGAAGTTTTCAGCTTTTGTTAATAGCTATAGTTTTATTTACATTAGGCGTTGCAATAAAATTTCAGAAAATTAGAGTTCTGGCTATTCCTATTTTCTCGATAGGTTTAATGCTTACTATTGCCGAATATTTAATTCCCTCCTTTCTTCAACCTAATCAAGCTCTCGTAACATATGCTCCTGGATCTAGTTACACATCTGGCAACTACTATCAACGTATACCTAAATTTGGATATCGTCTATCACCAGGTATTCACACAAGTGGAAAACTTACTAAATCTGGAGAAACAATCTACGATGTGGTTTACACTATAGGACCTGATGGATACCGAAAAGATGTGGTATCAGAAAGTTATGATGCCTTTATTTATGGTGGTTCTTATGTATTTGGTGAAGGGTTGAATGATAACGAAACACTCAGTTACTTTTTAAATAAAAATCATGGAATCTCAACAAAAAACCTTGGAGTGCATGGATATGGGTTGCATCAAGCATTATATAACATTCAACAAGGTGTCACTTCCTCTAAACCTGGCAGTATTAATATTTTAGTTACTGCGCCTTGGCACTCCTTGAGAAGCTCTTGCAAAAAACCTTATTCTAATGGAACTCCACGGTATATTTTTCAAACAGGATCTCTCAAACACAAGGGTGTTTGTAATTATAATGACCAAGATAGCTTATGGACTAAAATTATTTCAAAATCAAACATCATGCAACTTATTAAACAAGCAACCGATAATAATGATAATACAATTACTGATGATGATATGAAGTTGTATATAGAAATAATAAAAGAGATTAAAAGCTTGTCTGTAAAAAATAATGCTTTGCTAATAATTGCATACATAGGCGCAGCTGATGAGCGCCTTTCAAATACAAAATGGACTAATGAAAGCTTAATTATTGAACTCGCAGATATTGCTGATAATTTAGTAGATGTTTCTCTTTCAGATAAGAGGGAAAATCTTGATCAAAAATTCTACATACATGAGCTAGATCAACATCCTAGCGCTCTTGCCAACGAACACCGAGCAGAACTTCTACATAAAATCTTAATTAATGATAACTTAAAGTAAGCTATAAAATAAAAGATTTTTTTTGGATAGTTTTTGATTGATACCCAAAAAAATCGGGTATGAAATCGGGTACTGAGAGTATAAATAATGTTGATTTTATTGGGATAAAAGGCTTTTTCCGTGGGTCAGGGTGGACTCGAACCACCGACCTCACCCTTATCAGGGGTGCGCTCTAACCAACTGAGCTA
>MDTC01137435.1_pt1 | contig 16057 bp, 24 predicted proteins | sample 811181 | NCBI WGS metagenome assembly MDTC01 (sample SAMN05326644, study PRJNA326480) | marine metagenome | isolation source: seawater | place: Pacific Ocean: North | collected 2011
AGACTCTGGTGTAATTTCAAGTAGCAGTGACGCAGGAAATAATGAAAGTAATTCATTGTGTGCTAACTATTTACTTGAGAAATTTTCCATTGGTGTTTGTGATAGCCAAGCTCAATATGATGAAGTTAACCAAGAAGTCACTAATACAGACAAAAGACGGTATCTTGGCATAGGTTACATAATAGGCAGTGGAGTAAGTTTAGAAGCAGTGTATGCCACTATTAAACAAGAAGATAATGGTATTATTGATACAGAAGCAGATATTCTTATGTCTAAACTATCTTATTCTTTCTAATTTAATATTATTAAGTTTTTTACTATCTAATTTATCAATTTTTATGTGAATTTTCTTATTTAAAACTTTAAAAAAATTTATAGATTATTAGGTCACCATGAGTCAAAGAATAAAATGGAAGTTTAACGGTATCAAGGTAATACCAGAAAATCAGTTAGATGATAATACTCCTCAAACTAAAGGAATGAAAAGATATGCAGCTGTTGCAAAAAAAAATACAGGAGCTGAAAAAATATGGGCGGGAAAAGTTGACATTGAGCCTGGTGCCAAAACTGGAGCGCATCATCATGGAGGGTTAGAAAGTGTAATATATGTTTTGTCTGGTAAAGCTATGATGAGATGGGGAGATAAACTAGAATTTCAAAAGTACGCATATCCCGGCGATTTTATTTTTGTTCCACCTTATGTTCCACATCAAGAGATTAATGCTTTAAAGGATCAGCAATTAAAATGTGTATTGTTTAGAAGTGGTCAAGAACCAGTAGTAGTTAATCTTGATATACCAGAAGCAGATGATCATAATAATAATTTATGGATTGATAGTATTCATAAAAAAAATAACAAAAAATAAAAAAAACTTTCCTAATTACCCTCAAACAAATACAATATGGACTAAGTAGTTTTTATAATTTAAAATGAGGAAAAAATAATTATGAGATTTATATTTTACATTGCATTGTCTTTTTACTTAGTATCAAGTGCTTACAGTGAAGAAGGGTCTTACGAATATTCATATGTCGGAAGCCATAATTTATCAGCTGTGAATACTCCTGAAGGAACTATTACTGGTGGCAAACTAGACGGAATATTTACCGTGATTAAAAGCACAGGAAAACTATTTTCTACAGGTCAAAATACTAATTCAATTTGCATTATATTAAGCAAGAAGACTAATAAAAATAAAAATTCAGAGCTAGAAGCATATTGTGAGTCAACAGATTTAGAAACAGGGGATAAAACCTTTGCTTACAATATTAGAAAAGAAGGAACTGTGAACAGTGGATCAAAAGGACAAGGAAAGCAGACTATTATCGGAGGAACTGGAAAATACAAAGGTATAAGCGGAGAGTGCAGTTATACTGTAAAGTATTTGCCAAACAATAAGTTAACTACTCTTGGAAGTTGTGATTATAAAATATAGTATATTTCTATTTTAGATTTTATCTAATTGTCTTATGAATTCCAAATTAATATGTTGTTACTTTTTTAATATATTAAGGTAGCAACATATTAATTCTTAAGTGCAATTAATATCTTTAATATGATAATTTATCAACTTTAATAGATTTAATCCCCTCTTTGATTGATTATCTTTTCTGATCATAAATCCAAAAGTGTTTTTATCATAGTTCAATAAATACTCATCTTCATATAATTTTTGTAATTCTATACAATTTTTTTTATTAATTAAGCTTTTGAGTTCATTCTCTGAAATATTTGGGTACAACGACCAATTTACGTATGGCTTAGAATTTTCAATATAATAAACTACAAAAAATATGAAAAGAAAAGCGACGAAATAATACTTAAATAACCAATGAATCTTCATATTAGTTATTATATATTTCATTTTTTAAAAAAGTAAATCTAATATAAAAGGTTTAAATATATTCTATTATGTAAAAAACTTATTTTCTAGCTAATTCATTAATTATTGGACAATCTGGTTTTCCATCTCCAGGACATTTTTGAACTAGCCACTCTAATGACTTTTTCAGATCTTTTAGCTCTTGTATTTGATTATCAATATTTTCAAGTTTATTTTTAGCAATATTTCTAACATTTTCACTTTTTCTATTGTCATTTTCAAAGAGTTTTATAAGTTCTTTGCATTCTTCTAAAGAAAAGCCTAGTTTTCTAGCTCTTACTAAAAATTTTAATTTATCTAAATTACTTTCATCAAAGTATCTGTAGTTATTTTCCATTCTTTTTGAAGTGATAATTCCAATTTCCTCGTAGTGTCTTATGGCACGAGTAGTAATTTTAAGTTTTTTTGACAAATCTTTAATAAACATATTGACCTTAACGTTAGGGTATACCTTATATATACTTTAGGTGTTTTTATGAAAATAGCAACAATAATGATATTAACTTTAATAACCATCTTAGTTTTTTTAAATAACTTAATAGCTAGGCCTGTATCATATTCAGGAGGATGGACAATGATGTCCTACAATGATTATTTTAGAAACACATTATTATCGCACTTCTCACCTAGTAGTAAATATTCAATCGGCTATATGACTCAATATTGGCAGAACCAAGAGTATTGGATTAATGCTTTCAATTTAAATTTTCTAGCTAAGAGGATAAATAAAAAGCATTCGCAAGCCAACTTTTATCTTAAAGGAGGTTTAGGTATTCTTAGCACAGATTATAATGAATATGATACTAAAAATGAACCTGTTTCCTATGGAGAATTTGCAACAGATTGGGAAACCAGAAGATACTTCATCTCTTACAATTCATTTTTTATGAAATCCATATCTGTAGATAGTACTGCAATGCAAAAAGCAAGAATTGGGTATGCTCCATATACGGCTGGCTATGGCTCGCTGCATACTTGGTTAATGTTTGAACTAAATAATATGCCAGAATATAAGGATAGCTTGATTTCCAACTTTGTAATAAGATTATTTAAATCTACAAATTTGATAGAATTAGGTATTGATGAGAATAAAAATACAACTTTAAATTTTATTAAACGTTTTTAAATAGGAGATAATTATGAAATTTTTATTAATACTTTTTAGTACTTTACTTTTAAACTTCTCTGCTTTCTCTACTAGTCACAAAGAAGGCGGCCACAGTCATGACGAAATTACCACAAATGGGATATCTTCAGGAGAGATCACAAGTAATATCATTAATATAAACGTTAATGGTATGGTTTGTGACTTTTGTGCTCAATCTATAGAAAAAGTATTTATGAAAAGAAATGAAGTTAAAGGTATTAATGTAAACTTGGAAGATCAAAAAGTAGTAATTTATTTACAAGAAAAGACTGATATTGAGGATAATACTATTTCTAGTATTTTAGAAGATGCTGGATATACAGTAGAATCAATAAATAGAAGCACTTAAATGTGAAGCCAATTTCATCAAAAAACCTTATTATACCTTCCCTTAGCTTATTTACTAGCTTAGGGACGCTTCTTTGTTGTGCTTTACCTTCTTTATTTGTTGCATTAGGAGCAGGAGCAATTCTTGCAGGGATGGTAACCAATTTTCCTTTTTTAATCGTACTTTCTAAATATAAAATATTGTTATTTATAATTTCTGGCTTGTTACTAATAATTAGCGGTTTTTTAATTTGGCATTCTAGAAATGCTCCATGTCCTGCAGACTCATTAAAAGCCAAAGCCTGTAATCGTTTAAGAAAGATCAGCATTTTTGTATATTTTTCTTCTTTACTTATTTATTTAATAGGCTTTTTTTTTGCATTTGGAATTACTTTTTTTACAAAGTAAAATGTAATGAAAAAAATATTTTCAGAAGAACAATTAAGTGAGATAATTGAAATGGCTTTATCTGATCATATTAGCTTTGAACAAATTAGGCAACAATATGGAGTTGGTGAAAAAGACGTAAAGAAAATAATGAAATCAAATCTTAAAGATGGCTCATATAAAGCATGGAGAAGACGCGTGAGAGCTTTTTCAGATAGAAGAAACAATTATAAATAAATTCTTTTTTTAGGATAACCAATAATAGTGTTATAATAATATTTAATTATAGCTCAGGTTATACAGATTTATTTTAATCTGAGATTTTTTTATACAAGTAATTATATATTATTAATTTTTGAGATTAAATTAAATTGACTAATGTTAATAGAAAATTATCTACTATTCTAGCCGCTGACTGCGCTGGTTTTAGTAGATTTATGGATAAAAATGAAGAACTAACATTAGAAACACTTAAAAGATGTAGATCAATTATAGATCCAATTATTGCAAAATATTCAGGGCGTATTTTCTATACAGCAGGTGACTCAGTTATTGCTGAATTTCAAAGTCCTTTAAATGCAGTTAATGCTGCTATTGACTTTCAATCTAATATACATGATGAAAATAATAGCATCAAAAATGGAATAAAACTAATCTGGAGAGTTGGGATACACTTAGATGATGTGATTATAGAGGGAGATAATATTTACGGTACTGGCGTCAATATAGCGGCAAGATTAGAGTCATCGTGTAAGCCTGGACAAATTTTAATATCTCCTATGGTAAAAGAGCAAATTTCTAATAAAATTAAATTTGTTATTCATGACGCTGGGAAAAAATCTCTTAAAAATATTTCAACTGCATATCAAACTTTTGGTATTTCTCCAGCAGGTGATGAGGTAGAAAAAACTAAAGCTGACCAAGAAACCAGTAAGAATTATAAGCCTAAACTAGCTATTATGCCCTTTTCAAATATTAATGATGATAATGAAAGTAGTTATTTGGTAGACGGGATTGTCGAAGATTTAATCACAGAGTTTTCCATGATTAAAGAATTAAAAATTGTATCTAGACAATCATGTTTTGATTTCAAATCAAGTGGTGATGATATAAAGGAATTTTGTAAAAAATTTGGTGTGGATTACATAGTAACAGGAAATATTAGATCCGCTGGCAAAAGAGTAAGGATTTCAGTTGAACTTTCGGAACCAAGCAATAGTAATATAATTTGGAATAATAAATACGATAAAGTATTAGAAGACATCTTTGAAGTACAGGATGAAATAGTAAGGAATATATCCATATCTATTTTAGGAGAAATTGAAGTCTCTAGTTTAGAGAGAGCTAGAAGAAAACCTACTGATAGTCTTACATCTTATGAACTGCTATTAAAAGGCAAAGTTCTTCATCACGAATTTAAAAAAGATGCTTGTTTAGAGGCTATTACTACATTTGATAAGGCCATAGCAGCAGATGAAAATAATGGACAGGCTTATGCTTGGAAAGCATGTGCTATTGGACAGGCTCTCTTAAGAGGTTTTATTAAAGGAGATTTTGATAAGCATTGGAAAATTGCTGAAAATTGCTTAGAAAAAGCAAGAAGGCTAGACAATAATGATTTTGAAGTACATAGATTATTAGCAGAGGTTAAATTAAGTCAAGAAAACTTTCTAGCAGCAGAAAAACATGCAAAGACTTGTTATAAACTAGTTCCTAACGATCCTAGAGTATTATCCGTATATGGAGAAGTGCTCGTGAGAGTCGGAAAAGTCGACGAAGGTCTAACTGCATTAGAAAAAGCATACGAATTAAATCCAGTGGCATCAGGTAAAACAAATGAAGATCATAGACTATCAGCTATTCTTTTTGCAAATTACATGGCTAGAAATCTTCAAGAATGTACTAACACTATTAATAAATTAGAGAATATTGACTTTAGATCTTGGTTGCTAACTTCAAAGCTGTGTAGTGATGAAAATTATGAATTCAAAAATAAAAGTTGGTTTAAAGAAGGAAAGGTACAATACAATAATTTACAGAAATATGCTGATGAGATCGTACGGTTTAAATTAAATAACAAAAGCAATACAAAGGCATTAGTGGAATTTTTAAATAATTTAATTTAGTCATCAATTACAAATTATAGAAATTTAGTTTCTATATTATTTCCATATAAATTTTTAAAGTAATTTATGTAAAATTAATACTTCCTTTAATTAAAAATATGCTTTATAAGTAAAATAAATTTTTTCTTTTATTATAACTTTTAATCTAAAAAATTTATTTTATACTAACTTTAATAGGAATGAATAATGTTTACAGGAAAAGTGAAGTGGTTTAACACTCAAAAAGGCTATGGTTTCATTACGCCTGATAATGGTAATAAAGATATATTTGTACATATATCAGCTCTACAAAGTGCGGGTATTACCTCATTAAACGAAAATGATAAAGTATCATACGATGAAGCTAGAAATAATGGCAGGGTATCTGCAGGAAATATAAAACTTATAAAGGACTAAAAGTGTAAGGAAATAAATATTGATTTCTTACTTTTTACATTTAAAGATAAATTTTATTTAAAGCCTTAAAGTTCATCAAATAAATATATTTTAATAAATAAACTAACTGATTATTTATTTTTATCTTTTATTTTTTTCAGAATAGCCTGGCTGTAGTACCCTAGAATAAAACCTAATAGTACTGCTATAACTAAAAAAATCGCTATATGTAATAAAATAGAAATATTGTATTTTCTTTCAATTAAAAGGCATAAGAGTATAAATATAGTATAATATAGCTGATTTATTCGTAATACAAATAGTTTGGCATTTTTAGTAAATCTAATATCTATTTAAATTTTACATATACCTTAAAATAAGCACATTATTTCTTTAAAATATTAAAAATTATTTGTTTTATAATTATCAAAGAAATAACTATATTACTCTACTTTCTTTATTGATTAATTATATTACTTTGATACATGTTATGCATTGCATGATCAATTTATGTTTAATTTTTGATTTATTTATGCAATATTATTGCAATATAAATAAGATATTTTATAAGTAGAAGTATGTCAGTTGTAAAAGAAATAGAGTTTAACAAATTAATAAATTTTTCGCATAACGGGTCTTTTCTAAGTTATGTAAACAGAAAAAAACCATCTAATGCAAACGCATTTTTTAAAAAGCTATTGAGAGATCCTTTTAATATTAATCATGAGGTTTTTAAAAAAAGTTGTCGTGAAGATATAAAAAATATTTTAGATGCAACAATATCTAGCAAATACCGTGATGATATATTCTACAATAAATGGGTGAGTGATATGGCAAAAATTTGTAATTTATTTTGCGAAATTACTGATGATATTAGCCTTAGTTTTTCCTTAGAGACCTCTAGAGGTTGTAAGCGTTTTCATATAGATAATGTTCCGATGCGATTACTAGTAACCTATTATGGCAAAGGTACTGAGTGGTTTCCAAGTCATGCATGTGACTATAATGCATATTATAGAGGCGAACCTAATGAAAAAATTATAAAAAAAGTTGAAGAAAAAAGAAATATAAACTCGTGGGATATAGCAATATTTAAAGGTAACAAATATGAGAACGGAGAAAAAGCTATACTACACCGTACACCTGACGAAGCATTAAACAAATTATCTCTCCTAATGCGTTTAGATCACTCTCAATACGTATCTGATATTAGAGTTTAGACTTCTAGAAAAATCTTTATTTTTGACAATCAATTTTATTAAGATAAATTAAATTTATGAATAATGATTTAAATAAAAAGTATAAAAATATAATAGAGGTTGATACAGTTAATATTATTACTGAAGCTGGTCATCCAAAAGTTTATTATAAAATTAATCCTTCCGTCGGCTACATAGTTTGTAATTACAGTAACACTTGTTTCAAATTATCACCAAGAGCAAACTTAAACAATAAAAAGACCTTTATTTATAAGGGGTAATTATGGATGATTTTTCTTCTAAAAACTTTTCAGATAATGTCTTAAATATACAAAATTCTTGGGCAGAAAGCGTAGTAAATATAGGGAGGGCCTATATAGAGAAAAAAGATTATATATCAATTACGAATAAATTTTTAGATGAACTTTATTATTTTAAAGGAGGAAAAGTTCTGTTTAAACCTACCAAAGCAAAAAATAAACAATTTAGAAGCAGTAAAAATGAATTCTTATCCTATTTTATAGGCCATGATAAAGTTTCTGAAGAAGATAAAGGTTTTGCTCTAGAACCTTGGAAAAATATTTCTTTTAAAAACTTTGATTTCTTGAAAATTAATAACTTTTTACTGTCAATGGGTAATTATTATTTTACTGATTACAAAGATAACATAACTAAAGTGGAATTCTCGTTTGGGTATACTCTTGATGACAATAAAAACTTAAAAATTGTCTTTCATCATTCTTCTTTACCTTATAAAGGATAATTTTTATTCAAATTCCCATTTTGGAAATGGATCATTCAACAATTTGTACATATCAGGTGTTTTTAAATAATCTTTAATTAAATATTGGTCAAGTTGGTTTTCAATAGCTGACTGATTCATTTGATTCTTTAAACCGATAAATACTATCTCCTGCCTACGATCACCGTACTCTTTTTTCCATATTTTATTTAAATTATTTTTAAATTCTAAATCTTTAGGCCATTTTTCATCTGGGACTGCTGCCCACCACCTACCAATTCCTTGATGCCTGACAAAGGCGCCAGCTTGGGAAACCTCACCAACATAATCTGGCCTTGAAGATATCCAAAAAAAACCCTTAGCACGCACTACTCCTGGCCATTCCATGTTAAAAAACGAATATATTTTTTTGGGATCAAATGGTTCTCTTGCTCTATAAACAAAACTTGTAATTCCATACTCTTCAGTTTCCGGTATATGCTTGTCAAAATTGTAAAGCTCCTGAGCCCAAAGAGGAAAACTTTGAGCTTCTTTTAGATTATAAAGTCCTGTGTTTAATATTTCCTTTATGTCAACATTTGAATGAGAAGTTTTTATAATTTTAGCTTTAGAGTTTAAACCTTTTATAATCGAAATAACTATTTTCAATAATTCTTTTGAAACCAAGTCAACTTTATTTAACAATATGACATTTGCAAACTCTATTTGTTCTACTAATAAGTCTACAAGTGTTCTTTCATCTTTTTCTTCAGCTATTTCTCCTTTATCTTTTAAAAAATCTGTTGAGCTATAATTTTTAATTAAATTTGCTGCATCTACAACTGTGACCATAGTATCTAAACGAGAAACATCAGACAGACTTTTGCCCTTCTCATCCCTAAACTCAAATGTAGTAGCTACTGGCAAAGGTTCAGAAATTCCTGTACTTTCAATTAGTAAATAGTCAAATTTGTTTTCTAATGAAAGTTCAAAAACTTGCTCTAAAAGATCTTCACGAAGTGTACAACAAATACAGCCATTCGTCATTTCCACTAATTTTTCATTTGAGCGAGATAAATGAGAGCTATTTTTGGCTACCAACTCTGCGTCTATATTTACCTCACTCATATCATTAACTATTACTGCTACTTTTTTACCATCTCGGTTATGTAAAACGTGATTAAGCAAAGTAGTTTTACCTGCGCCTAAAAACCCTGATAAAACAGTTACAGGTAGTTTTTTAAAATTATTTTTTTTCAAATTAGCCTTAAAGAGTTATTACTTGATCTGGAGGATTGCCTCCAAGAGCTTGATATAGCTGAGGAAAACAACCAGCTTGAACCCCATCAACTAAACCTTTAGCTTTTACTTCTCCAGAGCCGCATTGTTCAAATGTTCCTTCAGCAAGATTTCTTCTAACGGCACATTGATCACAAACCATTAATAACATATTTTTTTCTTTAGCTATTTTAGCTAAACGTTCTCCTACTGGATCATTTTGACGTAATATATTAATATTATCATCAAAAAAGAACATACCTAAAACATTCACAAGATGGGTATTTGTTTCTAATTGTGGTAGTATCATTGTTGCTAGCTGAAAAGTACTAGCCATATTATTTCTAAAAATATATGCGACTTTCATTTGCTTTTCCTTTCGTTGTTTAAAATAATTATTATATAATGCAATATTATTGCAATATTGCAAACACAAATATCGCTTATAAGAAAGTAGCCTCTAAAAATATAACTTTTTATTATTATAAGATCTAAAATTTCTATTGAGTCGTAACTATTACATGTATAAATTATTGTTATTTATTATCTTTAATTTTACTTTTTTTTGTTATTCTTCAGATTTTAAACCTGATTATATTATGTTTAAAGACGAGAACTCTGAGTACAACGAAGATAAAAAGAATAATGAACGTGAAGAATCTAGTTCAGACGAAAATAGTTAGTTAAACAGATTTTCTGTATTAATATTATTTTGGTCTTAACATTTGCAGATTGATATTATAATAAACTTTCATTATTATTTGATTATATGATATTTAAAGCAGCAGTTGTTCAAGATTCTCCTGTATTATTTGATTTACATTCCAGTATTGATAAAGTAGAACAACTATCAAAAAAAGCATCTACTAATGGCGCAAAGCTTATAGTGTTTCCTGAGGCATTTTTATCAGCTTATCCCAAAGGATTTGATTTCGGTGCTAGAATAGGTTTCAGAACCAATAAAGGTAGAAATGATTATCTTGAATACTACAATTCATCTTTAAAGCTTAATAGCAAGGAATACTTAAAACTTTTAAATATTTCTAAGAAAAATAAATTGTTTACTGTCATTGGCGTAATTGAAAAAACCCATGGTACTTTATATTGTACAGTATTACATATTTCAGATGAAGGTAAGTTACTATGCAAACATAGAAAAGTAATGCCCACGGCCTCAGAAAGGCTGGTTTGGGGCTTTGGTGATGGATCTACACTAAAAACTAGCCAAACTCAGCTAGGAATAATAGGTTCTGTAATTTGTTGGGAAAATTATATGCCAATGTTAAGGATGGCTATGTACAACCAAGGTATTCAATTATACTGCGCGCCTACTGCTGACGATAGGGATAGTTGGCAAGCTACAGTCAGGCATATAGCGTTAGAAGGCAGATGTTTTGTATTCTCCTCTTGTCAGTACTTGACTTTAGATGACTATCCTGACAAAAGTAAGGTTTATACTAATAATAAAGATTCAATTATAATGAGAGGTGGGTCTTGTATTATATCTCCTATGGGCAAAATTTTAGCAAGTGCAGAAAATAAAACCAAAACAATAATATATTCAGATATAAATCTGGAAGAAATTATAAAAGGTAAATATGATTTCGATGTAGTAGGACATTACTCGAGGCCTGACATTTTTAAACTTAATGTAAATAAAAACAAAAAAAAGCCTGTAAAATAACTTTTATTTTATTTAGCTTTCTTAAATTTCTTTTCTTCCTAAACTATCATTGATAGCTTTTTGCATTTTATTACTTAATTCTTTCATGAAATTGATTGCTGTTTCGTGATTATTATAAATTTCACAGTTTCCTATTATTACATCAAATTCCGTATCTAAAACTTCTAAATTTGTTTTATCAATTAAAAAAGGTTTAATTTTTATATGGTCACTAGTTAATTTATATGCTCTTTTTTCATTATTTCTTATTCTGTAAGTATCTTTTTCTAAAAAAAGGTATTTTGAAATATACTTTTTTTTATAAAATAAGTAAGCTTCGTAAATATTTCCTTTCTTTCCATACTTACATATCAAACTTTTCCCGCTAATATTATTTTGAGCAAAAATCTGAGTTGAAAACAAAAAAAGGAAAAATAAATAAAATCTCATTTTAAAAACATTTATTTCATATTTTATAGTAATTATAAAATTAGTAAACTTATATAAAGCTTTTATAACAATTCTTATTGTACTTTTTATAAACGTCCATAATTTCTTAGATTATATTCTAAATTTTCAGGTATAAAATGATCATTGCAAAGGAATATTAAATTTCATAAAAATATAAATACTTAATTATTATTACTAACATTTTTGTTTTCTTTGAAATTTAGAAGCTATAATATAATTAGGATTCAAATAGAATTATATAATTACAACTTATGTATGTTTTAATCGCTATTACTATATTAAATATAAATGGTACTCCCTTGATTGAAAATTTAACACCTTTCACAAGTCTAGAAGAATGTGAAAATCGTTTAAGTGAGATTTATGATAAAAAAAAGAAACTAATGGCAAATTATCCTGTTACAGTAGAGATTAAAAGCAAATCTGGAAAAAAATATATACTTTTTAAGAGCAAATCTGATTATACAAAACCAGAAAAAAATACATTTTATAAATGTGAAAAAGTAAATAATTATTAACAATAAATTTCTTTATAATAACTATATCTAATTAACATTAGTTTCCTTACAGGACCAAAAAATATAATTTCTGTGATGATATTCTCTATTTTCAAGTCTTAGAAATCTATTTTTTTCATTATCGGTAATTTCAATAGCATTGACTTCAGTTTTTAACTCGTCAAGTCGGTTGTGACATTCTTGTAAAGAGTCATAAAATGTAGCCACATCAATATTAGGAGCTTTCTCAGGATTTGCTATAGAAATAACTGATACTATGAGAGCTATCTTTATCATTAGAATATAACAACTAACTTAAATTTATGTTATTTTCAACATTAAAAACCTTTTCTTATATGTTATTAATTTACTAAGTGACTGATTAAGTATAATTACTCTATGATTATCTTACCTATCATTCCCATTTTAGAATGTTTAATTTTATTTTTTGCGTCTTCCACATCGCATTTTAAATCATTAAACTCTCCTGTTTTAATAGGAACAAACCACCATTCAATCTCCTGTCCAGGCCATACTTCTACTTCATTTATAATACCTTTTATTTCAGCTAATTTATTTTGATTGAAATTAATCTGAATTTTTCTGGTAAAAATAGCTTTACTAAAGGAATTCGATGAAAAATAATGCTTGCTATCACTAATATTCTTGATAATAAGCTTATAAAGTTTACCTGTATTAAAATATAATACCTTTGGATCAAAATAGTGTTCAATTCCTGTTATACCCTTCAAAAATACAGTTTTTTCTATAGGTAATTGCCTGGTTAAATCTTCTGATTTAAGAGGCAAAAATATTAAGAAAAAATAAATTATTATTCTTATACTATATTTCATTTTCTAATTAGAAATTACTCTGGTATCTGAAAGCGAGCATAATGGAAAGAAATCATTCATACAACCAAATACTTACTTATTAACAAAATCCTTTTCAAATATTCTTCTTACATAAGAACAAGGAGAACTAACTAAAGGTTGGAATTAAGATCTTTTAAAAACTGCTTTAATCTCTGAGTAGGTCCAACCGGTTTCAAATTTAATGCAAAGTCTTTTACAGCAAAATAAAACATGTTGTGGAAAAACATTTAAGTTACACTATTGTTCTTCTCAAGTGAAGAAGTTGAAAAAATAAAATCTAAAATAACCTTATTTGGATCTGTGGGGTTCCAACTACGAAAATTGCAAAATGCACTATATACTCCTTTAATTATTCTTTTTTTTTACTAATATATATTATATTAATTAGTATAAAGTTATGAAATATTTTTTTTATATACTGTTTTTTAGTCTTACTAAATTTGCTTCTTGTACTGACTATATAATTGAATTTCAAGCAAAAGTAAAAAACCTTAAAGAATTTAAAATTTCAAAAGATCAAATGTTTAGGAGTTATGACCTTGAAGGAACCTTCACTGATAATTTAGGTAATTTTGGAAAATCATACACAATAATTGTTTCTGACATAAAAAAAGGAAAAATTTTAAGACTTGAAGGAACAAACGAAACTATTTTTTCTAATAATGAAAAGATTTATGGAAAAGCCTTAAGAGAAAAAAGTGATATTGATGCAGGTATTGCGTCAATAAAAATAATAGGAGCCACTGATAAACTTAAATCATTAATAGGAAACTCGTGTATCATTAGTGTTAGATATTTTGAAGACGCTATTTTTGGATTGCAAAAGTGTAAACTTAACGATGAGCAAAGAAATATATTAAGAAATAATAGTTAAATTATAAAAATTTTTGATACTACAAGCATAATCTTCCGCCAGACATAATATATCTTGTTGAGGGTTTATAAAAATTTCTAAAGGAAGCTCTTTTTATTTCATTTGCTGTATAAACGCTTCCACCTCTTAAAGAATAATAATTATTATTAAACCAGGGTATTGAGTATTCTTTGTAAGGATATGATTTAAAGCCCTCATATCCAAAAAATTTATTAGAGCTCCATTCCCAGACCTTAAATTTATTATTAATTTTATTAAATGCTGCTTCCCATTCATATTCGTGTGGCAGTCTATGGCTGGTATATTTGGCGAACGCCTTTAGCTCAAATCTACTAATATTGCTTACAGGCGTATTTTTTGTTGGCGCTTTAAATCCATTATATGTCGCTATAACAAAATTTTTTTTGTTTAGATACTTCCAATTAAATGGGTGCAAAACTTTATTTTTGCATTTCCAGTGCCATCCTTTTTTTGTCCAAAATTCTTTTTTTTTATATCCTCCATCTGCCATAAACCCAAGCCATTCAGAAACAGTAAGAACATTTTTTGATATAGTAAAATCCATGAGGTTCACAAAGTGAGATGGCAGTTCATTATCATAAGAGAAACTTTCCTCGTTAGAACCTATTTTGTAATAGCCGCTTTTAATTTTTGCACCAACAAATCTGTATATTTTTGGATCAGGGTTTGTCGCTATATTTAGTGGAAACTTCCCATATTTTACGCAAAATATATTTAATATATTTTTAATATTCTCTATGTGCTGAGCATGATGTTGGTTTAAAAAATCAATATAATACTTTAATTTATTGATTTTTTTTTTATTACTTTTTTTTAAAATTGTATTTTCTAAAATTATAATATTTTCAGTAAATATTTTCTTTGAAATTTTAAATAATTTTTCTTCTGTAGGAAGACTCTTTCCTCTATCTTTGATCGTTACTAATGTAGAGTCAGCAATTCCTTTTAACTTTTTTTCTATATAATTTTCATTTAACAACTTACTACGTATCCAAATAGCTTCTATATATACGCAATGTATCAGATGCCACCCTAAAGGACTTAATTCTTTATGTGGCTTAAGGTTTAAATTATTATTGGTTACACTAGAAACAAATCTTAATATAGTATTTTGTTTTTTTCTTAAATCATTTACTTTATTTAATAATTCTCTAGACATTACAAGCTGTAAATATCTAGTGAATAATCTTTATATTTTAATAATGATGAGTTTTTTACTTTTATCCATTTATTATCATCCATTCTTTCGGAACAAATATATATGTCTTTTTTATTTTGAAAATTAAAATATAATGATGGTGATTTTGCCTTGATTGCATATCTTGTAGCAAAAAGATTTTTTTTATTATCACTGATTTGAGCGAGTAAAAAATTAAGCATAGCTTGCTTGCAGTTAGCTTTTAGGAATTCAAATGTCATTTTAATTGCTTTAACAACATTATTTACCTCATTAAATATTTGAATAAATAAAAAAAATATGTATTCTGAATCAGTATCTCCTCTTATTTTCATAAGCAGGCTACTGTCAACATATTCAATAATTTTTTTCTTACAAAAATTTTTGAAATCTTTAATATAACCATTGTGGGAAAATATAAAATTTTTATATCTAAAAGGATGAGTGTTATTATAGCTAATATCATATGCATCAGTTGCACTCCTAACATTAGCTATAACTAAATTAGATGATATATTCTTTGTTAAAGATAAAAGATTTGCATCATTCCAAATGGGAAAAGTGTTTTTATATAAAAATAAGTCAGAATTAAGTTCCCAAGCTATTCCAAATCCATCAGCATTTAATTTTGCATTTTCCATTTCTTTAGGCTTAAAAGCCATATCTACTAATGAATGTTTTTTATTTAAAAGAAGTTTATATAAGGAGGTTGTTTTTCCCATATATGCTAAATGTCTGCACATTTAAGAATACAAAATAAAAAAATTAAAAATGTTAAAATAGCAATCCAAGTTGAAATTAATCTTTTTCTGTATTATTGAATTTTTTTAAATCTTTAGGCCATATTCTTTTCCATTCTTCTCTAAAATAATTTCCATTGGAATTATGAGTAATGGTAAATTTATTTAAGTTTTTAGAAATTTCTATACTGGAAAAACCCCAGTTTACATCTCCATTAAAAAAATATACAGCATTCTCTCCTTCATATTTATACTCTGAAAGTTTTTTTTGCTTGCCTGTAATTTTACCCATAACA
>MDTC01141186.1_pt1 | contig 16057 bp, 14 predicted proteins | sample 811181 | NCBI WGS metagenome assembly MDTC01 (sample SAMN05326644, study PRJNA326480) | marine metagenome | isolation source: seawater | place: Pacific Ocean: North | collected 2011
CAGGAGCAGGTTCACCAGCAGGAGCAGGTTCACCAGCAGGAGCAGGAGCAGGAGCAGGTTCACCAGAAGGAGCAGGAGCAGGTTCACCAGAAGGAGCAGGAGCAGGTTCACCAGCAGGAGCAGGAGCAGGAGCAGGTTCACCAGAAGGAGTATCATCAACAGGAGCAGCAGGGGCATCAGTACCATCAAGGCCTACCCCACTTTCCCGTGCAGTAGAAAGATCCTGAAGGGTTAAATTTAGGTCAGACTGTTGAACTAATAATTCACTATTTATATAGTTCATCTTACCCTCGAATGTTTTCTCCATATATTCGGCACTTTCAATGTCAATGCCAGCCGCCTTTGCTTTTTCTTCGGCTTCAACCAACCATAGCGCATAATTAGGGGTTGCTAATTCAGTTAACATACTTGTTAAAGTTGTTACAAATAATGCCTTTGTAGCTATCTTCCATAACATACCAATTTGAGTTCGTTCACCCTTTTCAAAACCTGGAAATCTATATTCTCCCATAAAATATAAATCCTTATTATCAATAATTCTAAATGAATGTATACCCCCTTTTCCTGATTTATTAGCATTTTCTGTGTCTGATATTCCTATATATTCCAGGATCTTGCCAATACTATATGTTCCCCTTTTTAAATTATCAGATAACATATTATTGTATTTTAATAAAAATTGTAGATTTGTGAAAGACGTTTTATCTTTCCCTTTCTCATCTAGAATATTAAATGATTCCACAAATTTAGTAGTTAGATTGATCTTGCCATTAGCTAATTTATATATAGGGTTATTAACTGTCTTTATCATTTTTAAAATAACAATAGACTCTATTATTTCTTTTTTTAGTTTCTCTTTGTCGACCAAATCAGCAACACTACGCGTGGGTGGATCCTCCCCGGGATCGACTCTCTCCACCCACCCTTTCCACCCCACCCCCTCCAAACTGACATCTCCATATAATTCATATAGATCATTTATAAAATAATTACATTCGTCAGATTTATTCATTTCTTCATAAATAGAAGGGAATATAGACTCAAACTCTCCTTTTCCAAATAAAATATTTCTTAATTTTTCCCTTTGATCTTTTATTCTTAGTAATAGTGCCTTGGATTGTGAAGAAGTTTCCGTCGTGCCAGGCGACCAGGTCCGTGTGCGTACCTTGTTAGCCAAATATTTATCAGCATTAAGGACCTTATTAACATCTCCCCCACCCTGTTCCGCACCGCCCGCAGAGCCTTTTGGAATCGACAGCTTGCGACCGAGGGCCTCGAGACTGGGTCGATGTGTACGACGACGCCGTTCCCGAAGCTCCTTTGCTTTAAGAGCCGAAGGCGCGCTCCGCTGCTTCTCGGCTCGACGAGCTATCTCACTGCGTTTCACCATCCTCTTCACGCGCATCCTTCTGCTTTCTACATATTTATGTATTACATGACTTATATATTGAGGATGAATACGATTCTTTATTTTACTTTTTATCCACCCGGCCTCATCTTCATCTTCATCTTCATCTTCATCTTCATGGTAGTTCTGATCAACCTCATGAATTCCATTAAGTATTTTAAATACAACTTCTCGATCTTCTTCTCCGTCCGATTCCCTCCACTTGTAATTCTTTATTTGCGTCTCATAATTTATATAAGCATGATAATACATTTTTAATAAATGATTTTCAGCATCATTATCAGAATTTTCTTCTTCTAAAAGTATATTATCAAATGGATCCTTTAAAGTGAGGTTATCAGATACCTTGTCCTTCACCCATTTGACCGGACTTAATACTTTCCCCGCAGTCGTTTTCGCCTCCTCAACGACCCCGGCTCTCCCGACTTTTCCACCAGCATTTTGAGCTGCTCCTCCGTCCAACTCGCCCTCCCACTCCATCAACCCGGTACATTCTGCATAATTAATATCTTTTTTTTCTTTTTTAACGATCATGTAATCCAGTAAGATCCTCTTATTGCTATAATATTTGTTTTCTTCCTTGTTCTCTATGCATTTGGTTATAAATTTTTTATTATTAATTGTGTCTTTTAATATTAATTTTGATATCTCTGTACATATGTAAAGGTGCCTATTAAAAGTGGAACTATCTAGTTCTATTTTACGTTTACTGCGCAAATCATCCCCTTCCTCGTCGGCAACGACATTTTCCTCCTCCTCGATTGAGCGGGACTTGTTGACTCTGCTCCTGCCATCCCAAATTAATTCTTTATTTTTTATATATTTATATGCCTTATGGGCATCTCTATCTGATTGATAGTATCTCATAGATGATAACAGTGATTCACCAGAAGATTCTGCCGTATCTCCTATATTTCTTATTATGGTGCTTACTCGAAACATATCAACATGTTCAGTCCCATAATCTATAATTTTTTTTAATAATGATAAAATACCGTTCTTTAAATTATTATGAAAATCCTTAATTTTCTCATTAATTTTCTCATTAATTTTCGCATTAATCGTATCCTCATCCTCACCCTCACCCTTAACCCCACTATAACCATCATATATGATCTTCTCTAATGTTCTATTAAAAGTATATAAGTAAAAAAATGGCATGAAGGTTTCATATTGTTCTTTAAATATAAGGGATCTATTATCTATTATAGAATAAGGTCTACTTGATTTCTTTAATATGTCAAAATTGTAAGATATTTCACGATCTAATAAAGTATAATAATCTACACCTTTTAAGGCTTTTGATTCTTGTTTTAATAATTTATCAATTTCTTTACTATTAAGTTCTCCTTTATTTTCTTTATTACTCTTTAATCTGTGTTTTGAACATAAACCACTTAGAATACGATCTATTACTTTACCTAAATCTTTATTTGCTTCTTCCATATTTTTTTCTGCTGATTGACCCTCTGCCCCTCCACCCTGCTCTTTACTATCCTTAAATAAATCTTTAAATTTACTTTCTAAATATGTCTCATTAAATAAGTTTGTAATCTTTGAAAGGTCTCCTGTCCACATTTTTGAATCACCACTATTTATATCGGAAAAAGACCTTTCTAATCCAGACGATAAAAGTCTGGGATAATTTTCGCCCAGTTCAGTTTTTAAATCATTAAAATATCTATCCTCTTCTTGTTTTTCTTTTTCATCTAATATTTCTTCCTCTTTCGCATCTTCCTGGGCTTTGGTTTTAATTTCACCTGCGATTTCTTTGGGTATTTTTTGAGCTTTGGTTTGAGCTTTGGTTTGAGCTTTGGTTTGAGGATGCGCCGGCGACGACGGGCCTTTGCCCTTGGTGATCTTATCGGAACTATATCGGGTCCAAGGTTTTATCTCTTCAACCTTGTCGAGTTTCGCGAGTTCATCCAATCTGAGGTTAATATTAATGTCGCCGGTGTATTTTTCACTTTCCTCGCCTTCCTTGTCATGGTAGGCGTTGTTTGGCATACTCAAATTGTCTAACTTTTTTACATATTTATTTTTTAACATCGATATTTTTTTTGGTCGGATGATAATTTTTTTATCACCCACCTCTTCTTTTTGCTTTGGAAATTGGAGAAATTTAAATTGTTTGTAGAGTTCCACCGTATCCGTCATAATTAATATAATATATAAAATATATTTATATAAAATATATTTATTATGATTTAGAACCAATATAATTCTTTAGTATTTGTTTTAAATAGATGTTTATAATGATCAAGAGTATATATTGTTAAATTTTGTGAACTAATTAATGGACTTTTTTTTGTCCATGTTTTATTATTTTGTAAAATATTTGATAAATTACAAATACGATTATAATAGCCTTTTACTCTTTTTAATTTCCATTCACATTGCATAGCTTCTGATTTAGTTTTAAATCCATCAACAATACAAATAGGAGACCAATTATCATATTTAGATGTATATTTTGCCCCTCCTTTAATTATTTTATTATGTTGTTTCCATCTTTTAAAAAAATCATTTGTCATTCCTATGTATGAACGATTATCTGATTTAAGAATATAGACTAAATACATTTATTATTTATTATTTAATATATATATAGTTATAAATGAAAACGTTAATATTTTTAGGAATATTGATATTTATTTATTATCAATTATTTAAGCGTTTTCCTGAAAAATTTGTAAATGAGCATCATATTTATTTTGTAATATTTATTACAGGTTATTTAACATTGTATTATTTAATGACATTTCAAAAACCATTTGTTTATACAGTTTTTAAAAATATGAAAGAAGCAGATGAGAAACCTTTATATGATTTTAATTCAATAACATACAAAGAAAACCAAATGAATGGTATGAAATATAATTTAGCTATGAAACAAGGATGGAGATGTTTACATTGTCAAAATCCAATATTACAGAAAGATATCCATAATCATAGTGTAAGTTATATTACTCCATTACAATTTGGCGGTAAAAATAGTATATATAATATGGGTATTAAATGTGACAAATGTACTTCTTTTTCACCTTATTAGATTGATTTATTTTCTTTTAGAAATTTATCAAAATCTTTAATATTATTTCTATCATATTCAAATTTAATAGGAATATTTTTAACGAGTATGATGCTTGGGTAAGAAGTAATATTAAATTTTTGTGTCATTTTTTCGTTTGTTGCCATTAATTTTTTCATGATAATTTTATTTTTATATTTTTTACATAATTGATTCCAATTATTATTGAAATCTATACAATATGGACACGATTTCATTGAAAAATAAAGTAATGTATCTTTTTTCGTATTTTTCTTTCTCTTTGTCCTTGCTTTTCGTTTTCTTTTTGTTCTTTTTGTTCTCCTTTTCCCTCCCCCTCTTTTATTAAATAGAGACTTTAATAGAGGGGATGAGGTCCTTGGTTCAAAAGAAGGTCTTAAAGTTTTTCTTGGAATGTTAGAAGTGAAGTGTGACGATTCTGGTATCATATAATCCTTAACGGTTGGAGTTTGAACTTTTCCTTTATTTTTTTCATTATAGATTGAAGTATCATACTTATCTTTACATATATTACAATAATGTAATAGGCCTTCTTGACATGCTAGATGGTTTTGTGATATAAAATATTTATATCTTTCTTTTTCAGGACCTTCTTTCATATTATCATCAATCATTCTGAAAAGAGAACTACATTTCCTTTTATTTTCTTCTTTGATGCCTATTATTTTTCTTAAATGATTATTTAATCTTGGATCGATGGTGACTTCTTCTTCTGAAGAGGATGATTTTTCCATATCTTTTATGTATTGTTCTCTATCTTCTAGACCTGATCCACCTTTTTGAGATTTCTTTTTGGATCTTTTAATTGCTTTTTTGAGGTCTTTATCTTTTAGTTTCATTAATTTTTTGATATAATCTTCATCTATATTTTTGATTAGATCCCCTTTATGTTTTCCGAAGGGTAATTTATTTTTTTTTAGCATTGTTTTATGGTTATGTTCTGGTTTTGATGTATGTTTTGGATATGTTATAATTTTGAAATTATAGTCATAGTTTCCTTCTCTATTTTTAAGTTTTGTATGACATATTTGGAGGTATTTATTTTTAATTTTATTTGAGGCTTCTTTATTATTATTAATTAGATCTGAAATATATTTTTGAGATAGAGATAATTTATTATAATGTTTTTTACCTTTTACAATATCTTTGAGTAACATATATTCAACATTATCTTTTGGAGAAAGATCTTTAAAGACATCTCTATCAAAGGATACTTTTGTTCCATAAATTTTTGTATCATGTATGAAATATTCAGATAATTTTGGATAATTAATTAGACCCCAAATGATTAGTTCATTAAATATTTCATATGAATAAGAAATATTTTCATAATTTTTTTTTGAATCTTCTTCAATTGCTAATGGGATTCTTATATTTTTCTTTTTCCAGTTATCAAGGTACGGGTTAAATTTTTTGTTAATTTTTACGGTTGTTCCAGCGGGTTGTTTAAACCATGGTTTTGGATTAAAAGCGGCCATATGAATACCAAAAGAATTGCATGGATCTAGTGCCCAACTTTGGAACGCAAATTCTATATAATGCCAATCACCTGAATATCTTTTTGTGAGATAATTTTGTTCTGGATAGCAGTATGAGTTTTCAATAAATTCCCTTCCATCTGGATTATCAAAATTAAAGGTATAGAATCCTTTATGTTTTTTATCTTTACCCATCCATGATTCTAATGGAGATGTTAATTCTTCTATCATTGAATCATATTCTTTTTTATTTGGTTCAACGAGGAGAAGACCGGCATTTACATCGGCACCTGATTTTTTATCTACATCTGTGATTTCTTTGGGTATTTTTTCACCATGTTTTAGGAAATCGCATCTATCCCAGTTAAATGCTTCAAGGTATGGTATTTTTTTCCTGTATTCAACGAAACCTGCTGGACAATCGAGTAAAAAGAGAGAATCATAATAATTAAGGGGGACTAAATCCGAGTCAACAAAACAAACTTTTTCATAAGGAAATAGTTTTGGATTAAAGATATGTAATTTGAAGAAAACGTGAACATAGGGATGTTCTTTCGTATAATTTGGGCAATTATCAAATAATTTTGGATCCATTTTTATTGTTTTTAATTTTCCTTTTCCACCCATATCGTAGGGTGAAATATAAGGGACTCTAATAACTTTATCAAAAACTTCTTTTAATTTATTTTTATCTTCTTTACTTATATCGTGTGTTATAAAGCAAATTACATCGGCATCTGTATTTTGTCTTTTTAGACCTAATGCGGCAAGAATACATCCATCGAGATAAGCTGCTTTACCATTTTTAGGATTAGGGAACATACCTACAGCATAAGCAAATTTTTTATTCCCTTTTTTGTCAAACATGAATGATTTTTTAGGAACTTTAATATTAATAGTATCGTTACAATATATAAATGAATTTAAATTATTAACAAACGGATTATTACCTTTTTTTACAGTGTCTTCTTTATTCGTTTTAATTTCATATTCAGTATATTCTTTAGTTGATTTGACTTTTTTAAAATTAAGAGTAGGTGGTCGGACATAATTTATACCCGATACATACTGTATAAGGTTGTCATCTTCTTCAGAACTAAGTTTCCTTAAATTTCCTTCTTCAGAGTCCATATATATAAAGTAAATATTAAAAATTAGTTTATTTAAGGATATTTCATTATAATATATTATAATATAATGGATTTAAAGACTATTCTTAAAGAAGAAAGTTCTGAACCTGAAAAAGTAGTACCTGAAAAAAAAGAAGAACATATTAGAAAACATAAAAAACCATTACAATTACGAGATATTGAGAGTCGTAGTGCTAATAAGAGGACCGATAATATTGAAAGTGATGAAAGTATTTAAAAGATGCTTGATGTTGAAAAGGGTGTTAGTCTTAAAAAACCTTGGAATAAGTTGGATACTGGTCTTAAATTGAATCGTTTAAAAGTATTTATAGAAAATGAGAAAGATGTAAGAGGTTTAAGTAGTTCTCAAGAAAGGGAGTTAAAGACATTATTAATGGGATTATGTCAACGTGGTAAGTTAAATAAGAATACTGAAGTAGTTTACGATACTGGTGAAAGTTTAATTGTTTCAATTAAAAATTTAAAATTTAATGATGAAACAGAAAAATATAATTATAAAGAACCCGAAGTTCGAGCTAAAAAACAAAGTGGGAATAAATCACGATCAAATGTGGATCGTTTCTTAAATAATCGTTAAAATTCTTCGTCTAAAGAGAATACATTATTCCCAACTGTGGAATTGGCTAAATTAGCATATTCCCCAACTCTTTTTTCAAAAAAGTTAGTTTTCCCTTGGACCGATATCATTTCCATCCATTCGAATGGATTGGATGAATTATATTCTTTTTCAAGACCGAGCATCAACAGTAATCTATCTGAAACATATTCAATATATTGTTTCATTAAATTTTTATTCATACCAATTAGATCACATGGTAGAGATTCTGTAATAAATTCTTTTTCTAATTCAACAGCATCTTTAATAATTGTTAAAATAATTTCTTTAGAAGGTTTATTCTTAAGCATAGAATACATTAATACTGCAAATTCAGTATGAAGACCTTCATCTCTACTAATTAGTTCATTACTATGACAAAGACCGGGCATAAGACCCCTTTTCTTAAGCCAAAAGATTGAGCAAAAAGAACCCGAAAAGAATATACCTTCAACTGCCGCAAAAGCAATAACTCTAGTACCAAATGTGGATTCTTTATCATTAATCCATTTAAGGGCCCAATCTGCTTTCTTTTTAACACTTGGTATTGTATCAATAGCATTAAATAATTTATTTTTCTTTTCAATATCTTTAACATATGTATCAATTAATAGAGAATATGTTTCAGAATGAATATTTTCTACAGCTATTTGAAATCCATAAAAAAATTTAGCTTCAAGGACTTTCACATCATTACAGAATCGATCAACTAAATTTTCATTAACAATTCCATCACTCGCGGCAAAAAATGCTAAAACATTTTCTACAAAGTATCTTTCATCGTCATTCATTTTACTAGTAAAGTCTCTATTATCTTTTGATAAATCTAATTCTTCTGTTGTCCAAAAGTTAGCTTCGGCTTTCTTATACATTTTCCAGATTTCATCATACTTAATTGGAAAAATAACATATCTATTTTCTTCTTCAGATAGTAGTAGTTCCTCTGAAGTATCTTTATCTTTACCTTTTAGAAGATTAACTTCTTTTTTAAGCAAGTTAATTTCATTTAGAAGTTCGATATATTTTTCATTATTTACAGAATCAGCCATTATTTAACAATATAATTACACAATATTTTTTTAAATAGATTTTAATTTTTATATAAAAATAAATGACTATAATAAAAATAGAATGGTTGTCTTTGTTTTTGATGTAGATGATACATTAATTCTTCATAATAAAGAAAATAATAATTATTATGAGACATTCAATAATGGCGAATTAAAAAAGTTAATTGAAAATATAAAGTATCAAAAACTATATATTTATACAAATGGTACCTATTCCCATGGAGAAAGTATAGTAAATAACTTATTATTAGATACAATGATACCTAAAAAAAATATATTTGGAAGAGATACACTTCCATATATGAAACCGGATATTCGATCATTTAACTATGTAAGCAGTCTTATAAAAAAAGATATAAATTATGATAATAGTCATATTTATTTTTTTGATGATTTAATTGACAATCTTATAACCGCAAAGCGTATTGGTTGGTATACAGTGTGGATATCTTCGGATTTTATAAATAAGCCGGGATATATTGATTATGCTTTTCCTAATATTTTTCAAGCATTATTATTTTTTAAAGAACAATAGACAATTACAACATCTTTTATTTCTACTTTTATTTACAGGAATAATAATTTTATCTTTAGTACCATTTCTTGGAGATGTTATTTCTACTACATTTGAAGAACTTGATATATCTTTTGATGTAAATAATAATGTTTTGTTTTCATTTTTTGATAACGAATTAATACTTGACAAAGTCATTTTGTTTTTAATTAAGTAAATAAATAAACTATCAAATTTAAAAAAATTCTTTTAATTTATTAGATACTAATTGTCCATCATTTACAGTTCTATTTTTAGTTTCATGATAATATGGAAGGTCTTCATTATTATCAAATTCTTCTTCATCATAATCATCATCTTCAATTAACATTTCTATATTATCTTCTTTACCTTCTTCCTCTTCTTTATCTTCTCCCTCTTCTTTATATTCTTCTTCTTCCCCTTCTTTATCTTCATTTGAAGAGAATATTTTTTTTATACCATTAAAAACGATATCAAAAATATCATCATCATTAACATCTAGATGGGCAATAATATTTACATTTTGTTTTAAGATTTCTAATTCTGAACATTTTTTTTCCATATCTTTTATCATTGTAACAATATTATTATAATAAATTACAAGTTGTTTTAAAAATAAGTTATAAATATGTAAATAATTTGAAAAAATCTTATGAATATTTGTTGGAATTGTTTGATCGTCTTTATTATCAGCATTGTAGTATAGAGGCTTATGTTTTGTTGATAATTCTATAATAGTGGATGTATTAGTTGCCTTAATACTTTCTATTATTTCTTTTAATGACAAAGCACTTTTGGTGATATTTTCTATTGATTTATTACATAAAATAATAGCTCCTTCTAGTTCTCTTTCCATTGGATAATCTTCTCTTAATTTAGAATCAATAGGTATATCTTTTTCGTAATTTGACAAGTCTTTTATTTCATCAAATTTTTTCTTTGATTTTTCATAAGTCCTTTTATCTTTTTTACAGTTTTCAAAAAAATCTTCATACAAAGGATCATTTAATTTTAGAGTTTCATTTTCTTGAAACCATTCTCCATTAATTTGTTTTACCATATTTTTTACATTATCATTTTCATTTAAGTGTTCAACGCGAGTATTAAACATCATATAAATTTTATGTAATATTTCTAATAAATTATCATCATGAATATTTTCGTAACATAGTAAATGTCCTTTAAAAGGTATGTTTTTTGCTTTTTCTCCAGAAGTATTATATACTGTAATAGGTTCTTGAATACATCTATTTCCATCCAACGTTTCTTTAATTAATGTTTTAAAATCTATGTAAGACCATTTATCGTTCATTTATTATTGAAAATATAATTATTTATCAATTAAAACAACTCCAACTTTTTTAATTAATGGATTTTCCATATTAATTAGGTGTTTTTCTATAACTGTATCCGAATGATATTGTTTAAATAGTTCGATTGGGGATTTCCCTTTATTATTTTTATAATAATTATTATTTTTTATACCTTCTTTAATTATTTGTCCTCCAGGATGAGTTGGGATCCATTCAGATACATCATATACATTTGCTTTCTTTGATCCATCAATATCCATAATAATCCATCCTTCTTCATTTAATACTTTTTCTAAAGATAATTCTTTTTCTACAGTATCTTCTTTAGTTTCACTTGAGTCGACTTCTTTATCAGTAACTACTTTGAAACCATCTAATGGTAACATCTTTATTACTTTAAATGCGGTTTCCAAAGAACCTTCAATCCATCCTTGTTTCATTGAATATGATTCTCCACATATATATATTTCTTTATCTTCATGGGGTTTCATAATTAAATTAGATATATTTTCACTATTATATCCTGGAAGCCATGTATGGAAACCTGAAATCCAGTAATGGACATAAATGGCTTCAGGTTTGGGAGGATTAATTTTATATAAATCGTATATTTGTTTATGTAATTGTTCAATTAAATAATCATCTCCATTTGAATGACAATTATTCCACATAGTAGCATATTTACCATCTGTATAAGATAACATAATTAATCCATTATCATAATCAATAGGTATAATATGTCTTAAATTATTATCTGTAGTTGTCCTTATAATATTTCTGAACCATACTTCATTATATTTAAGGTATATACGTAATAAAGGGATTGATTTAACTGATTTTAAAAGTTCTAATTTATCATTAAAAAAATCAATATTTTTTAGTTTATTTGATGGAATAGTTGAAATTAAATAATTGAATGTAAATTTTGTATTTTTATCTGTAATAATATGTTTATTAGCAATTTCTTTAATAGAACAATTTAATTTAATGGTAACATTCGGGTTTTCATTTAATTTACTTTCCATAGTATTTATAATTTGTGATAAACCTCCTTTAAGACCATAATAATCATCATTTTTGAAGAAATCATCTTTAAACATTAATAATGCTGTATATGCATTCATACTTTCAAACTCAGAATCATACCCAAATGAATGTTTAATAAATTGCGATGTTTCAAAATCATATATATTTGATAGATATTGTTCATATGATATATTTAAAAGTTCTTCTTTTTTAAGGGTTTTACTTAGTTCATATGATTTGTTTAATAGTTCTTTTAAATCTAGATTTATGGATGTATTATAACTACTTGTTTCATTTTTGTTTGTTCTTAATATTGTGTCTATTTTTTCTGGTAATTTATATTTATCATTTGAAAGACCTAATTCATCGATTAATGTTAGAACTTTTGAATGAGAAATATGAATTCTGGCTGCCCCGGCTTCAAATTGAATATTATTTTCTTTGATAGTATTTATTCTTCCACCTAATTTATTTTCAGTTTCAAAGAGTATTATTTTTAAACCTGTTTCTGCTAATTTATATGTTAAAAAAACACCTGTTATTCCTCCTCCTATTATGATAATATCATAATTATAATTTGAAAAAAGGTTATTCATTATAAAATAGTATTATATAATATTTAAGTAATATAGGAACATAAATATTATAAATGTAAAAATGACATAGTAGTATACTTCAAGGAATTCAATCCGCCCATTTGTATCATCGTTAATACTTTTCTTAAACTCATCCCCGTACTCTTTATAAAGAGAGTACATTTTTATTTTTATTAATAATAATTTAGTTTGATTTTTCAAATTTAATACCTAATAATTTACCACCGTGATAAAGAGAAACAACTAAACCAATAATAAGTAGGGTATTAAATAAATATTTATCTTTTTTATCAGAGGCTAATCCCGCACCTACATACCCCGAATACATTAGAAGAGGACCTACGAAAATAAGATGAATAATGAATATTATTTTATGGTATTCCATTTATATATATATGGATATATAATTATTGAGAATTATATACTTCTAAATATCATAATATTCACCGTGAGACCCTTCTAGACCTTCTAGTTTTTCTATTATTAGATCTTCTAGATCTTTTAGTAGTTCTAGGTTTTCTATTATTTTTAGATCTTTTAGTAGTTCTAGGTTTTCTAGTTTTTCTAGTTTTTCTAGTTTTTCTGGTTTTTCTAGTTTTTCTAGTTTTTCTGGTTTTTCTAGTTTTTCTTCTACCTCCTCCTTTAGAAACATTTTCGGTGAATTGTGCTCTGGGGTCTATACTATACGCGGTGTTGAACATATTTTCTAATGCTAAACCAAAATCCCCTTGTGATTGTGACCCGGTGTCGAACATATTATTTAATGCTGGACCATAATCCCCTTCTGATTCCTCGCGTATAGGCGTAGTAGTCGCCAACCGTCTCCCGTCCTCTTCGAGGGCGCGTGTGAATATATCCATCCTCCGCGAGTTGCTGGATCTATCCATGGATGGGTCATTTTCTACCGAATGCATTCTGAGTTCTAACGCAGACATATTGCGAAGAAGGACATCCTGCATCCCTTTTACGGTATCATTGAGATTTTCTCGAAGATGGTCGACATTATTGCACCTCATTCCATCAGCTGAATCAAGGAAATTTTTTAATTTGTATCCATATGCTAGAATTTCTTTAAGTCCGCCTTTCCATTTTAATCTTCTACTTTCATAAATTTCCTTCTTTTTCTCCATACATTTATCCAATTTAGCTTTTTCTTCCTCTATATGCTTTCGCGCTTCCATTTCTTTCCGAACAGCATCCATAATTAGTTTCCTTTGACTTTGATTAATTCCGAATTCATTGTAGTCCGAAGTATCTGCCAGTGCCATTTTTGATAGATTAACCCCGCTATGTTTAAGGGGTGCTTTATACTGTTGTAGATTTAGACCATCAAGGATAGAGGAGAGCGAATTATTATCTCCCCCGGTCTGAATACTGTCACCCGGTCTTAGACCTAGACGCCATCCTGAAGGAAATGAACATTCATTATTCAACATTATTTCAGCTTCAATCTTGCGGAGTTCATTTAGTTTATTTTTCAAATATATCTTCTGTTTGCCCTCAGTCTTCTTCTCTTGATTCAAGTAATGTCTACATTCATCGAAAGGTGAATCAAATAAACGCGGATAATCCATTTATATTATATTATATTTTTTTTAATTATCTTCGTTTATTTCTATTCTTTCTTCTATTTTTTCTAGTTTTTCTAGTTTTTCTATTATTTTTAGATCTTTTAGTAGATCTAGACCTTCTAGATCTTCTAGTAGATCTTCTAGTGGATCTTTTAGCGGATCTTTTAGTAGATCTTTTCGATCTTTTAGATCTTTTAGATCTTTTAGATCTTTTAGATCTTTTAGATCTTTTAGCACCACCTACTTGTGCGATACTATTAACATACCCAGCTTCTTGATTAATCATACCGGCGGTAGAGTCCCCACCCCAACTATAAGCAGCAGTAAGAGGTTGATTACAATTTTCGATATCCATTTTATAATATATATGGATATAATTATTTTTTTATTAAGTGAGAATATTCAAGTTTATTTTTATCATCAAAAAAGTCAAATGATAATTTATTGCCATGGACATTACAGAAACCAAAACCTAAATTATTTGAAATAAAATGTGGGTCACAATGATTATTTAAATAATCATAATTGGTATAATCATGATAAACTTTTCCACCGGTTCCACAAACAATTAAAGTTACTTTTTTATTATGCATATTTAAGTCAATAACTTGTTTATTATGATCATGCCCACACATATAAACATCAAAAGTACATTTTTTTAAAAGATCACTCATAAAATCTTTAACTTCTTCATCTTCACCTCCATGACCACCAACACTGAACCATGTATGGTGTCCATAGACAATTTTCCATTTTGCTTTTGAATTATTGATTAAATTACTTATATAATTAAGTTGTTCTACAATTATTTCTGGTTCAAGTCTGTATTGGTAAAAATTTGTATCTAGAACAAAGAATTCCACGTTTCCTTTTTTAAAAGAATAATAATTTGATGGCATGATCCATTTTTTACCATTTTTCTTTGATTTTTTCGCATAATGTAATTGATAGATTGAGTTTCCTATACTAATTGTATCAAGACCATAATCATGATTACCAAGGCACATATAAAATTTAATTGAATTTGGAATATTAGAATATGGTTTTTCAAACTTATCTATAAATTGTATATCATCATCACTACAACAACCTTCTTCATAAATATTATCACCTAGACCACAAACAAATGTATTTTTCCTATTTTTATTATTTTTCATGTTATTCCATAATGCTTTTGAAACTTTTTTTTGATCAATTTCACCGGTTCCCATATCTCCGAGTAAATAAAAGTTAACCATTACTGATAATATATAAAATATTAAAATATAATATATATTATATTAATATGGTGGTTCAAAAGATAAGGACAAAACGAAAGGCCCGTCGAAATAATAATAGATCACGAAGAAATAACAGAACAAATAAGAAAAACAGAACACAACAACGTACAAATAGAAAAAATAGAAAAAATAGACGCGTAAAAAGGACAAAGAGAACTTTGAAAAAGGGAAAAATTTCAAAGAGATCTTTAAAGAAGGAATTACAAACTGGAGGAACAATTGATAAGATAACTAGTAATCTTCAATTTATGTTAGCGATGGATAAAATTGAGTTTTTACCATCCACAAACATTCTTGAGAAAAATTACAAACATTATTTTAAGATGGTTGATTATATAACATTACAAGAAATAGTCAATAATAATCCCGAATTAAAGAAATCACCTACAATTCAACAATTATTTGATATTAAAAAGTATAATTTGAATGATAAAGGAATGATATTTGATTATAAGAATATTAAATGTGATAATTTATTAGAGAAAGATCAAAGGAATTATACATTACGATTATTATTTTTATATTTACTTGAATGTAATTTATTAAAATATAATGAAACTGTTCCTGAAGAAAAAATAGCAGATGATGTCGAAGAAGATGAAATTGAATTATTTGGTGGTGCTGAAGACAAAGAACCTAAACCAAGTCCCGATTCTCCTGTTGAAGAACCTGTCCCCGAGGAACCGGGGGCTGATGCTGCCCCTGCCCCTGAGGAACCTGAACCCGGTGCTGCCCCTGTCCCCGAGGAACCCAGTGCTTCCCCTGAGGAACCTGGTGCTGATGCTGATGCTGATGCTGCCCCTGTCCCTGAGGAACCCGGTGCTTCCCCTGAGGAACCTGGTGCTGATGCTGCCCCTGTCCCTGAGGAACCCGGTGCTTCCCCTGAGGAACCTGAACCTGATGCTGCGCCTGTCCCCGATGGACCTGAACCTGATGCTGCGCCTGTCCCCGATGAACCTGAACC
>MDTC01146403.1_pt1 | contig 16055 bp, 12 predicted proteins | sample 811181 | NCBI WGS metagenome assembly MDTC01 (sample SAMN05326644, study PRJNA326480) | marine metagenome | isolation source: seawater | place: Pacific Ocean: North | collected 2011
GCACTTTTCCTCTGCAGACCTGAAGCGCTCTGAAACGACATCGGCAAGTCCTGCTGCTCCTGGTGAGAAAGGAAGGGCTCCGAAGGGATATTCCTTGTTGGACCTAGGTTTTTAAGCGTGCGTTAGTGAACGACTGGTCATCGTTATGACCTCTAACCTCACAAAGCTGCTGATCATTTGCGATCGCTATGTTTAAACCCTAATTGCTTGGGGATGAGCCTTAGCAGTTGAAAATTCCCTTTTCCTCCTCACGGCGATGAGGATTTCTCAGGTTTGCTAATTGTGAGCATGTTTTGGGAAAAACACTGAGCTTTAGTGCTGCACAACAAAAGTCTTCAGACCCGCAGTCAGGTCTGAAGACATTTGTTGTGCAGATGGCAGATCCTGACAGCTTCACTTTTGGTGCTGTTCCAGTAGAACCTTGGTTGAGAAAAATCAAAATTCTTATTTACAAGCTGAAATTTGTTGTTAGATCAAGTTCTGAGATTTGCATCGATGGAATGACTAAATAGTCCATTCCATGCAGGAAAATATTTTTATTCTTTTAAAGCGTGAGACCTACTCAAAGCTTGATGCTAACTAACATGCAGCTGTTGAATTGATTGTTTCTTGATTCTTGCTAAGATCTCATGAATTTATCTAAATTATGCTATATCGAGGAAGTTTTATTGATTCGGAACGTTTGGAGAATTATTTAATAGCAAAACTAATGAGAAAAAATTGATAATGCATTTGGCTCTGGCAAATGCGCATCGTCATCACTTCAGTAATCGCTAGCTGCGCTAAGCAAAGGCTATCCAAGGCCGCAAGATTATCAACACTTATCAATGTATAAGTTGTTAAAACATGATGATTTAGACAAAGATATTAAAAGGAAATGTATTAAATCTATTTTCAACGAGAGAAGTCCCGATACATTAATTGTTAGTAATGAGGGGCTTCTTAGCGGTTCTTTCGCGAGAATGAAACCATTTTGTGATGCGGTGCTTAATAAAAATATTTTTGATTTAGTAATAATATCTATGTTTGTGAGGAGTCCATCGAGCCATACCATCTCATCCTTTCACCAATGGCATTTCAGGAATCGGCAAATGTTCAAGGAAGATATCTCTTTGTCTGAAAAGATAAGAATAAGTTGGAAAGCCTTATCGCCACTGGAAAGAAGATTGCTGACAAAAGTTCGTATTTACGAAATAGTTTGCTCTTCCGCGGATCTATTTTATCTTTCTGATTTGCTAGTGTTGGAGCAGCTTTTTCTACTTAAACTGTACCTTTCTTAGCCACATCGTTGGCTTAGTCTGCCCTCGTCGTAATTTCTAGTTTCCGCTCCGGTGCAAGCCTTTTATAGCCGCGGCTTACTGTTCCTCCGCGTCCCGCTTCTACGAAATTGTTAGTGTGATGTGAGGGCCTATAAGTGGCAGTATGTCTTTCTGTTTTGCGGCTAATTCTGTATCCCAAGGATTATTTCTTAGTAATCTTATTTAGTAGTTTTCATATCCTTTGTAGTTTGTTGTTAATTGCAAATTTATCTTGGGTGTCTCTTTGGCGCCCTGGCTATGCAAAGTTGCTGGCCCATTTCGTTGTGATATTTACAATGATGCGACCTCGTCTTGTTGTGGCTTTAAGTTTATTTCTTTTTTTTGCTAGATATTCAACAGATTTATGACCTAAAAATTTGTCTTACTGACTTTGGCAGGAGAAACTGTTTCGCCGTCGGCTTGCTTCAAGCAGTTGCTGGCGTCGCTCTGGATCGGCAAGGAGTGCATCGATTGCTCGTAACCAGTCTTCAGGTTCATCTGTCAGAAGAAGGCCATCTATGTCATCGCGGATGCAGCCTCCATAAGGTTTCCGGTTGCTGTAGAGCCCTACCGCACCAAGCCGCATCGCGTCGAATACTTTCACCGGCGCACGGCCAGCGTTGAAGTTGCCTTCAAAAAGCGGCACCAGCAACAGATCAACTTGTCTATTTCCCGTGTCTTGGCAAAACGTCTCCCAATCCATGGGATAGAACATTCTCATGCGAGGAATACCGCGGAAGCGTGCTCTCCATCGGCGATTAACCACTAATTCCAGCAAGCAATCATGCCGTCGCTGTTGGAGAGTCCGAAATAAACTTACTAACCATTGAAGTTCCTGCTGATGTGCTGTTGTTCCTAGATAGGCGATGCGAAAAAGCTTGGGCACTTGAAACACCTCAGCTGCGGGCTGCAATGGCAGAACTTGTATCGGTAAATCCACCACGGCTTGACATTGGCGCTTCAGTGCAGAAGTGCTCACCCATAGTGAGTCCACCCAGTTGGCCAGATTGTGGCGATGGCGTGTGAGTCCCCACCACAGGCGCCAGCGATACAACCAGGGCAAACCGCTCAGGGATGAGGGATTTAGTAAGTCATCGTCAAGCAGCAATACAACTCTGCATCCCTTGGCGCGCATTTGCCTTAAGGATTTCAGCCAGTGTGGTGGGAGGGTTCGTATTACCACCACAGTTCTGAATGCTGCAAGCTGCTCCGGTGGGTTTGGTCGGCGCGGATTTAGTTCAACAACTTTTGTATTGGCCTGCTCCAGTGCACGTTTCAACCAATGGGCCACGGTCGGAGCCGAGCCCTTACGCAACACCGCCCAAGGCTGAGGCATTTTCACCAACGGGTGTTCATCCATTACCTCAATCTCGCTGGACAAGCGCGGCTGTGCGTACCAGGAATGACTTCCATAGTCTCCAGAGCAGTTGCTCGATGGTGAGCTGATTTGGTTGTTGCTTTAGCGCTGCCAATTGGTCAACTGCCTGCTCTGCAGTGATCCAGTCGCCGCTTCGCTGGCAGATGTAGGCGGGGTAATGGATCAATGCGCCATACACAAGTTCATCAAGTTCCAGTCTCCTGCCACGGCGCTTACATGCCAACAGATCCTCTGTTAGCCCCCATCCGGCATAGAAAGGTTGGCCAAAAACTTGCACAGGTTTTTCGCGGAGGAGAGCTTCAAAACCACTCAAAGAGGTAAGCACATGCAGGCAATCCACAGTCTCCATGAGCTGGGCCATATCACCTGAAAGAAGAATTTCGTCAGCTAGAGCCGCAATCTTTCGCTCTTTATGAGATCCTTGCCTTAAGTCCGCCACCAGGTCAGGATGTGGCTTATAGAGAAGGTAGTCGTCTGGATAGGAACGACGAACAGCCTCCAACAGCTGGCGATTGCTGCGTACCGGTGAGCTAGTCGGAACCCCCAACCGTAAAGAAGCGTCGTTTGGTACTTGTCCAACTACCAAACGAACCATTCGCCCCTGCGCTGTCGGAGGCCGACTCCAGGCTGTCGCAGCCAGGTTGTACTTGGTGAGTCCAGCTGCCAGTAATTGTTCACGTAGCAGCCGACCTCGCTGTTTTTCCTGAGGAGTAAATAAGTGGTTGGCCAAAAAGACCTCCAGATCAGAGGGACTGGTGGCGTCGTAGTAGATCCCTTCGCGGTCCAACACCCAAGACGTGGGTTGCACCAATTGGGCCCCAAGGCCCACGGAGCGCAGAAAACCATCTTCGAGTTGCCAGCAAGGACGATGCGGCTGAAGCTTTGGACGTCCCCAAACCACAGCGGTTGCAAACTCTGGAAATCGCTGCGAGCTTTGGCCACGAAACAAAAGACGACTACCCTTAGGACCACGCAGGAAACGGCGCGCAGCAGTTCGTTTCCAGGGGGTGATGCCGCAGGCCACCAGTAGAGCTGGCATCCTTAGCATCTGCTGTCGCTGAAGGGCCAGGTGATCGATGAGCTGCTCAACTTCTGCTGGCTCATCCAGAACCGGATTGCAATAGCGGCTGTAGCTGATCAAGCTTGCATGAACCAACTGCTCCAGTGGAACGGTTTTCCTTCGCCAGGCTGGGGCTAGACAGGCGTCATTGGTAAGCCCCCAAGCTGCATAAAAAGGTTGCCCATAGCAATGCACGGGTTTGTCCCAGATCAGTGCTTCAAATCCGAGCTGAGAGGTGACGACATACACCGCTTCGGCTTGCTCCAGCAAACCTGTGGGATGGCCACCATCGGCGCTTACCACCACCCGTGAATCTTGAAGCTGCTCCGGTTTGAAATGTCCACGCCGTTGCCCTGCAACTACGTCTGGATGAATCTTGACCACTACAAGATGTCCAGGATTTTGACTGATCGCTGCCTCAAGAGCCATCGCGAACGCTTCTGAAGTCCCCTTGGCCCGGCTTAGAGAGAGATCCCCGTAGCACTGATCCACCACCAGCACAAATGGCTGAGCTGGGGCGACAGCCTCATGGGCATTGTTGTATTTGGAGAGCCTCGCTTGACGCCATCTTCGCACTAATGCTTTGGACCGAATTAGCTGTTCTTGGGTGAGCTGCTGTTGAATCAGTTGATCAAGGTCAGATGGCTGACTGGGGTCGTAATAAATCCCAACACGATCTACAACTAGACCAAGTGGCGGATGCGACTTACCTGACCCTACGGACCGTAAGAAGCCATCTTCACATCGCCAGAGTTGTAGTTGCCTTCGCTTGGCTTCCTGCCTGGCCCATGTCCCGCTGGGTTTGTTTCCCCACGCCAGCAGAGCATCAAGTTGCGGATCAGAACGGCAAGCCATACGACCACGCACTAAGTGGTGAGGAGCGAGAAGAGCCTCTAAGTTTTTAAGCCTGCCCATTGTTCTTTGGGGCACACCGACACGCATAACTTTTGTTTAGGGATGCAACCCGGAAAGCAACAGACCCACTGAGAAAACTGGAAGTTTCATGGGTTCGCTTTGATGGATTTCAGTAGCAGTAGGTACGAGAGTGAAGCTAGATACTAATACTAAAGATAATGGCGGCTTAACCAAGGTTCTCTTAATAGTGGTTGCAATAGCTGCAGTTATAAATGGATTAAAGAATCATGAAAATATATCACATTAATTTTCCGCTGTTAGTTAATGGACCAAGGGAAGAACATTGTAATTGTCATCTGTCTGTGAATTGATCGATCGCTTCAGATCGATACTTAGAAACAGTGATGTTTGCTCATACTTGAAGTTTACTCTTCACTTTGCCTGATATATAATTCATCTATTTATAAACGTTTTGGTTCAGTCTTTTCAAGGAGCACCCTCATCTCCAATTCTCTAAAAGCTGAATTTTCATCTAAAGATTTTAAGAATATTTTTTACTATTGGGAGATCAGTTAATTAATCGCAAGAGATCGGGAAGCTAACTGTGCAGTAAAATCTTCAAAAAATTTGACTACTGTTTTAAAGGTGGAATAAAGTTGCGAACGTAATCACTAACTATAAAGGTTTCTTTGAAGGGAAAATTGCCATCGAAATTACCATTGATTTGCGTGGTTGAGCGCACGTGCTGATAGAAGCGTTTAAACATTTTGCGATCGGGGCCGTTGGGTTTTATCCAGAAGTGATCAAGGGGCTGCTGGTCCGCCAACCCTTCAATGTTGTATGCCGCTATGCCAAGCGACTTGAGAGGAACGGAGTGAAAGAGCGCCTGATAGCCAACCGTACTATTGATCAACACCACACCAGAGCAACTGGGATGAATGAGGATCGATGCCATAGGGTAGTCGTGAAAATAAAATACCCGACCAACTAGGCCATAACGTTTCACCAGGCCATGAATGAGGGAGGAATAATTGTTGTACCCCCGATCTCGGGGGTGATGCTTAATGAACAAATATTGCTCTTTGGGAGCGAAGCGCGCAAACGATTCGATCAACTCTGTGATGAACTCCTCTATGCAATTGAATCGGCTACCAAGGCTGACCTGACTATCAGTAGCAACTTGTAAAACAGCTAAGAAAAAAGGTTCCCGATTAAATAACTTTGCCTTGATTTTGCGTTCGGTAATGGAATAAAAGTATTTACGAAAAAAACCTAATACCGCAAACAAAATAAACGAAGGACATGGTTGAAGCTTATGTTTACCGTTTATGATTTTATAATCAGTAAATGCGTGTTGGATAAAAGTGATGCCTTTCCAAAGCTTCCGCCATCGCAAACCTGGTTTGTAATCTGACTGTATAAATTTATCAACTTCAGGCAGAGAATGATAAAATTCTGCAGGTTGAATTAGATCACTAGTATGATTAACTCCGTTGTTTTCAAGGGTCACATAGTGGGGCCGCAGATAACCTAATTCGAATATGAAGCTATCGATTTCTGTGCCTTTTTCTCGTAAATCCTCACAGAGATCGAGAGCGATTCTGTGAGGTATCTGCAAATGATTCACCATAAATATATGGCGAATTCCTAATCTTTGAATGTGGTTATAGAGAAAGGGCCGAAATTCTGACATATCACCATAAAATTGGAGCTGCTGATGAGCTGGAAAACCGAATTCGTGCATTGGAAAAATTATTTTATAAACTTCAACATTCTGATTCTCTAGATGTTTTGCTAACCGAGCAAAAAAAGTGCCTATGTAACCCATCATTAGGAGTACAGGTCCTTTAATTATGACTTTAGGCTGATGAGGCTGCAGCAATTGAAGTCAACCTACAAAAATCAACAAGATTATACCCTATGAAAGTCTGGATCCTTTCTTAGAAGCTTCCTAGTTGTCATTTGGCAATGAGTTGTGCTATTTGCATTAATTCATAGATTAGTAGTGAAATATTTGATAGTATATTTGTACAAGTAATTGAAGTAGTTAGTGGGATTGTTATAGCAGTAGTGGCTTTCTGGTAAATCCTTAATACTCGAGTTAGTGATACATTATTGCTTGCAAATATATGCTTAAGGCAATTCTCATTAGCAATTCATTGATCGGATGGATTGCTAGACATACGATCTGTATACGGGCAAGGACAAGGTTGACTTGAGATAAGTGATAATCATGGCAATGAGTTAAAATACATATCCAAATTCAAGATTTTTGATTCAGCTGCTCGAGTATTTAGCTTTTGATATCAATTAAGCATCTTATGATGACCCTGATCACGAATTAGATAGTTATAGCCGGCCAATTATCAATAAAACCAGACTAGATCTGGTAATTGATTTCAAATACACCAAAAAAAGTCCAATTTATCGAATTCAATGCTATGATGACGTATTAATCCTATTTAAATGAACAACGTTGTTTGCCAAGGTCTATTGCTTTTGATAAATAAATAAAATGCCAACAATTGTTTCTAAGTTTGTTTCAATTTCTACTATTTTATTCATTGGTGCAGTTTGTTATCCAGAGAATCTAAGAGCAGATTCAATATCTCCACGCTACCGGCTTGGTCCAGGAGATAGGATCCAGGTCAAGCTCTTCCAAGTTGAAAACTTTGATTCCCTTGTATCTATACTACCTGACGGCACAATTAACCTTCCTAGAATACCTTCCTTGAGTGTAGTTGGTCTTAATTTAGATCAGGCGCGATCTGCGATTGAGAATGCATACAAAGTTGTATTGCGTCGCCCTATAGCTTATGTAGATCTTGTAGGAACTCGCCCGTTACGAGTCAGCATAACAGGACAAGTTCAAAAACCAGGTTTATATTCCATTGGATTGAATGAAAATAATCAATTAACTAGTTCGGATGATTCTAATTCAACTACAGTTGTTTCCTCACAAGGTTGGCCTACGGTAGTTGAAGCCATTCAAAAGGCTGGTGGGCTTACTTCTAACGGCGATTTGAGAAAAGTTTCCTTAACACGCACTAATCCATCCACTGGTCTTCAAGAAATCACGGTTATTAACTATTGGGATGCTCTAAAAAATGGGTCAGTAGTCAATAATCCCTTAATACGAGATGGTGATTCAGTTCGTGTACCAGTTGCAAACAATCTGGATAATAGCGATCTTCTTATGGTGGCGAGCTCTAGTTTCGCGCCTTCATCCATCTCAGTTAATGTTGTTGGAGAAGTAGAACGTCCCGGACTTCAACAAGTAAAAGCTAACAGCCCGTTTACTCAGGCTTTACTCTCTGCTGGTGGAATTACGAGAAAAGGTAATCAAAACTCTATTGAGATGTTTCGTTTACAGCCTAATGGCACAATTGAAAAGACCGTATTGCCATACAATCCAAACGCCACATTGGATCCTAAGAAGAATCCACCACTTCGAGATGGTGATGTTGTAGTCGTTAGTCGGCATGGATGGGCGAAAGCTAACGATAGATTAAAAGCAGTTGTGGAACCGCTTGGACCTTTACTTAGTGGTGCTTCGATATTTCGAATTTTGGGTGGACTCTAAATCCAATGACAAGAATTTAATTTTTTGCTGGACTTTGTGAAATCAATTTTTTTAGCCGCATAATTATTTGGTTCCTAAATAGCAGTATGTTTAAAAAAGGCCTAATAATACGGTACAGTTTTAACCCGATTCTTTGTTGTAAGACATAAATCAAGGCTCGGTATGCCAATGTAGTTGGCATTGTAGTAGTTTTGATTAGAAGGTCCATGGCTTCATTCCAAGTGAGGTCAGAGTCATCGGCAAAGGGGATTGGTTTTTCAATACGAATCATCTCTAATCCTGTACATAATCTAAGCTTTTTATTTTCCTCTCTTATTTTCTTTGCGATGGTGCGAAATTCTGATTTTGTCAATAAAAATTTCTTTTTGTCAAAGTCAAGTCGTTTTACATTGAATGAAGGCCTATCTGGATTTAATCTATTGTCTTCGATTATAAGTGGATAATTAAGATTGAATTCTGCTAAAAAGCGAATTGTCTTGTTTCCTAGTGATACATTGGCAGACTTTTTATTAGTTGGTTTGATGGTGATATTGCAAAGTCCTGAAAATACATTAATAAAGCCATTTTTTTCAGCTTTTACCTTTTCGTAGGAGAAAAATTTTATTTCAGGAAAAGCTTCTTTAAGGCGATAGCAGTTTTGAGAGAGATTTGTACCTTCAATCTTCAAGCCATGGATTCCTCTATGTATTCTGTGCTGTAGGTTTGAACATAGATAAGAATAAGACTCTCGTACAAATGCAATTACTATGAAATCATAAGGTTCTAATGCTTTTGCTAACTTGTGAAGTGATGCTAGAGACAATGCGCTTACATCTTCACCGCTTAATATTAAGTTATAGTCAGACATAAGCTCACTTTTTAATGTCTTATCATATATATTGAATAATTCTTTTGCATCTGTTCTAGATTGAATGTTTGGAACGTAAAAATTTGTATTCTCTGAAAATAGTGTATATAGTAAATTTGAGTGATTGGACAACCCCTTCTTTTTCCCATTGCTATACAATGGGTAATTCCATCCCTGTGATCTTAATGACTGCCTTGATTCCGCAAGTGTTTCCTGAATGTATGTTGATGCTGTTTTGTGTAACCCAACATGCAAAATGATTCTTTTTTTAATACATTTTTTTTGCTCGTTCATTATTAATTAATGAAAATTACATGGTCCGAAGGGCCGATTTAAGGAGATTAATATATAAAACGTATGAATCTTAACATTACCGCAGCCTTCAAGTGAGGTAGGAAAAGGATTTTTGAATAAAACGAAATCATATTTTCATACTAAAACTTTTATAGAATACATTCCATCTAACCATTTAAATAGGTGTTTTGTCAAGTAATCAATCATGATTATGAAGAGAATCGATGCCTTGACGTTTGTGACTAGTTGCCTGGGTTTGACAAGTATCTTACTTTGTGCTTACACTGCATTGTGTTAGATTAATAAAAGAGTGATAGTTTTGTTAACATTCTTTTACAGGCTGGATTAAATATGTATCTTTCAAACAAGATTTCTAATAAATTGCGGCAACATATTGATGTCACAAGTGCACTTATTTATAAAGAACTATCTACGCGGCTAGGCACCTCTAATATTGTTTATGGTGTATTTGGAATATTTGTCGAACCCTTAGGAATAATAGTAATTTTATTGTTAATTCGAGTGGTACTGAGAGATCGCACATATTCTGATATAAATCTTGTTTTTTTTGTGATTGCTGGGGTTATTCCTTTTTACGCCTTTAAGGATATTGCTGTTCGTTCACTAAAGTCGATGAAACAAAATGAGCCGATTTTAATTTATAAGCCCGTACAGCCAGCAGGTATTGTTGTTGCTAGGTCTACTGTAGAATTGGGTATATATAGCATCTTATATGCTATAATCTCATTTGGAGTTATGGCTTGGAGTGAAAAATGGTTAATTCATGATTTTCCATTGCTTCTTTTTGCATATTTTTTGTTATTCCTCTTTTCACTAGGGGTTGGATTGATTGCAATTGTTGTTGGCCATCTTTATCCCTTGGTTAATAAGATAGTACCTTTTTTGATGCGGCCATTGCTTTTCGTATCAGGTATCTTCATTCCACTTTCTGCTATTCCGCAAAACTTAAGACCAGCTCTTGCTTTTAATCCAATATTACAATCTATCGAAATTTCTCGGCATGCAATTAGTGAAGCATATATGTTGGATGATTTAATTTCCCTGAATTATCTTATATCAGTTTCTTTTATGGTTTTTTCTTTTGGGATAATGGTTTCAATTCTGACTAAAAAGAGGTTGATGAAGCAATGATTGAGGTTTGTAATCTTACTAAAAGCTATCTCTATAATGGGCACCTTAAGTTTGTCTTTAAAAATCTAAATTTTAAAATCAATTCAGGTGAATCAGTGGCTTTGCTTGGGCGAAATGGTGCCGGTAAAACGACTCTTATGAGGATACTTGCTGGAATTATGGCTCCTGATTCTGGAACTATTTGTTCAGATTGTTCACTTAGTTGGCCAGTTGGTCTCCGTGGTGGATTTATTGCTTCTATGACAGGCCGACAAAATGTGATTTTTATTGCTAGATTGTATTTAGGCCGAAATAAATCACTTGTTAATGCTAAAGTTAAATGGGTAGAAGATTTCTCCGAGTTAGGAATTTATTACGATAGACCTTTCAATACTTATTCTAGCGGAATGCGATCTCGCCTTATGTTTGGAGTTTCAATGGCTTTTGATTTTGATGTGTATTTAATTGATGAAGTAACAGGCGCAGGTGATGAAAAGTTTCGCAATAAAACAAAAAAATTACTTCAAGAAAAGCATAAAACATCAGATTTCATTATGGTCACTCATGATTTGTGGGGATTAAAACTGCATTGCGAGAGAGCCTTGATTTTACATGATCAATCTATTTTTCAATTCGATGATTTGCAAGATGCCATTGACGCACATAAGAGATTATTGATTGATCCCGCTAGCTTTGTTTTTAATTCCTAGATTTATCTTCTCTTATGATTCCAGAAGATTTTGCGATCCATTTTCGTTACATCAAGTCCTTAAGGTCGCTTGCTCTCTTTTGCTTGTGTGATTTTTTAGCATTTGTATTGAGTTCTGATTTGTAACTAACTACTTTGCGAGATTACGTCCTTGGATATTATCATTTTTGAATGTCTTGTTGTAACTATTTCCGATATGAGGCATCCACGATTTCTGTCTCATTTTCCTCATATGATGTATAATTGATTTCTCATACATAATTAGCTGTCAGCTAAACACCTTGTGTCGTCTACAAAACAAACACAAAAACTCGAGATGGTTTTTAAGAAATCTTCTGTTTCAGAAACAGGTACTGACCTTGAGTTCAAGCGTCCTAAGTTTTTAAAATTTTTCCATAAGAATAAAGTAATACTTGTATTATTCATCATTCTTTTACCATTATTTTCATATTTTTATCTTATCGCAAGAGATCGATATCTTGTACAATCTGCTGTGGTTGTTCGAAAAGCTACAGATGACAGTGTTCCATCAGTTGGATTGACTAGCCTTTTAGGTGGTGGTAATCAACAATCAATTGAGGATGCACGCTATTTGAAAACATATCTCACTTCACCACAGGTTTTGGAAGATCTTGAAAAAACAATTGATTTTAGATCTGCCTATGCTCGCAAGGGCATAGATTTTTTTCCTGGTGTCTCTAAAGATGCTTCTCGTGAAGATGTTTTTGAGGTATTCCGTAAGCAGATAAGTGTTAATTTAAGTGAGGTTTCCGGTGAGCTTACAATTCAATCTTTTGCATTTGATTCAGGCATGGCGTTGAAACTAAATCGTTTCCTTATTTCTCAAGCCGAAGAGTTTGTGAATAAACTCAATCAAGATGTTTATCTTCGACAAGTTGATTTTGCTCAAAAGCAAGTTAACGTTAATGCGGACCGAGTTAAACAAGCAAGTCTTAAGGTTGAAGAATTTCAGGAATCCAACCGGATTCTGGATGTGGAATCCGTTGCGAAAGGTAGTGAGCAATTCATTGCAGCTTTGGAGGGTGAGCTTGCAAAAAAGCGGGTGGAATTGGCCACTTTGAAACGCCGGTTTAGTGATCCCATGGCTCCAGAAATTGAATCAGTTGATGCTCAAGTTCAAGAATTGCAAGTACAGATCTTAAATGAGCGCCGTGCCCTTGTTAGTAGTTCTGGTAAAAACTTGAATGCAAAAGCCCTTAAATTAACTGAATTAGAATCTAATTTGTTGTTTGCTACAGATCTTTATAAAGGTGCCTTAGCTGCCGCTGAAAAAACTCGTGTTGATAGTCAGCAACAACAACGCTTTATGGCTGTCTTGTCAAAGCCACTCTTACCTGAATCGCCTTGGCAATATTGGCGACATAAGGGATTTCTTACAGCTATTGGCATTTTGTTTGTTGTGTATTCATTTTTTCGTTTTTTCAAAAGTATGTTTTCAAATCGTAATTAATTTTCGTGAGATTTTCTGCTTTTGGTGTTTGGTTTCGAGAAGACTGGGTTTTTTCGCTTTGTCAACCCAATGCATTAGATGTTGTTTGGAAGCCGTTGTCACGTAATTCGGCTCAAATTACTCCTACAAGTCATCAAGTGTGGTTTCGTACGCGTGGTAGCAAAGTTCCCAGAGGTTGGTACCTCTTTATTATTAGACATAAGGGGCATAATCCTGCTGTTACGGGGTGCTTGAAAAGTGGAACTTGGGGATATCCCCAAGGTAGGCCAATGTACCCTTTACGTAATCGTCTTCGAGTAATTCATGTCAATCGACCTAGGCAGTTGACTCTTGAATTGCAAAATGTATCAAGGCCCTTGGCGATTTATCGCCTTTTATTGTTTCGCTTGCCGGGTTGTTATGCATTTCGTAGGATCACGAAACGTTTAAATAGTTTAGATCAATTTTTGCCATTATCATTGACAGATCGTTGGCGATACTATAACCAATTACAAAACAGCCAATGTGGCCTGAAGCCACTCGTGTCATACAACCGTTGGCAAAATCTTGTTGAGGCACCTCTGTTGTTTGATATTCCCTTGTCTACAGATGCCTGTAATAAGCGATTTGTCATCCAGACAATACCTCATATTTCTCCGGTTAAGCCTGATGAGTATGTTGTTCTCCTGCGACCTGGTGTGCATTTAGCAACCTGGGGATTGTCATTGCTTCAGCAATTCTTGCCAGTTCTATGCATGCACGATAGTCCTGTATTGCTTTTTGGTGATGAAGACATTATTTCACGAACTGGCGAAAGGCACTCCCCTCGCTTCAAGCCTTCCTGGAACTTAGAGTTGTTTTGCTCAGATCCTAATTTTAGTAATCATTGGATCGTCCAAGGTGAATGTTGGAATAGCTTCCTTGACAACAAAACTCTTGACGTAAAGAACTGGTGGAGTTTGCAGTATGGGTTACTGTTTTATATCAATGGTCTCATGCTTTCTACTCGAATTAAGCATTTGCCAATGGTCCTTGCTCATACTGAGACCCCTGCTCCATCAGGATCAATTTCTGCATTGCAGTCCCAGTTTAAGCAATCCTTAGGGATAAATTCCCCTTCTATATTTGCCGTTCAATATGGTTTGCGCTTGGAATGGGCGTGCCCTAAGCAGGTTTTAATAAGCGTGATCATTCCCACCCGAGATCATTTGCCTTTACTGCAGTCTTGCTTGTATTCGATAGAGGCTTTTCCTGCAGGGTGTGATTTGGAGATAATTGTTGTTGATAATGGCAGTATTAATTCCACCACCCTTGATTTCTTACAGGACTTCAATTGTATTCCTTCTCATCAAGTCATTAGAGATGACGGACCTTTCAATTATTCACGTTTGAACAATATAGCAGTATCATTTTCACGTGGAAATGTTCTGCTGCTTTTGAACAATGACGTTGAGTTCTTATGCCCCAACTGGGGAATTGAGTTAGCTGGTAACGCTTTGCGTTCTGAGATTGGCTGTGTAGGCGTGCAATTGCTCTATCCAGACACAACGATTCAGCATGGTGGTGTCATCCTTGGGATTGGAGGCATGGCTAGTCATGCTCACCGCTCGTTCACTTCTGATGCTCCTGGATATAATGGAAGACTACAGTTAGCTCAAGAGATGAGTGCTGTTACTGCTGCTTGTTTAGCGATTAGTAGTGAAAATTGGAAACAACTTGGTGGGCTTGATGAAGAGAAACTTTGGGTTAATTACAACGACGTGGATCTCTGTCTTAGGGCTGGAGCGGCTGGTCTACGCAACCTATATCTGCCGCAGGTGAAAGCTATTCATCACGAATCCAAAACACGAGGCCGCCCCGAAGGAGCTGCTTATCGTCAATGGAGGCGTGAATGGGATGTGATGAAACAACGCTGGGGAGCCTTGCTTGATTGTGATCCTGCGTACAGCCCTTGGTTGACGTTGGAGGATGAGGGCTTTGGGTTGTCTCTTCGTCAGAAGCCTCTTGCTTTGAGGTAATAATTTTTTCTCTTTAGTTTCATCTGCTTTTTTATTTTGTTTCGAAGCCAATGCGCGATAAGTCTCGAGAACTTTTGTTGATCTTTCCAACTGCTGTGAGCTGGTTGGAGCAGGTTCTTTCGGTCAGCATGGAGGCAGCGCTTTGCAACTGCACCGTCAGGGGTATTGCTTTATTCCATCTGATGATCCCAATTGGCTCAGTTTTATTGATAGCGCGCGGTCAACTAGAGCCTTTGATGGATCTGTATGGGTGGCGTACTGGTGCGAATGCTCGTATTCGTTTCACGAATGCCTGGAAAGAACATGGTTCATCTGCGGTGAAGACCTTGGCCTTTCATCCTGAGCTGAACGAGTTGTTGCATGTTTACTATGGCCGCCAGCCGTTTATGTTCCATACCCTGAACTTTCCTGTGGATTGCAATCAGGCGGTGCATAGCGATGTCACCCATTTTCACTATGAACCTCAGGGGTTTATGTGTGGCGTGCCTTTAAGTATGTGGCGCCGGATGCGGCCCTTTGCCGTACTACCCATGTAGTCATCGTTTGCTCTTTGTGTCGGCTGGAGACTTAGGCCTTACACCGATGCCGGTGTATGCGGAGGAGCGCAAGCATCGTTTGTTGGCCCCCTATTGGTAACAGCAGATTGATACTCATTGTTTTAATCGGCAGTTGCTACTGGCTTGAAAAGGAGATGTTTTGATTTGGACGCGAACCTGCTCCATGGTGGACTCACAGAGAAGAATCATCAACTCACCCGTTGGAGCCAGGGGTGCATCTGCTGTTTGAGGGGTACTGGTTGACAGCACCGATGCAGAGCTTTGCAACAGGCAATGTTCGCTCTAGCAAGGTTTGATCTAAGCAGCGGCCAGAAACGACCGAATTTTCGCGATCGCCTCGTGGCCAAACTGACCAGCCAGGTCACTCAAAAGGTGTTGGATATCAAGAAACCGTTGCGTCTCACCGGACAGCTGCTGATTGACCACCCCAACTTTGGAGGTTTGCAGGAAGCAGGTCAGTTCGGATCATGTTCTTTTTAGCGGCTCAACTCCATTCTGAGGGCTATGGCCTGCTCCAGATTGAAGCCCCGAACTGGTGCCCTTGCTCAATTTGGTGCGGCAGCATTTAGAACAGCATCTGGATCTGATGCAGCTCGCGGTGGAGGGCTGGAGCCGATGCGTCTTCAAGATGCTTGGTTGCATCAGAAACTGGAGGTTGTGCGCAGGGTGGCTGCCACCCAGAGATTGGCGGTGTTGCAGGTGCTCTATGGCAGGGTGCTCTTTACCTTTCAGACGCTCAATTTCCCTATCGGTAGGGTGCAGCACTTCCGAAGCGATGCAGTGCATTTCAATTCCTTGCTCAATTGGTTTATGTGTAGGGCATGGGTGGAGTTGGAAGATTTCTCTGCTGTGAGCGGACCACTGGTGTATTACCC
>MDTC01054122.1_pt1 | contig 16049 bp, 24 predicted proteins | sample 811181 | NCBI WGS metagenome assembly MDTC01 (sample SAMN05326644, study PRJNA326480) | marine metagenome | isolation source: seawater | place: Pacific Ocean: North | collected 2011
CTGCATCAGCAACAGTAGCAGGAGCAGTTGACTTAGGTACAACTGGTGTTACTCTTAACACAGACGTTGTAGCAACACATATGGTGGATGCAGAAACAACAACAATGACAGTTGAGCCAGAATTAGGTTATGCATTTGGCATGGCTAACTTCACAATGGGCACAATGTTGAATATTTGGGACAATGACAATAAAGTAACACTTGATAATGAGTTTGATCATCTTCCAGTGATTGATTTTGGTGTAACTTATGGGTTGACAGACAGCGTTGAATTAGAAGCAACGACATCATATGACCTAGAAGCAGAAACACGCGGCGAAATCAAATTAATGACAACGTTTAGTTTCTAATAACTAAAAATAAAAACACGGCACCAAGGGGCGTTTCGACGCCCCTTTATTTGTGACTAAATAAACGTAGTACATTAAGGGCAGGGCAAATGCGAGAAAAACTACGCAAATGGTTTAACATTGATAATATTATAGACATCACTGTTGATCTGTTCTTAATATTGTTTGATGTACTAAGTTCGCCTATATTAATTGTAATGAGATTATTACGTTGGTTTGTAGGCAAGTTTATGTTAGACGGACTAAAGAACAAGATTAAAAGATTAATACATTGGACAGAAGGCAAACATCCACTACTACAAATCTGGGTATGGACAATGACAATATGCGTAGTAGGAGTAATTCTTACACTTATGTGGCTCTTTGGAACAGCGTTTGGAGAGTTTGTGATGGAAGAATGGGGTCATCAAGCACTAGACTTAGATGAATAAAACAATGAGGGAAACAAAATGCAACAAAACGAGTATGACGTAGTAGTTGTCAAAGTAATCGATGGCGACACAGTAGATGTAGATATTGATCTAGGATTTGGAGTAACACTTAGAGACGAACGTGTTCGTATTATGGGTATAGACACACCAGAGTCACGCACAAGAGACAAAGTAGAAGACTTGTTTGGCGAAGCTGCAAAAGCAAGACTAAAAGAACTTATGAAAGATGGCGCCAAATTGATTACTACAGAAAACAAACACGGTGAAGATATGAAAGGCAAGTTTGGACGTATCTTAGGAGACTTTAGAGCTCCTAATGGCGACTTAGTAACTGACATTATGATAGCAGAAGGCCACGCTGTAGCATACTTTGGCGGTAGCAAACAAGAGATTGCTCTAAAGCACGAAGCCAATAGACAGAAGTTATTACGTGAAGGTATAATAAGTACAGAAGCATATAATGCCGCAGTGGCATTAATGGAAAAAAAGTAATCTAACAACGGAGAGATATAACATGGGTTGGAAAATTAAAAAACCTAAAATCAAATTGCCTAAGCCGCCAAAGGTTAAAATACCAAACCCGGTCGATGTAGCTAACGAAGCGGCAAAGGCTGCTAAGAAGGCAGCAGATCAAGCGGCAGCAGAAGCAAAACGGCAAGCAGATGCCGCAGCCAAACAGGCCGCAGCCGCTAAGAAAGCCGCTGATAAAGCTGCTAAAGATGCAAAGAAAGCCGCTGACGATGCCGCCAAAGCAGCTAAAAAAGCCGCAGACAAAGCAGCCAAAGACGCTGCAAAAAATGTTACAGATGCAGGAAAAGTAATTGTTGATACAACTGGCGCAGTTACTAAAGATGGTATTAAGTTTGCTGAAGATACAGCAAATGCAATCGCAAAGGAAACTGTTAGCACAGCTAATAAAGCTAAAGTCGCCGCAACCCAAAGCGCAATGGCAACAGCAAATGTAGCTACAGCCGCAATGGATGAAATTGAAGCAGGTAGTAAACTTGCACTACAAGGACTAGAAGAAGTAGGCGAGTATGCAGTTGATGCTGGCGAACTTATTGCAGAATGGGCAGAAGCCAACTACTGTCAAATTGGTGTAAGCGTTGCACTAGGCACAATTTTTGCAGCCATATTGTATCGTCCAGAGCCGAGCAGTCAGGCAACTACTACGGCAGCAACAGCACCTCTAAGCTCAACAGCTATCTTATACTTGGCAGCTAAAGACACAGTGGGCGCTGCCGCTATGGGAACAGCATGTGATTTAACAGCTGGAGCATTTGTTGATTTGATTTGGATGTCAGCTGATGTACGTAAAGCAATTGGTAAAAAGAACAAGCAAATACTAACAGACGCAATTGCATTTACCCTTGCTAAATCTATGGACAAAGCCGCAGGTGCTATGATCGTTCCACAGAGTTGTGCGGCAGTTGTTGCAGGTATCGTAACAACACTAGTAGCACAGTTAGCATGTGAGCAAACATTGCCAAATGGTGCTCGCGAGTGGGCAAGTACTGGTGCATCAGGCTTGTAAAATAAAAGGTTGACACACACCTAAACTCCTGTTATACTGTATAGACAGTAACAAATAGCAGGAGTTTTTTTATGACAATGTCGCTGGTAGGTCCTTACCTAACAACTACTAATTATAAGAAACGTAAGGCAAAAAAGATTACAGATAAACAACGACTCAAACTAGAACAAGATTGGCGAGCGCACAACAAACAGATGCGTAGAATCAATTGCCATTCATCGCAGTATGATACGTTAGACGACTATATTGCATACACTCGCGGCGAATATAAACCTAAAAAGAAACCCGCTACAAAAAACAATCAGTATGTATCAACACCTAGTGTCAACCATCGTTCTACAGCACACATTCCTAGTCACGGAGATGGTGTTGGCACAGCGCCTAAGAAAGAACATCCTAAGTATACAGGCGATTTAATTGTAGGCATTGCTACAATGCACAAGTCAAATGCTGTACCGGTCATGCGTGGTACAACACAAGCTAAAGACATCTCCGCCATGCGGCGCTAACAACAGAGGTAATCATGAAAACATTTTTTATAGCAGGAATACTAGCCGTCTTTGCGACTGTTACACTAGGCGAAAACTTGTATGCTAAAGAAGAATACCCAGAAGAATATTGTCTAGCTTTAAACATCTATTATGAAGCTAGGGGCTCAAATTTTGCAGACCAAATGGCAGTTGCAGATGTAGTTCTTAATAGAGTACAAGATACTCGTTATCCGCAAACAGTGTGTAATGTAGTATATCAGGGCGAACATAAGGCAAGTTGGAAAACAGGTAAACCTATTCCTATTAGAAATCGTTGTCAGTTTAGTTGGTACTGTGATGGGAAACCCGACGAACCAAAAGACACTGACGCTTGGCAGTCGGCACAAGTATCTGCATACAGAATAATTAATTACGGAGAGTTTCGTGGACTTACAGAAGGTGCAACACACTATCACGCAGGATATGTTAGCCCACGGTGGGCTAGTTCATTACAATTAGTTGGAAAAATAGGCGATCACATATATTATAGATGGACAGATTAATACTACACTATAATTTGAAGATCGTATGGGGTTAAATATATTATGATCTTTGGAATACTTACATTAATCACAGCATTGTGCATCAGTGCTGTGGCAATATACTACTCTGTCGCAGGACTTGTAGCTATATTTGCAGCCGCGGCAATACCTATTATGATAATGGGCGGCACATTAGAAATAGCAAAACTTGTAACCGCAGTGTGGTTACACAAGTACTGGGAACGAGCAACGTGGTGGCTTAAAAGTTATCTTTCTATTGCAGTTGTTGTACTCATGTTTATTACAAGCATGGGTATCTTTGGCTTCCTATCAAAAGCACACATTGAACAAACAAGTGCAAGCGAAGAAAGCATTGCTAGAGTAGCTAGTATTACAAGCGAAATTGAAAGACAGAACGCTATTGTTACTCGTGCTAACACACGTATTGGACAACTAGAAAATAGCGAGACTGGTGCTGATGCGACTATGCAAGCACAGATTGATAAAGAACAAGGACGCATTGATAAAGCATTTGAACGCATTAATCCTGCCATTGCACAACAGAACCAAATTATCTCAGATGCAAGAGCAAGTGATAACACAAGAACTAAACCATACGAAGATCAGCTTGCTAACATACAAGCAGAAGTATTGCGTTTAGAACAAAGCGCAAGAGATTATGAACAAAAGATTAGTACACTAGAAGCTGACACAACTGCAACTCAGCCTCTTACACAAAGTATTGCAGATATAGAACAAGAAATTATACGTGTTACTAACCAACTACAATCAACAGAACAAGGGCAAATTCGTGCAGGACAAGCAATCATTGGCGTCACAAGTGATGGACTGTTTGGCGGCAACACTAGAACTGCTCTCGCTAAATGGGTCGAAGCACAACGATCACGCATAACACAAATACAACTAGAAATATCTAATATACGTCAAGGAGCCACAACAACTGTAGATGAAGAACGTACAAGATTAGCGGAAGTAGTTAAAGATATTCGCACAACACAAATACCTGCATTGAAAGACAGAGAGCTTACAATGCTTGCTAAGATCGATGAAGTACGCCAAACAGAATCACCTTCTATCTCTACTGCTAGAAATGAAATACAAAGACTACGCGAGAGTGCAGAAGCACAAGTAGCACAGTCACAAGTGTTGATAGAAAGATTACGCAGTCAGCTAGGCGACAAAACAAATGCAGAAGAATTAGAAGCAGACATTGACGAACAACAAGACCGTATCAAATCTGCTAACACAGAAATTGACACACTCACAGAAGAAAAAATAGAACTAGAAGCGGAGTACCGTAAACTAGAAGCAGAAGTAGGACCAATCAAATACATTGCTGAGTTTGTATATGGCGAACAAGCAGACAATAACATGCTCGAAGAAGCTGTACGTTGGGTAATTATTATTATTATCTTTGTGTTTGATCCACTTGCCGTTCTACTGTTAATAGCCGCACAATATACCTTTGACTTTAATAGAAAGCCCAAAGATGACGACGGTGAACGTCTTCGGCTCGAAAGAGCTGAATACGAACGAGCAAGAGCACAACGTATAATTGACAACCCTGTTTATAATATTGACACTCCTGCGCCGCCTGCGGAACAAAAGGAAGAAATAAATGATAACGGAGACAACACCGGATCGGAATCAAAAGTTGAAGGACCTAATGGGGAACCTGCCATTGGAACCGAACAACCTGGAGGAACCGCTGCCAGCGGAATGGCTGTGGCCAGAGAAGACGACGATGGACAAGTGGACCAGACCAAAGGAGAAATAGATGGAACAGTGGTGGAACCTACAGACAGCGATATACAAGATGGTGATGTGGAACATAATGAACGAGATAGAGAAGCCGATGATGAGGAAAGTCTATCAGGACGGGGCGATGTGGAACCTGCAGAAGAACAAGTTCCTAACAGTGACAAAACCCAAGAGCAAACTAATACCGGGCAGGACACCGGAGGAAGTGCTACAACATCTGAAGAGGAATTAGAAGAAGTTATACATGACAACGGACCAATAGGTCCTACACCCGTAACTTTTAAGCCACGTAAGTCTAATCTAGATATTAAAGCTAGAGAAGTAGAATACGATAAAAAAGATGACGATCAAACCTATGTTGATGCTAAGACAGCATGGAAAGAAGATAATCCAGAAGAGACTCTAAAACACTACAAAAACTTATATATACATGGTAAGATAGATAAATTGCCATGGGAAAAAGATGAATACCAACAAAATGCAGAGCAAAGCGAAGATAGTCTATTTAACAAACTTAACAAATAGGTGCTGAGTGAGCAAAATTAACATTATTACCTACCCAGATGTGTTACACAACAACGCATTAAACATTGTTTTAATTTACCCAGAAAAAAATATACTTGATCATTTGCAATCGGAATTTCTAACAGACTATAATAATGATGTTAATCTTTATTTGTTTGATAGATTAGTTCAAGATACTGATGAAATAAATTGGGTGCTTACTGCTTCAAAATCTGCAGACTATACAATTATTGATACAGATAATACAATAGAATTTTTTCGTCCGTTGCTATCTTTTATAATCGCAAGGCAAAATTCTTATTGGTTTAGTAAGTCTGATAAATCAATATACAAACATCTTAGCAGTAATCATATTTATGATTTAAATTTTTTACCAAAAGATGATTGACAACAACACATAACTGTGCTATAGTATAACAAATAGGAGGACACATGATCCGCAAAAAACCATATAACAAAGATTCACAGCATAAAGGTTTGCATGTTGAAGTACGTAACGGCGACTTTAATTATGCATTACGTAAGTTTAAAAAGAAAGTTCAAGAAGATGGAATTCTACAAGAACTACGTGAGCGTGAGTTTTATACAAAACCTAGCTTGAAGCGAAAAAAAGCAAAAGCAGCCGCAAGAGCTAGATGGTTGAAAAAACTATCTAAGATGGAAACAGAACTTACTAAACCATACCACGCAAAAAAGAAAAGGTAAACAAAATGCGCATCGAACAAGATGTCAAATTAGATTACAAGGACGTTCTTATTCGTCCAAAGCGTAGCACACTTAAAAGTCGTAGTCAAGTTAGACTTGATCGTAAATTTACATTTAGACACAGTAAACAAGATTATGAAGGCATTCCTATTATGGCAAGTAATATGGATGGTGTTGGTACGTTTGAAATGGCAGATAAATTAGCCAAACAAAACATTTTTACATGTCTAGTTAAAACATACACTTCAAACCAGCTTATTGATTTTTTTAATACAGATGATTACTTACGAACTAACAACGTAGCAATGAGCATTGGCACTAGTGACGATGATTATTGTAAACTACAGCAAGTTGTAGCATTAGTTGACGATAACTTAAAATATGTGTGTATGGATATTGCTAATGGATATTCAGATCACTTTGCAAAACATGTTAGTAAAGTAAGAGAAGAGTTTCCAAACTTAGTAATTATAGCAGGTAATGTAGTTACTGGAGAAATGACAGAGGAGTTAATATTAAGTGGAGCATCTATTGTTAAAGTGGGCATTGGTCCCGGCTCTGTTTGCACTACTAGGATTCAAACTGGTGTTGGATACCCGCAGTTATCTGCTGTTATCGAATGTGCGGACGCCGCCCATGGACTTGGCGGTCACATTATTGCTGACGGTGGGTGTACTTGCCCTGGAGATGTCGCTAAAGCCTTTGCAGCTGGAGCAGATTTTGTTATGCTCGGTGGCATGCTTGCTGGCCATGATGAAGGCGGTGGCGAAGTAATTACAAAGTTTTATGAAACAAATGAATTAGAATACGAATTTCAAGATCATTTAGAAAATCATAAACGAAAAGTTGAACAAAAACAGTTTGTGCAGTTCTACGGCATGAGTAGTGAAAGTGCAAACGACAAGCATTTTGGTGGATTGAAAGATTATCGTTCATCAGAAGGCAGGACTGTCCTAGTACCCTACAGAGGATCTGTAGCGGATACCGTACAAGAAGTACTCGGGGGTATTAGGTCAACCTGTACATACGCTGGTGCGTTAAAACTAAAGCAACTTAGTAAGTGTACAACATTTGTTCGTTGCACACAAACGCACAATGGTGTATATGAAAAATCAACTGTTGGCAAATAACAGATGATAAATAAATGTGTACAAAGGATGAACCTGAGTACATTTAAACGGATGCCGAAAGGATCCATACATAAATCTTGCTTTTTTAAAGGAGAAACAAAATGACAAGACTAACAACTCTAGACCTACCCAACTTCAACAGAGCAACTATTGGCTTTGATAGAATGTTCAATGAACTGAATCAACAGTTTGCAAATAGTAAATCACAAGGTTACCCACCCTATAATATTGCACAAATCAACGATGACGAATACATGATTAGTATTGCTGTCGCTGGATTTGGTATGGATAACTTAGAAATTACTAAAGATGGTAACATTCTAAAAGTAGAAGGAAATGCTCCTAAAGGAGATGAAAATGTCAACTACCTACACAAAGGTATTGGCGGCCGCAACTTCCGTAGAGAGTTTACTCTAGCAGATCATGTGGAAGTAGAAGGTGCCACTCTAAACTTAGGTATGCTTAACGTACACCTAAAAAGAGAAGTGCCGGAAGCACTGAAGCCTAAAACGATTGAAATTCAAGACAGTTCAGTCATTGAAGGCAAAATTGAGTAACAAAAGTCTAGGGGGAGTGGAATATCTCCCCCATTTTTAAGGAGTAAAAAATGTCAGAAGCAGAAGTTGTAATCGACGAAAAAATTGAAATTACAAATTTGATTCCACCAAAGTACAATGTTATAATGATCAACGATCACTTTACACCAGTAGAGTTTGTAATAGAGATATTGACAACAGTGTTTAAGCATACACACGAAAGAGCTGAATATTTAACTATGACAATTCATAATGAAGACTCAGTAGTTGTTGGAACGTATAACTACGAAATAGCAGAGATGAAAGGTATCGAAACTGTCAATAGGGCACGTGATGCTGGATTTCCTTTGCAGGTAAAAATAGAAGAGGAATAAATGTCTAACCTTAAAGAGCTCACATGGGAACATCATAAAAATGCAGAAAGGCAAGCCTTTGTAAAAGAATTACTTGGCGGCATATCGGAAGAACGCTATGCTACTTTTCTTTTTAATCAGCACCCGCAATATAACATTGTTGAAATGTTTGCTATGGCACTAGGTTTATTAGACGACTTGCCTATTAGACGGGCACCAGCAATACATGAAGACTATCAAGAGCTTTGGGGAATAGGCAATGCTAATCAACCCCCTTTACTTCCTGTTGTAAAAGAATATATGAATCACATAATGTCAATCAAAGATGACCCTAACAAACTTATGGCACATATCTATGTAAGGCATATGGGTGATTTAAGTGGAGGACAAATGATTGCTAAACGTGTACCTGGACAAGGGCGTGTTTATCAATTCGACGGAGATCAAGAAAAAATTAAAGAAGCTATCAGAGCAAAAACAAATGATAGTATGGCAGATGAAGCTAAGATATGCTTTGACTTTGCTACAAAATTATTTCAACAAATGGATGAGTGTAAATAAACATGAGTGTAATTTGGGATAGACTAATAGAGTGTAAAGATGAAATTATTAATATTTTTGAAGAAAATGCAACAGAATTTGATGAACCGGGTCTTGCCTATTTTAATAACAATTTGTGGATTAATCGTGTATGGCGGAACAACGATGTTCGTAGAGCGCATATTGATGTTGTAGATGCACGTGACTCTAAAGGTTTATGGATGATGCACGTATGCGTGTTTCCTGTACTTAACAACGATGGCCCAATATACGGCTTTGACGTTATTGCAGGCAAGACTAAAATGACAGGTGCCTTTCATGACTTTTCAGCAAGTTCTACATTTGATCATCCTATGATTGACGGCTACAAAGAAGCAGTCGCAGACTTTATCCCTAAGAAGCAACGACAACTGCCAGAATGGGCAACCAACATTTTTACTGACAAGATGCTGGCCGCAGGCAATGTAAACACAGAAGAAGAAGCAGTTGCGATTATAGAACTAGCACAAAACAACTTACGTGCATACTTTGACGAAGTAGGTGAGTTTACAGGCTACGGCAACAGAGACGAAGTTATTGCCGCACAAAACTATTACTGTCATAATCAGCAACAGAATCCACATACTCCGCGGACAATGAAAAGTTTAGGACTAGATGAAGCTGATGTAGACAAGTTTTGCACAGACATGTTGTTTCCTAAAATCGTATAAATATTAAAAAGACATAGGAATTAACAATGCGTTTCACTGAAATTAAACAGCCACTCAACGAACAAAAACAACAGCTTAATGAAGGCTATACTATCGGTGATATTGCAGAGACACTATGGGGTGCAGCAGTTACAGCTGCATTTGAAAATTATCCAAATCCTGCACAGCCGGCTGATGTTAACAGAATCATGTCAAGTTTAAAAAATCTTTCTTACAGTAAAACTAGAGCAGACGGTCTTGAAAGTGCTATGACCGATAGTATTTCTTTTGTTAATCAAATTGCAATGAAAGAACATTTATCAGATATCAAAAATTGGCCACACTCTAAATTTCCTAGTTCAAGAATTGACATTGTGACAGCAAATGTTATTAAAGATGCTAACATACAAGTTAAAACAGCAGGGTTAGACTTAAAAGAAATTTTTGCAAACGGTAAAGCAGACAATATTGTAATTGGAGCGCAAGGCGGCGCAGATCAAAAAGGTACCAAAGTTGATGTAGCTATTACACATAAAATAGCAGGCGCAACTGAAACTATACACTTAGGATACAGTCTTAAAACAAATGACAAAGATGCTAAATTTATGCCAGTTGGTCAAAATCCCGGTGTTAAATCAGCAAGAGGTACCGGCAGGAGTGTAGTTGACTTTTTTAGTGATTTAGGCATAAAAGAAATTAAAGAACCTATATACGATGCGGCTGCACAATTAAACAAAGAAATTAAAGATCGATTTTCTTTAGGCAAAACTGAAGAAGCTAAGATTCTACGTAAAGCTGGCGAAGTTAATTCAGACATGAATGACAATATGGCAAAAGCTGTAGAGCAAATTAATAATAGAGTAAACAGTGATGCTGAAGAAAGAGCGTTCTTTGAAGATCTAATTAACTTTTTAAAAGTCCACATTAATAAAAATGAGGAAGGACTAAAGCTTTTAACTATTGGTAAATCTGATGTATACACCAGCACAGTAGAGAGGTTTGCAGAGCTTGCTCCTAAATTAGAAATATCAGCTAAACATGTACCTAAACAACAACTGTTCTACATTTATGCGTATAACCAAGAAACAAAAGAACAAGACGCAATAATTCAAGTAAGACTAAAAACTACGGGCGGCGTACCAAGTAGTAAAGATGCTGCAATTTATAGAAGTTTGCGATATACCCTTGTGGTATCTACTGGCCCGGGCTACAATAAGTACGCCAAAGTATCTTAAAACTCTTAAATTACCACTTGACAGATAGTCAATTTGCTGTTATTATTATATAAAGCTGTTAGGAAAGGTAAGTATGTCAGAAAAACATCACAAACATTATGACTGGTCTAATCTAATCACACAAGATGATCGCCGGCTGCTCGTTAAAGATATAAACACACTAATTGAAAAAGGCCAGTACTGGGAAAATAGTCCTAAGTTTCAAACCAATATTAATATTTTTGGACATCCAGGACCACACTGGAGTAAACTTAAAATGGCCTTTATTTGGAGTGTCTTTGCGTATCTTGGTAAGGAAGTACAAATTAAAAAGGTAGGTAGCTGGGGAGTTCAGACTTCGTTGAAACATGTTGAAGATCCAAATATACTTTGGCATCAACATGCTGTTAGTAACAATGAAACTATCAGTGGAGTATTTTATTTAGAAATTCCAGACGATGTTAATGATTTAGAATCAGCAGGAACAGAAATGGCACCAGATGGTCCACTATCAGAACAAGATTCTAAATATTATGCTGAATGGAAAACAGCTAATTGGATGATTTATCCCGGTAAAATTTATCACAGACCAGGCAAACTACAATCCTTTGATAATAGATTTGTTGTAGCTGCAGATTTGGATTTTTAATGGAACTTAAACCTTTATTCCCAACTCCTTTATATTGGAACAATGTAGATGCTAGTTTGGCAAACAAAGTTGAAGATTTGTTTGTAAGCAGATTAGAACAAATTCCACAGCATGCAATTCATAAAACTGACTTTCATGAGCAAACTACAATATTAGACTTAGAAAAAGACTTGCCTGAACTAAAAAAACAAATAATGGATAATATAAAAACGTTCTGTGAAATGACAGGTATAGGTGTAGATGATAAAATGGAGTTTAGTTCATGGGCTCAAGACTACAGTAGAAGTGCAGACTATCATCCGTTACACAGTCATGGGTTTCATGGAGTAAGTGGAATATATTGGGTAAGAGCAAATGATGCCGCAGGCATGACAATATTCCAAAGTCCTAATCCTTATCTTAGGAACGCAAAACGTATGAAGGAAACTGATGCAACACATGGACTTTTTGGGTTACATCCTAAAAAAGGAACAATAGTATTATGGCCTGCGTGGTTAGATCATGCAGTTGAGCCGAGTAATGAAGGCGCAATAAGATCAACAATAGCATTTAACCTTTGTGAATAATATAGCAATGACACCACAAGAAGTATTTGAATATAAACAACGTTGGAAACCTGGCTTCACTGTAAGATTGCACAGTGACCTTGCAGACAAAGGCAAAACGTTTTGCAAACGTCAATGTAAGCGACACGAATGGAGTTGTACAACATGGACGGACAATTATGAACATACATTTCATTTTGAACACAGCGAGCCAGCACAGAAATTTAAGATAGCAATGGGAAGATTTGCAGATCAATGACAGATATGTTTGAGCCAAGTAGCAAAGAATTGCAAGTACTTGTAGAACTAGCTATGGATAACGAAATTACTGATCCTATAGATTGGAGTGAATTAAACATATCAGAAAAAGAAGCTTATATAATGATGGCTTCACATGTTATGGAGATGGACGATAATCCTACTGTGAATAAGTCTATTATAGTAAAACTTATGGTAGAAAATTTTGTACTAAATTTAAAACTACTAGGAAAAAAATAAATGAAAAATATAATATATAAGGCTGAAGATATATTTCACGACATTGACGGCGATGATAAAAATGTAAACATGACAATACCTCCCGAAGTTTTAGAACAGATGGGATGGGAACCAGGAGACACTGTGGTTGTTGAAGTAAAAGACGGTCAATTAAGTTTGACTAAGAAGGATACATGAGTAAAGAAGGCATACTTGAAATTGAAGGTGAAATACAAGAAGTTTTACCAAATCAGATGTTTAAAGTTAAACTTGACAATGAACATGTTGTAACTTGCTATACCGGCGGCAAGTTGCGTCAACATAGGATAAGATTAGTAATGGCTGACAGAGTTAAAGTAGAAATGTCACCATACGATCTTTCTAAAGGTCGGATCACTTACAGACTATAAGAGGCAACACTTATGCACACATTAGATAAATTTGAAGGCACGTTTGCAATATCAGATCATAATAGGATACCAGAAGTTTTGGTTGAATATTTAACTGAGTATTTTTACGATAAAATTGATAGCAAATGGCTTTCTACTAGAAAACATCAGTTAAGCAATATTTCAATGGAAACTATCAACGAAGCATTAAATGCGGTCTGGGAAGGACCCGGATCAGTTGACACCATTCGAACGTATATTGCTCAGTCTAGAGGCGCTCGTTTGTCATTAATGATCGAAAGTCAGCCCAAAGATAAGACTCCTGTACCTGTTTCTACAGTAGATTCTAACCTAAAAGTGCAGGACGACTAAAAAGTTTTTTGTAAGTCATTGATTTATAAAGAAACGTTTTGATTGACAATCATAGCTATTCTTGCTATAATATATGTATATTATGTAACAAGCGAGGGTAGCTATGAGAGTCAAGATTGTTGGAGCAACTGCTAGTCAAAAAAAGCACATTACTGCAATGGTAAAATTTTGTGCTAAGAAACTAATGCCCAGAATAAAAAATTTAGACATCACAGTAAAGATGACCAATCTTACTGATGCTTACGGCTATTGCTTATCAAATGAGGAAATATGGACTGATAGGCCACGTACTTTTGAGATTGAAGTACATCGTAAAATGCGCCTTCGTAGGATACTAGAAGTTCTTGCACATGAAATGGTTCATGTGAAGCAGTATGCTCGAGGTGAATTATATGTAGGCGCCCGTAATGCAAAGCACCGTTGGCAAGGTAAGTGGATGAGCGAAAATGTTAACTACTGGGATCATCCATGGGAAATAGAAGCACACGGTCGTGAATCAGGCTTGTTTATACAATATGCAGAACAAAACGATTATGGCAAATATAAGTGGACACAAGATATTAATGGTTGACATTTATTATCTTGATGTTATATTAACAACATAGGCAACTAAAAAAGGCATGCAACATGAGTAACACAAACACCTACGCTGATACATTTAACGGCCAGTACGTTAAAAGCGACAGTCATTTTGTAGATCTAGCAACACGTTTTGATACGTTTTGTAGTGAAAGCAAAGCAATCGAATTCCGTATGATGACACGAGAGTTTCGTAGACGCAATCCAAACTTTAAAACAATACAAGATGTACGAAAGCGTATGTCCCGCGCATTACCAGCACAACTAAGCGACATTGAAATTGATACTACAATGCAACGGTTGCTTAACCTAGAACATGTATTAGGCATGTTAGAAAACTTTAAAGCAACTAAAGTACAACCAATTCAAGTATACGAAGATCCAGAACGTCCGGGTAAGTATATTGCATGGGACGGCCAACATACAGCAATTTTGTTATACGTACTTGCTGTATTAGTATTTGAAATCCCAACAAGCGAATTAGAAATTCCAGTTGCTATCTATGACGTAACTACTAAAGCAGAAATACGTGAAAACTTTGTTGGCCTTAATGGCGAAGATAAGTTGCCACTAGATGCAATTGACATGTTTCAGCAAAAGATCTTTGGTGTACGTGTTGATGGTAGCATTAAGGATGATTGGATCATAGCAGAGAAAAAGCAAACTATGTTAGAACGACATAAGTTATTTGCTACAGCAGAAAAGTTTGACAACACAGACGAAGTAGGCGCTATTTCACGTATGGCAGAGCTTGATAAAGCAAGCCCAGCAGTAGTTGAACAGTTTGGCATTTACTGGAGTGCAATACGCAAGCAACGTGCAGTTGATGCTAAAGAAATCTTTATGATGATGACTTGGTTGATGATTGCAGAAATGCAAAATATTGACATTGATGAAGATTACTTGTTAGACCTTGCAGACATGAACTTAGGTTTGTTTGATGCTAACTTTGCACCAGGCGGCGGCTTTTGGGCTAAATGCGAAACAGCATATGAAAACTGGTACCAAGGAACGCCACAGAGTGCTTGGCAAGAACCGTCAATGCAGAAGATGCCAAGTCATGGTATACCATTTCTAAATGCACAAATTATTAAGAGTTTAGGTCGTAAAGTACCAGACTTTTTTGCTAACAATGGCTTTACTCCTGATGAAAAGGATCTTTGGTAATGGATCGTTTAGGCGACAATGACGTTATGAAGTCTAAGTATGATCGTGCTAAGATTATCAAAGACAACATATGCTGTAGTATACCCGGATGTGACGAGTTAATTACATTCTTCAAAGGCCCAAGTGCTGATCTATATTGTCGTGAACATCAACTTGAAGGTATCCCCTACGGGGGGTACGGACGACACGGAAAGGAACATACCTTTCATCGTTCGGATGTATGTCAATGTTGCGGACAGGATATCAATGATGATCCTCGATGGAAACTAGCGCAAGACTACTTTGGTCATATACTAACTAAGCGAGAAATACACGAAGTGAAAAGACGCTATAATCACGGTGATCACGACATGCGGAAAGCAGATGAAGGCAATGATAGTGCTGAAAATATCAATCCGTATTGTACCTTTTGTCATTGGGTCAAAACAGCTATTAATAACGATAGCAGATAGTGGTTGACAGACATCTGCCATGATGCTATAATAGTTATATTAATTAGGCAAACACACAGAGGCACACAATATGTCAGCAGCAACAGTTTATAATCCAATAGGTTGGGCAAACAGGGTGAAAAAAGTACCATTAAAAACAGTACCTACGCAGGAAGCACTAGCTGTTGCAGTAGCGGCACAACGCATTAATGGTAGTTATATCAAAGACACTCGTCGATTTAGCTGTGAAGAAAACAAAACACAGTTTAGCAACAAAGAGATTGTGAAGTTTGCGTTTCATGAGAATCCTACATACTTGCCTACTGATTTTGAGTGTCCTGTGCCTACAGCAGAAGACTACGCAGAAGTAGCACAAATTCACAAGTGGATGCGTAGATATGTAATGTTAGGACTTGCTGACTTAGACGACTTCAAGCGTGATATGATTGACAGTGTATCAGAAGATACAGTACCAGTAAATAACCTCGGGCGTGTAGCATTTATTCCAGAGTTTGTAAAACGTGATCAACACGAAACAGGACTAAAGAAAACTATTCGTGTTGAGTATCGTGACAGCAAGCACATCGAGCCTGTTGGTGAAAAAGTAGAAACTATTGTTGAAATACTTGACAGTCGTTA
>MDTC01088147.1_pt1 | contig 16048 bp, 14 predicted proteins | sample 811181 | NCBI WGS metagenome assembly MDTC01 (sample SAMN05326644, study PRJNA326480) | marine metagenome | isolation source: seawater | place: Pacific Ocean: North | collected 2011
CGTTGAAGCAATTGCCTCGGCTTTTGAGAATTTCTTCCAGCGAGGGACAGTTAGCACAGACCCCGGAACCTACCCCTCCACCACCACCAGTGACGGCTCCAACCAGGATATCCTTGATAAAGTTGACGGCGAAATGAACATTCAGTCACTACTTGCTCCTGGAATTAGCGACCCGTCCATCAAGTCTTTCATAAGCGCCACCAACTCCACCCAAACCACCGAAGGCGTCTCACCTCAGCCAAACCTAACAGATTACGTCTACCAACCACTCCAGGCCGACGGCTCGCTCTGTACCAGCGATTTACAAGAATGCCGAAAGTTTAATATCTTTTACCAGCTCGAGACTGACGGAAGCATCGAAATGATAACGAGTCGATCACAATAATGAAATTATGCAAAGATTCATCAGGGTTTACTGCCGTAGAATTGCTCGTCACCCTATTCGTCGCTGCCGCCTTTCTCATAGCTGGCTACCAGCTTTTTAGTGTCGTAATCCGTGACGGCGGACAAACAAGGGCCGAAGCCAATGCGAGTAACGTCGCCTATGACTACCTCCGACAATACAGCACCAGCGCCACCAACCCATGTGCGCCCCTCACTCCTCTCAACGAAGAGCCTATCACCATTGAAGGATTAGTATCAGTCAGCGCAACAGTCGCCATCACCTGCCCCAACAGTGACGCCAGAGGAATCTCAAAAGTAAAAGTAACCATCAAATACAATAATCCCCAGCAATCTGTCCAATATTCGACCTTCGTTAATGGGGTGAGCGAACCTAGCGCTGTCATGAACGGATTAATCGGCTGGTGGCGCATGAACGGCAACCCAAACGACTCAATTAGCTTGCAGAACGGCGTCGTCAGTGGTGCGGCACTTACTACAGGCCAAAACGGCCGGGCAAACAGCGCATACAGCTTTGATGGAGTTAACGACTATCTGGAATCTCCGGTCGTATTAAACGAAACCGATTCATTCACCATTACCGCCTGGGCGCGCGGGCTTCCTGGACCAAGTGCGGCGAACGGTCATGGCTATGTCTTCCACCAATCGGCCGATACCTCGCAGGGAAATTCTATTTTCTGGGCAGCCGCCACCAGCGGTACCTCAACATACAATGGAGACGTCAACGGTTTCGACAGCCCAACCTATTCGTTCGGAGTAGCGACAGGTTCGTCAAATTGGCGCTTTCTTGCGCTCACTTACGATGGCTCCACACGAACGCTCTTTGGCGATGGCACAGGCCAACCAGGCGCAAACAGAGGGGCAATTACTAATTCAATCACAAGTAGTACTCGCTTCACTATCGGCGGTACAGCTCACGACGCAACATATCGGCCATTCCAGGGTGACATTGATGATGTGCGCATATATAACCGTGCCCTGTCTGGCGCCGAGATAACAACCCTCTATAATGAAGGTGCCCTATAATGAAGATCTCAGAAAAAACCAATAAAGGCTTCACGCTCGTTGAGATGCTGGTTGTTGCACCAGTAGTCATTCTTGCAATCGGCGCCTTCTTGACTGTCGTCATTAGCATGACAGGCGAAGTGATCACCTCACGTGCGTCCAACACACTCACCTACAACATACAGGATGCCCTATCCCGTATCGAGGAAGATACCAAGCTCAGTGCTGGTTTTCTGGCGACCAACAGCGTCAGCCTAGTTGATGAACGTGAAGACCCGGCTGTACCCACCGGCCAGGGCTACAACAACGACACCACAAATTTTACAAATGTCGATGACGGGAACGGCCCAAGTCTTATCTTGAACATGGTGGCAACCTCAGACAACCCGCTTTCCACATCAAGTGAATACATCTTTCTAAAAGATCAGCCAAACGCCTGTGCGAGTGCACAAAATAACGTCCCCTTAACGTATAACATCGTTTACTTCATTAGGGATAACTCCCTGTGGCGGCGCGTCGTCATGCCGGCTGAATACACCGATACCACCGACTACGCATGCGCAGCCGCCTGGCAGCAACCAAGCTGTAACCCCGACTGGCTAGCCGAACAAAGTCAGCCAACATTCTGTCAGACTAATGATATACGTCTTGTCGATGGCGTCGACCCATCTGACTTCACTATCCAGTACTTCAGCGGCACAAACTCAACGACCGAACTAACGGCCGCGAGCGACAGTAGCGAAAACGACCAAACCCGAGCTGCCGCCCTTTTGGCCGCAACGACACTCAATGTCAGCATTGAAGCCAATCAGACTGCTGCGGGGCGCGACATATCACAGATAGCCAGCGTACGCTCAAGTCGCCTCGAGACCAATGCCTCTGCAGTGGCCTCTCTTGCGCCGGTCACAATACCTACCAGCCCCATCATCTCTAGCACCACCGCAGCCGGGTCAAAAGCCGTCTTTAACTGGCAAGTTGTACAAGGAGCAACCGGCTACACCTTCGAGTACAATATCAACGGCGGATCATGGCAGACTGGCTTCACCAACCAAAACACCCGTACCTACACCGTAGACACCCCCGCTCATGAAGACACAGTCAACGCGCGAGTATTAGCGACTAACTCCGCTGGTTCATCCGCCTATGCGACAGATTCAGTCACCACACCACTGTGGGAACCGCTTTTTCTTAAAAATGGATGGAATCGTTATTCCTCATCCTATAGTTCGCCCGCATACACAAAAACAAGAGACGGCATAGTAGTCGTCAAGGGAATGATTAAGCGTAATGGGACAGCTGTCGGCGAAGAGGTGGTAGGGACACTACCAGAAGGCTATAGGCCCAACCAGTCACTTATGTTCGGAAACACTACTAATTCGAACACTTCAGGTAGGATCGATGTTAATACCAATGGTGATATTCAGAGAGCAAGCGGCAGCGAATCCTGGTTCTCGCTTGACCTCATTCGCTTTATTCCTGATGACGGCCGATACAGCCGAACAACCATCACGCCTTTTAGCAACGGCTGGTATGAATACGGCGGTGAGTGGGGCACATCTTCCTACGTAGTTACGGATGCGAATCGTGTTGTTGCACAAGGTCTAATCAGATCTGGCACGTGGACAAATGGTACACAAATTCATGATATACCCAACTCTCTATTGCCATCCCAGTACCTCCACCTTGCTACGCGATCCAATGGATTTGGGTTCGTTAGTATTGAACATCGGACAACTGCTGCTGAAGGTATCGTTGCAAAAGGCGTAGGCTCATCATACGTGGCGCTCACATTCAACTATCACCCCGCAAGTTACACCGGCTGGTCAAGCATCCCCCTTTCCAATGGCTGGGTATCTGATTCAACTGGGATATACTCAACCGTACAATATACGAAGACAAGTGATAACCTCGTTAGCCTCAAAGGCTTGCTCCGTAATGGTACGGCATCTTCAGGGACCACTATGGGAACACTCCCTGCCGGATTCCGCCCCTCAGAAAACCTACTTATGGCAACGGTGAGCAACCAGGCACATGCTCGTGTCGACATACAGTCCGACGGAAGAATCCTATTCAGAACTGGCTCAGCATCATGGCTATCCCTCGACGGTATCACTTTCGTTGCAGAACAATAAGCCTCAGAAAAACCTCAAAAAGCTTGCGCTTATACCCCCGGCGTAGTACATTAGGGGCAGAGTAATTGCATTAAATTAGGGGGCAACTCAAAAATGAGTCTCAAACACATCAACAGTAAACTACAATCAGAACGCGGTTTTACCATCGTTGAGCTTTTGATCGTGATCGTAGTCATCGGAATCTTGGCTGCTATTACGATTGTCGCTTACAACGGTGTGACAGCCCGCGCTAACGCAACCAGCGCCGAAGCAGCCGCTTCGTCAGTGCTGAAAAAGGCAGAAGCTTACAACGCTGACCTTGGAACAGGGTACCCAACTGACCCCGACCAGCTCACGACTGCAGCTTCAACTACAACCTACAACCTAACTGGTATCACCTTCACAGAAGCAACACCAGAGCCTACGACAGCGCCAGCGAATGCCCAGCAAGTGAAATTCTTTAGCTGTGCAGGCGCAACTGGTGTTCAGGTTGAATACTGGGACTACGCATCAACAGAAACCGACAAGTGGACTGCGGTCACGACAGGTTCTTGCGGAACACCAACCTACGTCCAAGCAACACCTTAGTTCTTCAACAGTAGTGTAATCAATAAAACCGACTCGCATCATGTGAGTCGGTTTATTTGTTGAGCTGTTAGCCTACAGGTTCTTCAGAAACGTAGCGACTTCGCCGCGCAACGCTTCAAGAGCGCCGCTATCTTCTCGTCCATCGATCGCTTGCTTCATCCATTCTGCCAGCTGATCCATGTGCTCTGGTTGCAAGCCACGAGTTGTCAGGGCTGGTGTCCCGAGACGAATACCGCTTGGACGGAATGCTGGTAATGGGTCATCGGGTACGCTATTGGCATTCAAGGTAAGCCCAATAGCATCGAGCGCCTTTTCGGCTTGCTTGCCATCAATTCCAAAACTCCGCTGTACGTCAGCCAGAATAAGATGGTTGCGGGTCCCTCCAGCTACCAAAACAAATCCTCTGGCCTTCATTGCTTCAGCAAGAGCCGACGCGTTCTCTAGCACCGCTGTGGCGTACTCCTTGAATGAAGGGTCGAGTGCTTCACCGAAGGCCACCGCCTTTGCGGCAATCATATTCATGTGTGGGCCACCTTGAGTTCCGGGGAATACCGCTCGATCTATCAGAGTGGGGATATTTTCAATCGTTTTTTCAGGAGCAGACAGCGGATTGCCAACCGTCCCTTTTGACAGAATCAACCCCCCGCGCGGGCCACGTAATGATTTATGTGTCGTCGACGTCAAAACGTGGAAACCATAGTCCAGTGGGTTCTCCATGACGCCACCAGCAATCAGGCCGGCAATATGGGCAATATCCGCCACCAGCAATGCACCAACCTCGTTGCCAATTTCAGCAAAACGAGCGTAATCGAGTCGGCCAGGATACGCACTATAGCCAGCTATAATCATTTTTGGTTTGTGCTCTTGGGCTAACTCACGCAGGTGGTCGTAGTCAATCTCCCCCGTCTCAACATCTTTCATTTTATAACGAACAAAATTATACAGATGTGCACTACGCGTCACAGGAGCGCCGTGCGTTAAATGCCCCCCGTGACTCAAATCCATCGCCAAAATAGTATCGCCAGGCTGCAACCACGCAAAATAGACCGCTTCATTGGCCGACGCCCCAGAGTGAGGCTGCACATTGGCATGATCCGCCCTAAAGAGCCGCTTGGCGCGATCAATCGCTAATTGCTCTATCTTGTCAGTATTCTCCTGCCCGCCGTAGTAGCGACGTCCAGGATAGCCCTCAGAGTATTTATTCGTGAAGACACTCCCTGCAGCCGCGCACACAGCGTCACTGGCATAATTTTCACTTGGAATCAGCTCGAGCCCTGCCGCTTGACGAGCCTCTTCGGCCTGTATTAGTGCAGCAACTGCCTCATCCCCTGAGGTATCTGAGTGGTTAGTCATATGTAGCGTCCTTCTTTTTGTCTATTATACCATCCCTAGCGTGTCTTGAATGTATATCGCCCATGATATACAATAGTCGCTATGGAATCACCCTCATATACATCGAAAATTGGTACATTAATTCAAGAAACTCGTCAAGCGAGAGGTATGACACAGGCTCAGCTCGCCAAAGCAATGGGCACCAGTCAAAGCGCCATCAATCGTATAGAAAAAGGTGGACAAAATATCAGCCTTGATATGTTGAACCGCATGAGCGAGGTCTTGTCAAGTCAAATTGTGACGCTGAATCAACCGGGTTCAATCAACTTTCGAATCGAGGGTGGCAAAAAACTTTCAGGCCGCATCACGGCAAAAACTAGCAAAAACGCTGCCGTTGCACTGCTCTGCGCCTCACTCCTCAACCGTGGCACCACGACACTCCGTAAGGTAGCTCGTATCGAAGAAGTAAACCGCATCATTGAGGTGTTAAATAGTATCGGTGTCAAAACACGCTGGTTTGGTGATAACGATCTAGAAATCACCCCTCCGGCCAAGCTGAAGCTCGAGAACATGGACACCCAGGCTGCCAAGAAGACCCGCAGTATCATCATGTTCCTTGGCCCACTACTGCACCGCTACAAGGAATTCAAACTCCCCTATGCCGGTGGCTGTTCACTGGGTGAGCGAACCGTTGAACCGCACCTCAGTGGACTAGAAATCTTTGGCTTAAACGTCCATACCGTCACCGGCCACTACAACGCTAAATCATCTCCAATCAAGCCAGAGCGACCAATTGTTCTATCTGAACGAGGTGACACGGTGACCGAAAATATCATCATGGCCGCCGCCCTTAATGACGGCGTTACAACTATTCGGAACGCTAGCCCAAACTACATGGTCCAAGACCTCTGTTTCTTCCTTGAAAAGTTAGGGGTGAAGGTGGAAGGCATCGGCACTACCACCCTGACGATTCACGGCCTGCGCGACATCAACAAAAACGTCGAGTATGCACCTTCAGAAGACCCGATTGAAGTAATGAGCTTTATCGCTGCCGCCATTGTCACAAAATCCGAAATTACCATCGAACGCGCCCCTATTGAATTTTTAGAGATTGACCTGAAGTTCCTTGAAAACATGGGCTTTGAATACGAAATGTCAGACGAATACACTGCTCTCAATGGGCGCACCCGGCTGGTGGACATTACCACAAAAGCCAGCAGCCTCAAAGCGCCCCTAGATAAAATACATTCGATGCCATTCCCTGGCCTCAACATCGATAATCTCCCTTTCTTTGCCGTCATCGCCGCTACCGCAAAGGGGCGGACCCTTATTCACGACTGGGTATACGAGAACCGCGCCATCTACCTCACCGAGCTCACTCGCCTTAATGCCGACGTCCAACTGATCGACCCGCACCGCATCTACATCAACGGACCGACAAAGTGGAAGGCAGCCGAGATCATTACGCCGCCGGCACTCCGTCCAGCGGTGGTTATCATGCTTGCTATGCTGGCTGCTCCCGGCACCTCAACGCTACGGAACATCTATTCGATCAACCGCGGTTACGAAGACCTCGCTGAACGGCTCAATACCCTGGGCGCAGACATTACCGTTATTCGGGACATTACCGAATAACATGCGTCACGTCTTTGCTTTCTTCAGGCGCAGTAAACTTGAGTTTGTCGAGAAAAAACACGAGAAAGATGATGTCTACACCTACTCATTCCGTCCGCAGCGCCCAGTACGGCAGATTGCAGGCCAGCATGGGCTATTCATGATCCCTGGCGCTATCGCCGTTCGCCCTTTCTCGCTCGCTTCAGCACCAGAAGAGCAGCTTATCAAAATTGGCACGCACATCGGCTCGCAGAGCACTTTCAAACGTGCACTTGATGGCCTTCAGCCTGGCCAACACATATATATGCAAGGGCCGTATCTTGACTTTACCTTTCAAGACGATGAGCGGCCCGTTGTTATGCTGGCACAGGGAATCGGCATCACCCCGTTTCGTTCAATGCTCCTGCACGCTCAGGCCACCAGTCGCAAAGCCCCCACGACCCTCATTCACGTCGAAGAAAAAGACCATACATACCGGGCCGAAACAGAAAAAGCAGCCACAAAATCCCTCTACCCCACTACCGTTGATGGCTTTCAAAAAGATGCAATAAAAGTAGCCGTAGGCGCCAAAAACGCCTGGTTCTACTTATCTGGGAGCCCTCGATTCGTAAAGGAAACGACAAAACTGCTACTCGGCCAGGGTGTTCAAAAACGTGCAATTAAAAAAGATAGCTTTTTAGGCTACTAATGATGCTCAGCCGTTCATCCGCTTCATATCTTTAAAGCCTCGATCAATAAGCTCGCGTAGCACAGCCTGATCAACGTCGGCTAATCTCTTAACGTACAGGCAAGACTTTCCTGTCTTGTGCGGCCCAAGCCTCTCTAGCAAGTCAGTATACCGCTCGAGGCCGGGCATAATATACAGCGCCAGGTACTGCTTTCGGGGTGAAAATGCAGTCAGCATCCAGTCAGCTTCCTGACTGCTGCGCTCGGATTTGTAATGATATTTTCCAAACCCAATAATACTGTCACCCCACATCACCGGCTTTTCAGCGGTAATCTCCGAGAACATATCAAGAAGCCTCAGGGAGTCTTGTTTTTTGGTCTCATCTTCAACTTTTTCAATAAAATCGCGCGCGTCTGCGTCGTTGGGAGTCGTCTTTAATTCACTCATGTGTTTAGTATAGCAATTATGTGCGTGGTACCCCGGGCAGGATTTGAACCTGCGACCTTAGGCTTAGAAGTCCTCTGCTCTATCCAACTGAGCTACCGGGGCGTGAGGTGTGGCACTATGCCACATGCGCTATTATAGCGTATACTGTTGGTATGGCTAAGATAGATCGCACCTCGTGGCTCATCTATCTCACACTCTTTGTGAACATTTTTGATATTGTCATCCATGTCGGCAGTGGTCAGCCGGAGTTTTTACGTATCACAAGCAACATCCTGATCGCGATCACAGCGATCCTCCTTATCCTCCGCATCAGCTACACGGTGCTCTTTGCGCTAGCCCTAACACTGTACATCGCGCTCAATACACTATTCATCATTGTCAACGGTGGTATCGGACTCCTAGGGGCACTCCTGATTACGGTAACGGTGTTCAGTGGAATTATGATTTTACGACGCCGAACCCTCTAAGCACCCATCCCTTTTATGCTTGCACAGATACCAGCATAGTCCCTACACTAATCACATGTCTATCCAGCTGCGACCCGAACTCACGCAGAGTGCTGTTTTTAGTGGCACCACATCTTTTAATCCCGAGGATATAATTGAACGTCGTGGTGGCCGCGTTCTTCCGGGTGTTGCAGCTGCGGAAAGTGAATACACCTTACTCCTAGATTTAAGTCAAAAAATGGCCAGTCGTGCTATCCTCGACATCGGCCTGCTTGTGCCTACGCCAAAGCAGCTAGAACGCATTGCACTCGACCCCGCTATGGGCTGCTGGGAACTGCCGGTATACATAGACCCTTTACGGGCCCGGTACGGCGTGTTCAGCATGAAAGAAATCTCGAGCACCAGTCGACTGGCCCATCGCACCATGTATCAAGTCTTCTTTGGTATCGATAGCTTACCCAATGGACGCGCCGACTTTCTAGACCACATCTGTGAAAACAAGACCTGCTGCTACCCGCGCCATCTTGAAAAAGTCACCGCAGGCGAAAATACGCGGCGAGGAAGAATCAGCACAGACGAAAGCCACCCTCGTCTTGATTTTTATAACCTGGGGGAATAGGTGCGGCACCACCCTACTAAGTAAAAAAGAGACGCTAGATCTCTTTTTTTGTTGGTGCGGGATTATGGCGGAAGTTAGAACTTTATTAACTTAGTATCACCGTTTAAAAAGATTGGTTCAAGTCCAAGAATCTCATCGATAAGTGGCGAATCGTCTGGCCTGCCATTTAAAATATAAATGGGCTTCCTCAGGTAAAAGGCTACTGCCATTTCCATTAAAACGTTAGGTCCGATATAGTTTGGTTTTCCATGCTTTTCGTAGTTTGTAACCAAAATTGCATCACTTCCGGAAATTTCATTAAAGTGTTCACGAATTAATTCGGCTTTTCCGTGATAGCCAACAGCTACCTTTGACCAATCCGTTTTTGCCTCATCGTTCTCCCGCCCCTCAGCTTTTATCTTCGCTGCCGTCTTAGGAAGAATTGCATTGATACCTAATTCTTCGAGCTCGTTGCTAAAAGCGATCACTTCGGTATAGAAGCTTGCACTTGAACATATAGCTAAATTTAATTTTCCCATTTACTTCATAATAACAAAAACGGCTAGAAAAGTTCTAACCGTCTCGAATGCTTCATCTGGTGCGGGCGGAGAGAATCGAACTCTCATCGCTTGCTTGGAAGGCAGGCATATTAGCCATTATACGACGCCCGCAGACTAAACCATTATACCATATTCTCTTATTCAAGCTAATCTGTTAAAATAGCTAGGCGCCAATGATATATGGCGAATGTAGCTCATTTGGTTAGAGCGCCGGGTTGTGGTTCCGGAGGTAGTGGGTTCAATCCCCATCATTCGCCCCAAGTTAAGAATTAATCAGTCGATCCATCCTGAATGCGGTCGGCTTTTTGTTTGGTTTGGATGATTGACTCTACCTGTTCACGACTAATCTCAACTACACCACCGGGCTGAACCTCTTTAGCGAGGAGCTGCTTCGCGACCGTATTCTCGACTGCTCGCTGCACTACGCGGCGCATTGGACGCGCACCCAAACGAGGGTCGTAGCCCGCTTCAACTAAGTATGCTTTCGCGTCTTCAGCCACTGTCACGGTTATTTTTTGACTTGCGAGGTTTTTATTCACCGCCAAAAGAATCAAGTCCACCACTTTCACCAGCTCATCTTTTTGTAGTGGGCGGAATACTACCATCTCATCGAAGCGGTTTAGGAATTCGGGGTGGAACAAGTTGCTGCTGATTAACTCGTCAACAAACTGGTCCTCAAACTCTTCCAGTGCGTACCCGCGATGCAAAAATTCTTGGATCCGATCTGCGCCAGCGTTGCTCGTTGCGATCACAATCGTGTCCTTAAAGCTCACTTCACGATTACGCGTATCGCGTAGAATCCCCTCATCTAATAACTGCAATAACGTCGACAATACCGACGAATGCGCTTTTTCAATCTCGTCCAGCAGCACGACGCTAAATGGTCGCTTCATTACCTGCGCAGTAAGGCTTTGAGCGTCTTCGGTACCATCAGCAATCAAACGATCCACATCCTTAGCAGACACAAACTCATTCATATCTAATCGAATGATATTCTCTTCGCCGCCAAAGTACACCGCGGCCAATGATTTCGCCAGCTCTGTCTTGCCGACTCCGGTGGGGCCAAGGAACAAGAACGTTCCGACTGGCCGATCTTGATTGCGCACCCCTGATCGCGCCCGGCGCAACGCATCCGACACCACACCAACTGCACGATCCTGGCCAATCATACGTTCATGAATCAGCTTTTCCATATTTAATAAAGTTTCGCGCTCAGTCTCGTCATCGACCGCAGCTGTTTTAACGCCAACAGTTTGCTCTACAGCCTTCTGTACAGATCGCGCTGTGACCAGCCCGTCCTCGGCATACTCAACCGCCGCCTCTAACAGACTTACTGCCTGACCGGGCATCGAAATATCATAGACATAGCGAGCGCTCAAACTATAGGCAACTTTCAACGCCTGATACATATACGTTACCTTGTGGGCATATTCGATGTACGGCAGTTTGTGCTCCAGTACCTTCAGAGTGTCGGCTTCATTCAGCGGCGCAACGTTGACTCGTTGCACAGCACCATTTAATGCCGGAAGCCGCTTGCTAATCTGTAGATAGCGCTGCTCATCCATTGACAAGATAATCGGAAGCCTGCCGGCCTCAAGGATAGGGAGTAACAGCGTACTAATATCAACCGACCCAACACCTTCTTCAAAGAAGAGTTGTGCATTATCCAAACAAAGAATGATGTTTTTGGCAGCAAAGGCTTCACCCAGCAAGCTATCCACCAACACTTCGATCTGGCCCGGATTGCTCGCAACCGACAAGAGCCTGCTGGCATCCAGCATAAATACCTGGTGATACTGCAAAGCATGCGGCACTTTTGCGCTCGTATCCATTAATCGACTCGCCAACTCGTGGACAATTTGCGTCTTTCCAACGCCGTTCTGGCCGACAAGCGCAATCGAGCCACGGCCTTTTTCAAGCAGACCCTGTAGCTGGCCCACGACTTCCGAGCGAACCTCGGTGAGTGGCGTCCGCTGTTCTGAGATATTCTGACCATATCGCGACAAACGAGGAATCCAACCGAATGACCAATCGCGCCCGATACCACCGGACCGCCGTCGACGCCCCTGCGCAACCATATCCTGTAAGTGATGATACCAGTTGATCCCTCTTAAAATATCGTCTTCGTTCAACTGCAAGTGACCTAATAGCGTATCTTTCGCAGGCAGCTGTCGCACAAGTGCAAGAATCAGCACGCCAGCCGTTATGCGTTCGCCTACTTGCCCAGCAATCCGCAGCGCTTCGCTAAATACCGCCGCCGTATCTTCACGATCTTTTGAAACAAGGTGCTCCATAAAGCCACCCCCAACGCCAAATCGAGCTGCAAAGAACATCCCTCCGTTTGTCCGCGCTACTGCCATTGCAATTTGCTGCGGCGTTGGCTGAGCCGGCAGTGTCCCCAGCAGTTCACCGTCAAGTAAGTCGTCAATGCGTTGGCCTCCCTTTATGACGGGGACGTTCTTCAATTCACGCTGATACCATTCAGCAACCATTGCTGGCATAGCAGACAGTCCAATCAGCACCCAAGCTAGCGGACTCTGGATGAACAAAAAAGCAATACCAAGCAGGGCCATACAGATAGTCAGCACTTGCAGCACGATCACCCAAGGCTGCAGCGCGTGGCCATACCGCGCCTGATGGGCTCGCTGGCTGCGGTAATTAAACAGCTTTACATCCATGCGGGCACCCACCCAATCGCAAACAACAATAAGCCGATAATCGGAAATAGCGGCACAAACAGCCAAAACACGACAATGACCAGCTCAATCACAGCCTGAGTTGCGATAACAATTAATCCAAAGACGATTGTAAACAAACGCACAATAGCCCCAATGACGCGCGAAATTGTCATATCGAAAAAAGCTCGCGCATGTACTGCCAGCGACCCCTTTACGCGTCCAGCCGATATCTGACGAAATGGCGCAAAAAGCGTCAATGTCAACTGGCTGATCGAAAAGAACGCCAGAGTTGCTCCCAGTCGGGCCTTAACCTGCGCCAACTGGCCCAGCCAGCCCCTGCCGTACCACCACTGAAGTAATCCCACCATAAACATAGCCTCATTATACGATATAATGGTGCATATGCCTCACCCCTTTATCATCCTTTTAGGAAAAGTTGTCCGTGGACTCGCCCGCCTTCGCGGTGGCGGCTCAGCTCTTCCGGGATTATTTGTTGAGCGTCTTGATCCCCAGTTCATACAGAAGACACTGGCACAACTGCCCGAGGGTGTTGTCGTTATTAGCGGCACAAACGGCAAGACAACGACGACAAAAATGGTCGTTTCACTCCTTGAAGCGCACGGCCTCAAAGTCTTCACCAACCGAACTGGCAGTAACTTTACCCGCGGTGTGGCTGCCGCACTTCTTAAAGAAATCGATCTGCGCGGCTGCCTTGACGCCGATGTCGCTGTCCTAGAATTAGATGAAGCGCATGCCGTAAAGTTTGTCGAGGCGGTTCAGCCACGCCACAGCTTGATTTTGAATGTCATGCGCGATCAGTTGGACCGGTTTGGAGAGATCGACGCCACCGCCAACCTACTTGCAACACTCGCCAAAAGCAGCAGCCAATCTGTCGTACTCAACCGTGAAGACCCACGCGTTCGCAGAATAGCCCTTGAACTCAAGAACCAGCAGGTCAGTTATTTTGGCCTCAGCAATGATCTTCTGCAACACTTTCCAAATGACGACGACCTCCGCAATCAATCAGTCAAGACCACCAAGCGTCCGCCTGCCGAAGTATTACTTTCAGCATACAAAGATGACCACGCAACGTTTACAATTGGCAATAAAAAATATGAAACATCGCTAAAAATTACCGGTGTATACAACGTCTTTAACTCTGCCGCTGCCATTGCCCTAACAAAAGTTATTTTAACCGATGATTTTGATGCCAGAAAAACCATCGTGGCTCTGTCGGAAGTCACCCCTGCTTTTGGCCGTGGAGAGGTCTTTATTGTCGACGGTCAGCCGCTCGAGCTTGTCCTCGTCAAAAATCCTTCAGGATTCCGACTTGGCCTCAAGTCTTTTCCGGCATCCGGATACGCAACCATGATTGCGATTAACGATAACTACGCCGATGGACGTGACATGTCCTGGTTGTGGGATGTCGAATTCGATGACCTTGCAAAAGCCGGCGTCGCTTCAGTATCGGGCATCCGTGCCTACGATATGGCGCTCCGCTTACAGTACGACGAAGTACCGGTTACAGACGTCAACACGGACCTGCCTGCTGCATTGCGTCGATTCATCGGCCAAAACAAAACACTTCCAAAGCGCATCTACTGCACCTACACCGCCATGCTCGCTATTCGCAAAGACCTTCGTAAAAGCACTAACGTCGAGGTAGTATCATGAGTAAAGCCATCCACATTCTTCAGTTGTATCCAGATGATATGAATATTTATGGTGATCATGGCAATGTCCTAGTCCTCAAACGTCGGCTAGAATGGCATGGATACACACCAATTGTCACCGAGTATAACGTCGGAGACGCTTTTCCAAAAACAGTCGACATTGTCATTGGTGGCGGTGGACAGGATAGCGGCCAAGAGAAGATTCACAAGGACTTACTAAAAATTGCGCCAAAACTGCGAACACTAGCAGAAGATGGCGTCCCCATGCTTGTAGTTTGTGGGCTGTACCAGCTTTTTGGGAAATTCTTTCAAACATCAAAAAGTCATCGTCTTGAAGGTATCGGCATTCTTGACATCGAAACCTACGGAAGCAACGAACGCCTTATCGGCAATACCATTGCCACCACAGAAGAATTCGGCGACATTATTGGGTACGAGAACCACAGCGGCCAAACAAGCCTTGGAGATAGCGCTATCCCTCTCGCGACCGTACTCAAAGGTGCCGGCAACAACGCAAGTAACGGACACGAAGGTGCTCGCCACAAAAACGTCATTGGCACCTACTTACACGGCTCAGTTCTCCCCAAAAACCCTTTGCTCGCCGACTTTCTTATCGAAACTGCGGTCGTGAAACGATACGGCTCCTTTACCCCGCACGTCATTGACGATAGTTTTGCGGAGAAAGCTCGCGGTGTTGCCGCTCAGCGTCCGCGCTAGCCATCAATCAAGTATGTTGACTTCACGTAACCGAAAGTGAGTTACCCGCTGCATGTGCCAGCAGAACAGTGCCAGCATAATGACATATGCGACTGGCATCCACTCGGCTGGCTGAAATTCAAACTGCGCCCAAGGGAGCGACGAGACATATGTCGCAACTGATGTCATGTACCCCAAGAGCCATGTTGCTGGTAATGCTATAACTTCAGCCGCAAAGGGCATAGTAAGGCCTACAACGCCCACAATAAACGTCAGTAGCATCGCTAGCGGCACCAACGGAACAATCAGTAAGTTCGCAACTACAGCCACGTTAGAAAGCGCTCCAAACGACACGGCGATGATTGGTACCGTCGCAATATGCGCCGCTACTGTCTCGCCTAGAATCTGACGTATCGTGCCAGGCGGCGTGTCACCAAAGAAATATCGCTGAAACAGGGGCGCCACAATCATGACACCCGCAAAAGCGGCGAAGCTCAGCTGCCAGCCTAAATCACCCCACAAGTAACTTGGCTGTATTGCCACCGTTACAGCAGCCGCAAACGGCAACAACACCAACGGGTGAAACGATCGGCCATAATACCACGTCGCAAGACTCAGCCCCGAAACTAGCCCAGCCCGAGTCATGCTCGGGCTCAAGCCAGTCACAGCCATGAAAGCCGCAATCATCAAAGCCGATACGGTCGTCGAAAGATACTTCGATACCTTCACAAATAACTTTCGAGACAGTCTGACTAAAATCGTCAGATTATAGCCGCTGGCCACGACAATGTGAGTCAACCCAGCAATGCGCAGCGCTTCGCTCAAATCTTCCGGCAGAGCACTTTTCTGTCCCGTCAAAAATCCGATACCTAAACTTGCTTGCGGCTCGGGCATGCCTAAACGAACGGCAGCTGCAAACCAGTCACGCACTACTCGACCAACATCGCCGGGAACTGGTCGCGTTATCTTCTCGATGTTAGCTCGATACAATACACCAATGAAATTACCGAACCCTTCTGTCATTTGCCCGCGAATCGTTACCCGATCACCCCGTGCAATATCATACTCTCCCCGTACACTGGTCCAGACAGAACCAGCCACCGACTGCCCGCCGAAGCGCAACGAATCAAGCTGTATAGCGGTGCCATTCTTGGCAGTAATCGATACATCCTCTTTGACTCGGCCTGTCACTGTCACAACTTTGCCGTATAGTGGCGCAACGCGCGCCAAG
>MDTC01184770.1_pt1 | contig 16048 bp, 16 predicted proteins | sample 811181 | NCBI WGS metagenome assembly MDTC01 (sample SAMN05326644, study PRJNA326480) | marine metagenome | isolation source: seawater | place: Pacific Ocean: North | collected 2011
ACAACTGAACCAACAAGGCTTCCTCTACCCACTTCATCAACTCCTGCTATTATTTTCCTTGATTGCATCTAAATGGTATATAATGTGAATTCGCCAATCACTATAAATAATAATATATTATGACTACTAAAATTAGAATTGGAATAATTGGATTAGGATATCTAGGTAAATTTCATTATCAAAAGTATATGTTAAATCCATCCGTAAATGTAACATCTGTTGTAGATACTGATGAGGCTAATTTTAAAATTATCAAGGATAGTAATATCTTTAAATCCAAATCATATAGAGATATTCTTGATAAAGTTGATGCTGTATCTATTGTTACACCAACAATAACACATTATAAAATTGCTAGATTTTTCTTGGATAACAAAAAGCATGTTCTCCTTGAGAAACCAATGACCGAAACTGTTAGTCAAGCATCCTCAATTAATAAAATAGCAAAAAAAAATAAATGTATATTACAAATTGGACACTTAGAGCAATTTAACCCTGCTATAAAAAAATTAAAGTCACAACTCAAAAATCCAGAATTTATTGAGGTTCATCGATTATGTAAATTCAATCCAAGAGCAATTGATGTTGATGTTGTTTTGGATCTAATGATACATGACATAGATATTGTTTTATCACTGGTTAATCACGATATAAAAAAAATATCAGTATCAGGAAAGAAAGTGATTACTGATTTAATAGATATAGCAAACGTTCGAATAGAGTTTAAAAATAATGTTGTTGCGAATTTAACAGCGAGCAGGATAAGTACTAAGAATGAGCGTAAAATGAGATTGTTCTTAAAAAATTCTTACTACTCTGTTGATTTTATTAACAATGAATTGAAAAAGCTCAACAAGAATAAAAATAATACATTTAAACATGTTGACTATAAGTTCAAAAAATCTGATTCTCTACGTAATGAAATAAATAATTTTATAAAAGCTTGTTATGGCAAAGAAAAATCTGTAACCACCGGGGTAGAAGGACAAAAGGCTCTAGCTGTAGCCAAAAAAATTACAAGGAATTTATAACAATGATAAAATCATTTGACTTAACTGAACAATATAAAAAATTACAAAAGAAAATTAATAGCAAGGTACTTGAAGTTCTTGCATCTGGAAATTATATATTAGGAGAGAATGTTAAATTTTTTGAAAAAAAAGTAAACGATTATCTTGGTAGTAAATATTCAGTTAGTTGTAATTCTGGTACTGACGCACTAATTTTATCACTCAGAGCCTTAGGTATCGAAAAAGATGATGAAGTAATAACAACACCATTTACATATTTTGCTAGTTCAGAAGCAATATCGCTCGTTGGAGCTAAACCAGTGTTTGCAGATATTAATCCTCATACATTCAATATTAATCCAAAAAATATTAAAAAAATGATTAATAAGAAAACAAAAGCAATCCTATCTGTCAATATTTTTGGGCAAACATGTAAACTAGATGAAATTAACAATCTAGCAAAAGACTTTAACATTGCTCATATAGAGGATTGTGCTCAATCTTTTGGTGCAACTCATAATAATAAACAAAGCGGAACATATGGTGAATTTGGATGCTTTAGTTTTTTTCCAACAAAAAACCTTGGATGTTTTGGAGATGGAGGTTTAATCACGGTAAAAAATAAGAAAGCTTATAATTTATTATTGAAACTTCGTACTCATGGTGGAATCAAAAGGAATCAACATGATGTAATTGGATATAATAGTCGACTGGATGAATTGCAAGCAGCCATTCTGGCAGTTAAATTACCATATATCAATAAATTCATAGAGAATAGAAGGTCCATTGCAAAAATGTATTTTAAATTAATAAATAACGATAAAGTTATATTACCTTTTGTAGATAAAAATTCTAAACATACTTTTAATCAATTTACTTTAAGAGTTAAGAATAGAAACAAATTTGAAAGACACCTTAAGAAACATAAAATTCCTTATGGAATTTATTATTCAAAGCCAATCTATAAGTATAAAGCTTATGAAGTATATAAATATAATTCAATGCCAATGGTTGAGAAAATATCAAAAGAATGCATATCAATACCTATATATCCTGAGTTAAAAATAAATGATATAAAAAAGATATGTAATGTCATAAATGAATATTAATAAAACAAAAAGAATATTTATTATTGCGGGAGAGCCATCTGGTGATCAACATGCATCTAAACTTATTGAACAATATACAGAAAAAAATAAAAATGTAATAGTAGATGCCTTTGGTCAAAATGAATTAAAGAAAACTGGTGCTAATATGATATATGATACAGAAAAGATTTCTGTAGTAGGTGTCATTGAAGTTCTCTCGAAAATTAACAAAATCTCAGATGCTCTGAAAATAGCTAAGAATCATATCAAAGATACTAAACCCAATCTTATAATTTTAGTAGATTATGTTGAATTCAATTTGAAAATTGCTAAGTACGCTAGAAGCTTAAATATTCCTATTTTATTTTATATTGCTCCACAACTTTGGGCTTGGAGAGAAAAAAGAGCGCAATCTCTAATTGAAAACATAACTTACTTAGCAGTGATATTTCCATTTGAAGAGTTGTTTTTCAAAAAATATACAAAAGATGTCTCATTTGTTGGACACCCTCTATTTCAAAATGTTAACTTGATGAATTCTGTAAAAAGCATTAATGAAAGGTCAATTGATCTTGGTGTTTTTCCCGGAAGTAGAGAATCAGAGATAAAAAATAATATACACATGATGCTTGACTGTTTACAAAATAAAAAAAATCAAAATATTGCAATATTTTATGCTAATAATACATGTTTAGAATTATTAGAAAAGTTATTACCTAAGAATTATCATCTATATTTAAAGTCAGGAGAGGATATCAATGCAATAAGTAATTGTAAAAAAGCCATATGTGCTTCAGGTACAGTTACACTTCAACTAGCAATTCTTGAAGTGCCAATGGTCATAATGTATAAATTATCATTAATCACATACTTTGTTATGAAGTCTTTAGTTAAATTGAAATATATTGGATTAGTCAACTTAGTTCTTGGTGATGCTATAGGATCAAAACCAATTGTAAAAGAGTTCATTCAACCATCATATTCAGATCAAATTGATGCTATGGTTGAACTAAATAAGATTGACAGTGATACTGAGTATAGACAAGATATGATTAATATGTACAGGGAAATCAAAAGAAATCTATCGGGTAAGGCGCAGGGTAATTTAAATAGTATCATAGATAGATTGCTGAATACTATCTAGTAACACCTCTTTTACTTTCAACAAAAAAAGTTACAAATTTTCTTGTAAAATCATTTTCTATATTAAGCGAATTATATTCGTCTAATTTTTCAACAGAAGTTTTTTTTGATTTTATAAATAGTTTGAAACATTTTTCTAGTGACTGAATAGTATTTTTATCAAAGCCTTTTCTTTTTAAACCCTCAACATTTATCTTATATGCTTTTGCATGATTTCCTGACACCAGTGTATAGGGAGTTATATCTTGCGTAATAACAGTACCAAGACCAGAGAATGCATATTCACCTACTCTGCAAAATTGATGCACTAAACTAAACCCTCCTAAGGAAACATATGATTCCAGATGTACATGGCCAGCTAAACTCGCCGCATTTGATAATATGCAGTTGTCATTTATTATGCAATCATGTGCCACATGAGTATATGCCATAAATAAATTGTTACTTCCAATAGATGTATCAGATATGCCTGTTTCTGTGCCACGATGTACACTACAGTATTCTCTAAAAGTATTATTATCACCTATTGTACAGGTGGTGTTCTCTCCATCAAACTTTAAGTCTTGGGGCTCTTCACCAATTGTGGCAAATTGATATAAGACATTATTTTTACCAATCGACGTATTTTGCCTAATGATTGTATGGTCTTTTATTATTGTGCCTGCTTTGATGGACACGTTTTTTTCAATGACAGAATAAGCGCCTATTTCAACGCTCTCATCTATATCAGCTGACGGATCAATGATTGCTGTACTATGTATCATTCCTTGGTCTAATCGCTCCAATTAAATCAGCTTTGCAAACAATTTCCGACTCTACCTCGCAATAGGCGGCAAATTTATGGACTTCGCTTTTGCTTTGAAGCAACTCTGCATGTATTGTAATTATATCACCGGGAAGTACCTGTTTTTTGAACCTTGCATTATCTATGCCGACGAAATAATATAGATGTTTAGTCATATCTCTGTTATTACTATGCACATCAAGAATAGCTGTAGCTTGCGCCATAGCTTCAAGCAGAAGAACACCTGGGAATACTGGATGTTCAGGAAAATGTCCTTGGAAAAAAGGTTCATTATTACTGACGTTTTTGTTTGCGGTTATTGTCTTGCCTTTTTCAATTTTAATAACTTTATCAATCAGTAGAAAAGGGTATCTATGAGGTAAGTAATTTTGAATTATCATATAATGTTGCCTATTTTTTCTTGTACAGATTTCTGAATAATACTTGATTTTTACTCCAATTACGAACTGTATCAGCAGCCATTGCAGATGCATATGACCCTTCATTGCTAATAGATTTAGTAACCATTGTCATGCCATGAATATGTACATTATCACATATTGTTATATGACCATTGATGCCGACCCCGCCACCGATCGTACAGTCATTTCCGATAGATGTGCTACCAGCAATACCAGTACAGGCAGCAATTGCCGTATTCTTTCCTATCGATACGTTATGTGCAATGTGTACTAAATTATCTATTTTACAGTTTCGTCCTATAATCGTATTATCAATCATACCTCTGTCAATAGTTGTGCCGCTACCTATTTCAACATTATCATCAATAACAACAGAGCCAACATGAGGTATTTTTTGCCATGAGCCCTCATCTTGATAAAGGCCAAAGCCGTCAGAACCAATCACAGCACCAGGATGTATTATTACATTATCTCCGATGACAGTATCGTGATTGATAAATACACCAGGATATAATAAACAATTTTTTCCTATAGAAACATTCTCACCAATAGTGACATTCAAATGATTCTCTAATAAGACGTATTTACGATTTAAATTTATTCTATTAAGTAATTTAGATAAAGATTTGGATACATTCTTAGTCCTAAATAATAGTATTTCTTTTTTTATATCTCTTGAAAATGATATATCTACAATAAGACCAGCGAATTGTGATAAATCGTAATTATTATCCTTAGTAAGAAAACCAAGTGATCCTTTAATAGGATTAGTAATAGTAGATATCGTATCGAATAATTTACTGTTAGCAAGATTACACTTAGCATCAAGTACAGTCTCTAAATCATTAATAGTATAAGCTTTATCCAGCTTCATTCTAATTAAGTTTATTTATAATCTCTTGAGTGATATCTACATATTTTTTAGCATATAAAGTAGTACCATCCGCTCTTAATATTAAATCGTAATCATTATCTTTAGCATATTTGTTAATAGCATTCTCTACAATAACTCTAATTCTATTAAGTTCAGAATTCTGCTTAGTTTGTAGATCTTGCTGAAGAGATTTTTGTTTTTCTCTGAACTCTTTTTCAATTTTATTTATTTGATTTATTTTATTTTTTCTCTCATCTTTTGACATAACTCTTTCGTTTTTAAGATAATCATCATTTAATTTATTCCATGATGTTTCTATTTCTTTTAGTTCGTCTGCTTTGGGTTTAAATTCTTTTTTTATATTATTTTGAGACTCTTTATAGATTGGTATTTCTTTAAATAACACATCAAGTTTTACAATTCCTACCTTAATTTCAGCATACGCAAAGTTAGGTGAAATCATCAATATTATAAGGAAAGTAGTATAAATTTTTTTTAACATCAGAATGCCCCTCCAAGAGAAAATATAACAGGTTTTGTATCATCGCCTGTTTTGGACTTAAACACATCTACAAATCCGACAGATACTGCGCCTACTGGTGTTCTGAAATTACCTTGAATTCCATAACTACCACGTAAGTCACTATAACTAAAATCAGAAATATCTTCAAATACATTACCTATATCAACAAATAAGGATGCCCTAAAATTTCTTTTATCCTCACCAAAAAATGGAGGTGGAGGAAATATCCAGTTATTTTGAATAGCAAAAAGAAAGTCCCCACCAATTGCATCACAAGTTTTAGCTGTACATGTGGTATTATTTCTAAGTGGTCCTAGACTATTGGAGTCGAATCCTCTTACAGTTCGATCACCACCAGCAAAAAATTTGTCATGGAACGGAAGACGGGACGAACCTATCAAGCCAGTACCTAAACCAATTTGAGGTTTCGTTTGAATAACCGTATTCCAATCAAACATATTTAGAAAGTTTAATTTATAAGGTTTATTGTATTCACCCGCTAATTTTATAGACACGTAGGAATAGTCAAAATCAGGAGGAATATATAAATTTGAAGTTAAACCTTGTCTTTTACCGACAGATGCATAAACAGTTCGATCTCTTGTATCTTCTGTGTAGCTTGCATTAAGTGATAAACCAAAGTGTGTATCGCCATGTTTATCCAAAAATGAGACGACATTAGCTGGAGAACCAATTGTTGTTGTGTATTCGGATAAAATTATCTCTGCTCCATATCCATACGATTTAGTCTCAGATATTGGAACATTATAATTTATACCATAAGCTACAGTGTCTGATAAGTATGACGCGGTAGATGTAGAGGAAACATCAGTTTCACTGAATACCAAACTAGTTGTTTTTGAAATACCATCTTTTGTATGATAAGGATTAGTATTACTGTACCTTATAAGTTTCTTATAAGAGCTTTTTTCAAGCTCTAAGGCTACATTGTTTCCTTTTCCCAAGAAATTATCTTGTTGAAGCTTAATGTTAAAAATAGCTCCTGATGAGTCAGAGTAACCTGCACCAACCTTAAACTCGCCTGATTGTGTTTCATCAATTATAAAATCAATATCAATCACACCTGTTGATTTATTTATGATAGTTTTTTTAACATCGACGTTATTTACGTATTTTAATCGCTGTAATCTAATTTTAGATCTATTAACTTTATTTTCCTGATAGAACGAAGATTCAAATTGTCTAAGTTCACGTCTATAGACCTCATCGTTAGTCTTTGTGTTACCAATTATATTTATTCTCCTAACAAAAGACTTAGTATTTGGCTTGACAAGAAATGCTATATCAACAGATGAAGTAATATCATTAAATGATGCGTTAAAATTAATATCAGGAAATGCATAGCCCTTTTCACCAAGTACAAACTTTATACTCTCTTGACTTGTTTCAACTTTTGAGCGATTAAATATCGTGCCAGGCTTTAAATTGAATTTTAAAATATTTCTAAAAACCTCATCATTGAATTCTTCTAGACCCAATGCGGTGATATTACCAAATGTATATTTTACTCCCTCATCTATCGAAATTGTTAAGTATATATCTTTTTTATTTGATGATAAGTTAACTTGCTTCGATACGATTTTAACCTTAGCGAATCCCTTATTTTGATAGTATTGTATTATTGATTCTATATCTTGATCAAACTGTGTATTATTATAGATATCTTTATCAGACCAGACTTCAAACCAGTACTTAGGACCTGATTTAATGATAGATTTAATTTGACGTGTAGAAAAGCTTCTATTACCTATAATTTTTACTTCCTTTATGGTTGATGCTTCACCTTCATCAATATTTACATTAAGATCAATTAGATTATTTTCAATTTTAATTCCTTCAATTTCAACTGATGATGAATAACGGCCATTATCATAATATAATCTTACGAGTTCCTGTTCGACCTTATCTAATAAATTTTCGCTGTAAGGTTTACTTTTTTTTATACCTATACTCTCAAGAGACGATAGTATTTGCTCAGTTTCTAGAAGTTTATTACCATCAATGTTTATTCTTGATACTATCGGTGTCTCTTTAACATTAATTATTAAAGAGTTGTTTTCAATTTTTACACCAATATCTATAAAGAGATTTGTAGAGAATAAGCGTTTTATAATATCTGAAATATCATCTTGATTGTACACCTTGCCAATCTCAATATTAGAATATTCAATTATCTCTTCTTTTGTTATCCTTTCATTTCCCTCTATTTGAATAAAATTTGCTTGTTGTTCGTTAGCATAAGATAGATTTACAATTATAGAAAAAAAAATTAGGACTAAAATTCTCATCATGAAAATATTCTTACGAAATCATTATAGAATGCAATTATCATTATAAATCCTAGAAGCGCAATCCCAACGAACTGAGCTGCTAATTGAACTTTGTGAGGTAATTCTTCGCCAAATATTATTTCATAAATATAATATACAAGATGACCCCCATCTAACATTGGGATTGGTAATAAATTTAAAACTCCCAAGCTCACACTTAAGATTGCTAATAAATATAGAAAATATGAGAGTCCCATTTCAAGAGATCTTCCAGAAAATTGAGCAATCGATAGCGGGCCACTGAGGTTTTTTACGTTAGCCTCTCCAACAACAAGTCTTCCAATCATTTTAAATGTTAAAAGCGTATAGTCAGAAGTGCTTGTTAATGCACGGTCGAATGAATCTGATAAATTATAATTTACAAATACGAAATCTCTTTTATCAATTTTCTTTGAGACTCCTAAGAATCCTCTTCCGTTCTTTTCAAGTACATTTACATCATAATCAATAGCCTTGTTATTGCGCAATGCAACTATGTTTATTTTCTGCCCAGGAGATTTTTCAATAATATTCACAAAATCATCCCAACTATCTATAAGTTGTCCGTTAATGCTTAAAATTTGATCACCTGCTTTTACATTCTTATTATTGTTACTAGTGTTTACATCACCTATTATTGCAGCGCGTCCAGGATATACTATTTTTAAACCTATATTTGTTACAATATCACCTTCCATATTCAAGATGCTAGAATCATATTTAATAGGAAATTCATTTAAGTTATTATTTGAGTCAATAAGTGTTAAGCTAATTTTTTGTTCATTAACCACATTATTCAATAACTCAACTCTTACGTCCTGCCATCGCTGTACTTTATTATCATTTACAGAGATTACTTCATACACGTTATTTTCAAGTGTAATTTTTGGTTTAACTCCACTAATACCATGCATAAAAGTCATGGCAAAAAATATAACAGCCAATATTAAATTAAAAATAGGACCTGCTGCTACAACTGCAAATCTTTGATAAACATTTTTTTTATCAAAACAATATTTATAGTCATCTTCATTAATTTCGTTAGGCTCTCCCTCTTGGTTTTTAGATTCTAACATTTGGACATAGCCGCCAAGCGGAATCATGCATAATGCGTACTCAGTATGGGTTTTATTAGAAGTCCAGGAATAAATCGGTTTACCAAAACCTACACTAAACTTGAGTACTTTGACGTCACATAATCTAGCTACTATATAGTGCCCATACTCATGAAAGGTGACCAAAATACCAATTGCAATTACAAATCCGACTATGCTGTTAATTAGTTCCATATTTTTTATTTATTAATTCTTTTGTTAATTTTCTGACTGAAACATCATTATCTATTATAGACTTAATATTAGTATGGCTACATAACTCATTTCGATCCAATATATCTCTAATGATATTGGGTATATTTGTAAATTTAATCATACCTTTAAGGAAATATTCTACACTAATTTCATTAGCAGCATTAAGAATTAGTCCAGAATTTTTTCCAACTTCGGCAATATCTCGAGCAATCTGGTAACATGGAAATTTGCTTATTGGGATATCTTCAAATGTTAAGTTAGAGAAATCAAAAGACTTTAATGGTCCTCTGTATAGTCTATCAGGAAACGTTAATGCGTATGATATTGGTATTCGCATATCAGGTTGAGAAAAGTGAGCAATGGTAGTTCCATCAAAGAAATCTACTAAAGCATGTACTTTACTTTGACGGTGTATTACAGCATTGATGTTAGATAAATCCAAATTGAATAACAATTTTGCTTCTATTATCTCTAGCCCTTTGTTCATCATTGTTGATGAATCTATAGAAATTTTATCACCCATATTCCATGTAGGATGCCTAACTGCTTCTTTTGGTCTCACTTTTTGTAAGTCAGAAAGCTTATAATCTATGAAAGGTCCGCCCGATGCTGTGATTGTAAGTTTATTAATTTTAGATTTGTAGTAATCTTTGTGAAATATCTTAAGATCTAATCCTGAGGATAAAATTATTTGTAGAATAGCATTATGTTCACTATCTATAGGTAATAATAAAGCATTTGATTTGAGAATTAAATCACGAATAAGATCCCCAGCAGAAACTAGTATTTCTTTGTTAGCAGCTAATATAGTTTTATTATTTTTAATAGCAGTTATCACTGGTTTTAGACATTCAAATCCAACTATGGAGGCTACAACTATATCAACATCATTGTTAGAACATATTTCTTCAAGACCGTCAGTCCCAAATAATATTTCAGTATCTTTTAACTTAGTTCCATGATTTTTGATAAATAAATTATATTTATCAAGATTCGTTATTACAGCTATTTTAGGTTCATATTTATTAATTTGTTTAAGTAATAAATCAGTATTATCATTGCAGGAAATTCCATATAAAGAGAAATTAACATTCAATGATGTCATGACATCAAGGGTATTTTGTCCTATTGATCCTGTCGAACCTAGTATGCTTATTTTTTTCATGACAAAAACCAAACAAAAAAGACTGGTAAAGCAGAAAAATAACTATCGAGTCTATCTAAAATACCGCCGTGACCTGGTAAAATAGAACCTGTATCTTTTTTCTTATAAGTTCTCTTAATAAAACTCATAAATAAATCTCCAAAAAAAGTCATTAAAACAAATATCAACATAATTACCAAGTCAAGTGATGTCCAATTGAAGTTCATGTAAGCAGAAATAAAATAAAAGGTAAAAAAGGTTAAGAACAAAGAACCTATATAGCCTTCAAAAGTTTTATTGGGACTTATATCTGAACCAATCTTATTATTGCCTATTGCCTTGCCGCATATATATGCATATACATCAACAGATGTAACCATAAGTATTAGTGTCAAAAAATATGATTTATTATCAATTAATTCATTATCTATAATTATCGTATTACTTGAAGGGTACAAATTAATGAGGAAAATGAAAAATGAGGAAATAATAAGAGTGCCAATCAACAATGAATGCTTTTTGATAAAATGTTGAAGAAATTTTTTAAAGAAAAATAGATAGATGGAAAGTAGAAGCCATAACAAGATACAGACATATGAAAATGTTGTGAGGTTAATATTTAGATAGTGATGTAAAAATACAAGTAAAACAAAAAAAGGGAAAAAAAATATAATTGATTTTGATGTAAGTCGTAACCACTCTAGATAAGCGACTAGTGATATCACATATATTGTAATATTAAAGATAATATCAGTTCCAAAATAAAAGAGTAATGCTAGTAATACCAACATAAACATGCCGGTAAGAGTTCTTGTTAAATATTCTGACATTAGTCGACTTTACCAAAGTTCCTTTTGATTAATTTATAGTCATTAATAATCTTCTTTAACTCATCTGAGCAGAAATCTGGCCATAAAGTATCAACAAAAACTAACTCACTATAGACTGACTGCCAAAGCATAAAATTACTTAATCTTTTATAGCCTCCAGTTCGTATGATCAGGTCTGGATAATTTCTACCTGTAGACAGGTAATCTGGTAATTTAGTATTATCAAAATTACCGATATCATCTATCATTGTTTCAATAGCATTAATAATATCCCACTGTCCACCATAATTATATGCAATGTTAAGAGAATATTTATTGAATTTAGAAGTCAGTTGCTCAGCTTGTTGAATTGTTTTTTTTATTGAGGTTGGTAAATTTGTAACATCCCCAATGACTTTGAATTTAACTTTATTGTTTAATAAATCATGCAAATGATGTTTAATTGATTTGTCAAGAAGGTAGGAGATATAATCAGTTTCATCTTTTGACCTAAACATATTCTCGCTACTCATTGCAAAGAATGTGGCTGAGCTAATACCTAAATCTATACATGAAGAAAATATATTATAAACATTAGATGAACCTGATTCATGGCCATGCTTACGAGCTTTTTTTTGTGAATTAGCCCATCTTCCATTGCCATCCATTATAAAGGCTATATGGTCCATGTTTATATTTCACTTATTTCATTAATCTTATTGTCTGAAATATCTTCTGAAATTTTTATATAGTCGTTAGTAAGATCCTGAATTTCAATAATGTAGTCCCTTTCAAAGTCCTTGGATATCTTCTTTTCCTTCTCTAAATTGGAAATTGATGTATTGGCTGTTCTTCTAATATTTCTAAGAGTAATCTTAATGTTCTCTGCCTCTTTTTTGACAATTTTTTTTAATTCTTCCCTTCTTTCCTGGGTAAGCGGGGGGAATTTTATGTGTAGATTCGTTCCATTGACAGATGGATTGACTCCCAGGTTACTTTCATTAAGAGCTTTCTCTATTAATGAAACCGCATTTTTATCCCATATACTTAGACTTATTGTTGATGCATCTGTAACAGCTATATTAGCAAGTTGTTTGATAGGGGTATTGGTACCAAAGTAATCAATCATGATTTGATCAAGAATGCTTGGGTTAGGTCTTCCTGCGCGAATTTTTGATAAAACCAATTTAAAGTTATCTATGCTTTTATCCATTGTTGACGTGGTGTCAGATTTAATTTGATCAAACATACGAGTATATTAGCTTATTTGATTATAAACTTCTTGCGCAAAGTCTTCAGATTTCTTTTCTAGACCTTCGCCAACTTCATATCTATGATATGACAATATTTCATTATTTGAAATAATTTTAGTAAGGGTTGTAGATGGATCCTTAACAAAAGGTTGATTTAATAATGTATTATCATTAATAAATTTCTTCATTTTACCATCAAGTATGTTTCTTTTAATATCCTCTTTCTTGTCTACTTTATCTAATTCCTTTTTATAAATTTCTTTTTCAGACTTAAGCGTTTCCTCATCAAGCGATGATTCATCAAGCGCTAATGGATTAGATGCTACAATGTGCATACAAATATCTTTTGCAAGTTTCTCATCAGGATTTTTCAGCTCCACTATTGATACGATTTTATTGTTATGGGTATAACCATAAAGATTATTATTTTTATCAATTTTAAGGTGTCTTCTAAGCTTGATATTTTCTCCAAGTTTGGATATCGTCTCAGTTACAATGCTATTGATAGAATCCGTAGCATCAGATTCATCTTGATTCAATAATATTTCAGCTATAGATTCAGAGAGAGAAATAAAATTCTCATCTTTAGCAACAAAGTCTGTCTCTGAGTTTAATTCTAAAATGAGAATACTTTTTGAATTTTCAAAATAGTTTACTAAGCCCTCAGCTGCTATTCTTGAGGATTTTTTTTCTGCTTTCTTACCAGATTCGGTTCTAAAGAGTTTTATCGCATCATCAAGATTATTATTTGTTCTTTCCAGATATTTTTTACAATCAAGAATCCCTGCTCCAGTCATCTCTCTTAACTGTCTTACTAGTTTTAATGAATCACTCACTTAATTGTCCTCAGATGATTTAGCTTTTTTTTCACTTTCTTTTTTTGTAGATGCTACTTTTTTAATGTCAGATGTTTTTAGAGATTTTTTAGCTTTAATAGGTTTAGTATTATCATTTTTTTTTGTAGCAGGCTCGGGCTTTACAGGCTTAGATTTAATAATAATTTCAGAAATAGATTTCATAAACAAATCGATTGAAGACATGGCATCATCATTTGCAGGTATCATATAGTCAACACCATCAAAAGAATTATTTGAATCAACCAATGCAATAACAGGAATATTAAGTTTATTTGCTTCTTGGATTGCAATACGCTCATATCTTGTATCAATTACAAATAATGCATCTGGTAATTTTGTTAAATTTTGTACACCTAAGAGATTTTTTTCTAATCTATCTATATCTCGCTTTAAATCAATAATTTGCTTTTTTGAAAGTTTATAAAGAGTTTGATTCTTAAGTTTATTTCTAAGGTCCTCAAGTTTAGATATAGATTTTTTAATAGTATTGAAATTAGTCAATAAACCACCTAACCAACGATTATTTACGTAAGGCATGGAAGTAATATCAGAATATTTTTTTACTATATCTGAGGCTGCACGTTTGGTCCCAATAAACATAATTTTTCCGTTATTTGAGACTAGTTTCTCGATAAACTTAGCTGCTTCTGTATATCTTTCAGAGCTTTTTTGAAGATTAATTATGTGAAGTTTTTTGTGCGTTGTATAGATATATGGTGCCATCTTAGGATTCCAATATTTAGATCTATGACCGAAATGAACCCCTGCATCGATCATGTCCTTGATTGATAATCCTATCATGCCAAAATTACTCCAATAAAATTCATAAAGTGTTGTATCATATTTGAGTGATTACAACAACTATAAACTACTATTTTTTTAATGATTTGATGACTTTTAAATTCTTATGAATGAATATATAAAAACTCCAGATGAGATACAAAAAATGAGAGTCGCTGGTAAGCTGGCGTCTGATGTTTTGATGATGATTAAGGAATACGTAAAACCAGGTATAACAACTGGTGAACTAGACAGTATATGTCACAATTATATTGTGGATAATCAAAAAGCTATCCCTGCACCACTAAACTATCGAGGGTTTCCAAAGTCTATATGCACATCAGTAAATCACCAAATTTGTCATGGAATACCATCAGATACTAAAAAACTAAAAAATGGCGATATTATCAATATAGATGTAACTGTTATTAAAGATGGCTTCCATGGGGACACTAGTAGAATGTTCACAGTAGGTAAAACATCAATCCAAGCACAGAGGCTTTGCGAAGTAACACGACAAGCAATGATAGAGGGTATAAAAGCGATAAGACCTGGAGCAACTACTGGAGATATAGGTTATGCTATTCAGACCTATGCTGAAGCAAACAATTTTTCAGTTGTTAGAGATTATTGTGGTCACGGCATAGGGAAGAAATTCCATGAAAATCCACAAATACTTCATTACGGTAAAAAAAACACAGGCGTAGAACTTCATGAAGGAATGATTTTTACCGTTGAACCTATGATAAATGTTGGTAATTATAAAACTAAAACGCTTAGCGACGGTTGGACTGTTGTAACTCAAGATCATGAATTATCTGCACAATACGAACATACAATTTTAGTAACAAAAGATGGTTCAGATATACTAACCATAAGAACTGAAGAGGATGAAAATGAATTCAAATAATGAAACTATGAATGTTTTATCTGATTTGATTGAATTTGAATCAGTAACGCCAGATAAATCAGGCTGTCAAAAATACATAGATAATTATCTGTCGAAGTTTGGCTTTGAAACAAAATATTTTAAGTATGGTGATGTGAATAACATGGTAGCAAGCCTAGGAGAAGGTAATCCATGTCTGGCATTCATTGGTCATACTGATGTAGTTCCACCAGGAGAATTATCATTGTGGAAGTCAAATCCATACACGCTCTCACATAATGATGGTTTGCTTACGGGCAGAGGCACTGCGGATATGAAAGGCGGTATCGCATGTTTTATGACTGCTGTAAAAGACTATGTTCAGAATAATAAAGAAATAAATGGTTCAATTAGAATTATCCTTACAGCTGATGAAGAAGGTGATGCAACTAATGGAATACGTAAAATGGTTGAAGAGAGAGTCTTTCAAAAAAATGAAATTGATTATTGTCTTGTGGGAGAACCATCATCCTCAGATGAAATTGGTGATGTCATCAGAAATGGTAGACGCGGTTCAATCACAGGTCATCTAACCTTATTTGGCATACAAGGGCATGTCGCTTATCCCGAGAAAGCTGATAACCCTATTCATAGCTCTTCAAAAATCATATCTAAGTTTCTTGATATTAAATTTGACAATGGTAACGAATATTTTCCTCCAACCTCATTTCAAATATCAAACGTTAATGCAGGAACAGGTGTTGATAACGTAATACCTGCTGATATAAAAATCGCATTTAATATAAGATATTCTACTGAGACATCTGCCGATGAAATTAAAAGCAAAATAACG
>MDTC01033413.1_pt1 | contig 16041 bp, 16 predicted proteins | sample 811181 | NCBI WGS metagenome assembly MDTC01 (sample SAMN05326644, study PRJNA326480) | marine metagenome | isolation source: seawater | place: Pacific Ocean: North | collected 2011
ACATTTACGACTCCAGCTACTGTTTATGAAAATGCCGAATCGGATAATGATACTTCTATAACTTTACCCAAATTAGTTGTAGATGATAATGTTGGTGTGGAATATTTACAATACAAGAAATCAACAGATTCTGTTTGGTTGGATTGGCCTAATGGAGTTAATGGTGATGCAAATAAAACTATTGGTGGTTATGTATTAGATTCTGCAAATTTGAGTAGTAGCAATCCATATGAAGACTTTTATATTGAATGGCAAATAATAGATTATGGTGGAAATACGACGAATTACACTCAAACGATAAGAATTACTGACAATATTCCTCCTGAATTAAATGTGGAAAATAATTATTATGAATTAAATAATTCTAATCCACAGGAAATGTCTGTAAATGCTGAAATTCATACTCCTAGTGTATCAGATAATGTGTCAGATACTTCTAGTATTGTATTAGAGTGTCTCGTGTTAGATGAAACCAATACTGTGACACAACAGTGGCACACAGTGAATGCGTCTTCGCTGACAAGTGTGATTGTTTCTTATCCGGATAGTGGTATTGTGGGAGGTGGGAATATTGTATATACAATACAATGGAGAGCAACAGACGAAGCAGGTAATACCTCCGTCTCTGACATATATACAACTATAAGTGTTAATTTTATATTGGATAATTATGCACCGATACCACTCACGGACCAAGGTTCTGGTATTAATAGTTTTTTCAATTTCCATATAACCAATTCAAGTCATAATTATTTTGACACAGCAATACAAGTGCCATTATACAAAGACAAAATATTTGATAGCGATCCTGATGAAAGTGCTTTTTTTGTTCATCCTGAATTAAACTATAGTATATCTGCAACAGGTTATGGCGCATCAGTTCAGCGGCTTTCTGGTAACGATTGGACTAATGTTGATGGTCAAACTTTTAGTGTTGCGGCAGCGGTTGATGAAGCAGGAAATCCTTATTTTATTAGAAATACAGATGTTTTTAGATTTAATGTACCAACATTAGAGCCAGGAGAAAACTATACTAGTTTTGTGATCACTTGGACGGTTCCTTCTGGAATATATGGACCACTTCAAAATACTAATTTTATACAAGATATTAGAATAAATGATGGGGCGCCTCCAATAATATCAAATTTACCATCTAATGCCAATCATGCTACTATAACTGAGACAGGTGTTTATACTCTAGAAGTATCAAAGCCAACTGTTACAGATATATATCCTAAAACTGGTGGTACTCCAGACGCTCATTATTCCGATTTAAGTATTGTGATTGATAGTATAATTTTACCTGATGTCGCTGGCGACGCCACTATTGTGGTATCACCGGGTATTGATGAACCCGCACCAATCGGGGATAATAAATACATAATAACGCTTAATTTGCCTAGTACCACATTGGGTACTGCTAGTGCGAGCGAATGTTGTATAAAATTAAAGTGGAATGCTACAGATCATCAGAATAATATTTCAAGTAATTCAGAATTACGTATTTTTTGTTTTCCTTATTCAATAAACTAAACTCGCTTATGGCATCTGCCAAAAAAAAAAATAACTATTTAGTTTAATAACAATGCCTCTAAGTTTTTATAGGGGTGATGTGGATAGAAATGGTGCAATTACAATGGCTGACTTATTATTTCTTAAAGCATGGCTTCAATTGGGTGGTTCAGGAGATAATTTGCGTGTAATTTCTCCTACAGGTTTTGAATATAATATACCTAGTATTGAATATGGTGATTTGAATAGAAGTGGTAATATTACTTATGCTGATGTACAGTATCTTGAGATTTGGTTATCGTTGGGTGGTTCTACTACTTCAAATCCTCCTGTATTATCTGTAACAAGTGCTCAAGGTATTACATATACAACAGAAGCAATATATGATGAACCAGAGCCTGAACCAGAACCAGAACCTGAGTCTTTACCATCGATATACTTCAGTACAAAGGAATATTTATTTGATATTGATAGTATTGAAAAGACAACAATGGAACTTACTGTGAATGCACCAGTAATTTCAGATAATATAGTTGATTTTGAAATACATTGGAGTGGTTCAACACACACTCCAGAAAACAACTGGATTAATATAAACCAAAATTTTACAACATTTTTTAATGTTGGTATAACACAAATAACATGGACAGTATATGACATTTATGGAAATGAATCATCAGATTATGTGACAATTAACATAATTGATGTATTTGGACCTAAAATTGGAAATGTTGAACATGATTTTATAGAAAATTATGAATTTACAATAAATAGTCATACAAACATATATAGTGGACAAATAAATGTACCAAATGCATATGATGCTGTTGATGGTTGGTTAGACAAAATAAAATACAAAGTAAATCAATCTGGTGAATGGATAGAAATTGATACCGATGTTTCTGGAAGTATATTAAATCTTGATTTTAAACACGATACTACAATTATATATTGGAATGCAATTGATAGTGCAAATAGAGAATCGATTCATAATAGTAATGCTAGAACAATAGTAATTGTTAGAGATAATCATGGACCTTATTTAGAAAATTTTATTGATGATATAACAGTTCATAGTAACGAAGTAAATACACAATTATATGCAGATAGAACAGATGAAGTACAATTCAAAATAACTGATAATAAAAATACTTTTAATGGAGCAATATCTATTCCAAGGGCATATGATGCTGTAGATAATTGGTTAACAAGAGCATACTATAAGATAGATGTTTCAGGACAATGGGAATCTATTCCTGTTTGGCCCGGCGAATTAATATTAGATTGGCCTTATGGTATTACAACTGTTTATTGGAAAGCTACAGATTATAATAATAATGACAGTATCAATAGTGTAAGGACAATAGTAACTGTGATTGATAGTTATGGTCCTATTTTCGTGAACGCTGTGGACGCCGGGGCATCGACTGCAGATCCGACATTAAATATTAATAATTATTTCTATGATTCAATAACTAGTTATACAAAATACAAAACAATATCTATTCCTTTACCAAAAGCATATGATGCAGTAGATGGTGAAATTTATACTTATGAGTATTATATAACTGGAGGCACAGCAAGTCCTCAATCAGGAATAAGCGATGCGGCGCTTGATATAGAGTTCAAATTAGAGTGTCAAAATTATATAGACGATGGTTCTGGTTCTAAGTGTCAAGAATTTACAATTGAATGGCGTTGTAAGGATAGTGATAACAATTATGCACAAAATTTTTCAACTACAACAATTCAAATTAAAGATGAATATGGTCCGATTTTATTTTTTCATGATTCATCAAATGATGTAGACAATGATTTATCAAATCATATTGATGGTCAACATGCAGAAAATATTCAAGTAATTAGTACAGAACATAGTAAAAACTATGCAATATTACATATTAAACGACCATTGGCTTTTGATAATGTTTATGGTCAAATACATGATTTAACGTTTACTATTGAACCTAGTATTGATGTTAACATTCCTACTGGAATTGTTGCATATGGTTCTCCCGGACCATATATTAAATTTAGTTTAGATCCACATAAGATTGTTACAAATACAAAATATCAAGAATTCACAATTAATTGGCATACTATTGACAAATCAAACAATTCACCTGCTAATACAGGAGTTACTTATGTTAGATTAGAGGATAATGAAATTCCAAATTTTGTTGATTCTTCGGGAACATATTTAATAGTGGAACAAGTTGAAGGAATGTTGGAAGAAGGAAAAAATTCTATTATTCTTGATATAAATAGACCTTATGTTACAGATGCTGTCGATGGAGATATACTTAATATACAATTTGTAATAGACAAAGGCACTGGTGACGCGATACCGCTGGCGGCCGCAGATGTAGATGTATCTGGTGGTATATTAAGTGGTTCTTCAATGCAAGTTGAATTTGTTGTAAATCAATATTCAATAATAGCAGGTACAAAATATATGATGTTTAGTATTACTTGGTCAGTAACGGATACTGCCGGTAATATTGTGAGTGCAATACAAGACATTTTTGTTTATAATTATATTAAACCTTATATTATAGGAGACCTCCCCACTATTCATAAAAATACGGACAATAATAATCCAGTTCATATTAAAGTACCAAGACCAGCAGTTGGTGATAATGTAGATACTTATATAAGAACAGAATATATATTCAAAGAAGGCGAAGTTCGGGATAGTTCTGGAGGTTTCTTACCTGGACAAACATTTACTGACATATCATATTCATATGATGCCAGCGATGCATCAGGTATAGATATGTTTTTTCATGCAGATGGGGATAAAATGGACGCAAGCACCAAAGAACAAGAATTTATAATTGAATGGAAAGCTATAGATAGTGCAAGTAATATTAGTGAAACCAAACTACAAAGTATAATAATAACTGATAATAAAGGTCCATATTTTGATGTAAATAGCATTTCAGATATAACACAGGAATTAAATAGTCATAATAATCAAATATTAATAAGTGTTCCAGTACCTACTGCTTATGACGCAGTAGATGGGTCTATAAGTGAGTTTAGTTTTGTTGTATCTGGTGGCATCGCCTCTCCGGCGGCGGGCTCGACCACCGCCACAAATGTAGATATATTATTTACAATTGAAACACATCTTCTTTATTTAGAACAAACTGGTCTGAAATATCAGAAATTTACAATTGACTGGCATACAGTGGATAGATTTGGATTTACAGAAGAAAATCAAGTATATACTAATATAAAAATAATTGATAATTACGGTCCTTTGATTGGTGGAGTTAGTGAAGATTATATAATTGATGAATCATATTCTTTTGTGGACGAATCATATCAATATACCGGACAAATATCAATTCCAAATGTAAATGATGCTGTAGATGGGTGGTTGAATGTTATTTCATATAGAAAATCTGTAAATGGTGTATCCGGAAATGAAATTGACGTTGATACTGACTCTTCTGGTACTAAGGTTTTACAAGAAACTTGGGTTGAAGGAGTAACAGAATATGAATGGATAGCGAAGGATGACACTGAAAATTATAATGAAAATATAGTTACAACAAGAATAACAATAATTGATGAGCGTCCCGCGAATATTAGTGAAGAAGAGGTTTGGTTCAATAAATACCATCAAAATAATGATATGCCAAATTTTCAAGGTACATATCCATCAATTCATGACAGATATGATGCTTCGGGGGGTAATTCGCAATTTTATTTTTGGGAAACTAATAAATACGATCCAACAAAAACAATAAATAGTTCGGAAAAATATGCGAATACATATACAGATTACGATAATTTATATAAAAATCCAAATGGGGAAGTAGCTATATTAGGAAATTGGATTAATTATCGTAATTATATACCCAAGGGATATTACGAAAACAGTTTACCAATTGGATGGTCAAATTATAATACAAATGCTGGTAATTCGCAAGGATGTATAGCAGCTATTATCTATAGTTTTGATCCGAACGATGACGCCTGGCACGTCGGTCAGGATGATTCACAGGGTCGAATTTTATGGATGATGGCGCTGCCAGAATCGACGGCGCTAGACGCAAACACTGTGGCGCTTACCATGGTATATGACGTGTCTGGTTATGCTGAACCTAAATTATATATAAATGGTACAGACTATAAGTATGATTTTAAGATAGGACAAGAAAGCGATATTTATGATTGGATGATTGTTTTTAATTGGGTTGGCAATGGTGGTGATATTGAGTGTGAATTAAATATTTATAAGCGCATTCCATCAAATAGTCCACGTAACCCTTTGCATATTGCACTTGAATGGAATACACATTTATCGAGTAATGGTAGTGCATTTGAGATGTTTAATATACCATACTCTGATTGGGAGGGAATGTGGAAGGCTGGTTATGTAAGTAATGAACAGGTTGAATGGGATATGCGTAGTCTTTATATTGGAGGTAATTCTAAAAACAATGCCACACAAGACGTGGTACAATGGAAAAAGTTTCCTTTAAGATTAGCAATGTTTCGTGAAAGACAATAATAATCAAACTAGTATTTTGTAATTTTAGAGGAAAATCGAACTTTTTTGTGAATATGTGGTAATATTTTTCTTTGTTGAATTTTTGATTTATATTGTTTTTTTGCATTGGGTATAATGAGACTTATTCCTTTATATACTGATTCAAATATATTCATTTTTTTTTGTGGTAAAGTATGAAGAAGTCCATATTTTTTGCGATATTCAACTTGTGATATAGCATGTAGAGTAATAAAGTCTTTATTTAGTATATTTAATACAAACCGAAGAGGCTGTATAGTTTTCTTAACTTCTTCTACGGGATTTGTGGAGTTTAAAATATTTTTTTGTAAAATTGGCTGAATATTAATATTTAATATTTTGAAATCTTTCGTGTTTAATGGTTTCCATTTATTACATTGTTGGAATTCTGCTTTAAAACGAGATAATTTAGTGGTAAATTCCGCAAGAATGTCATTATAAATGACTAAATATGGATGTAATTTATGAGGTGCTTCTGCGATTTTTTTTAAACTACGTTTATGACTATTTCCATAATGTTTCTTTCTTGTTTTCATTGATTACTTATACTTATTTTAGTTTGGCACATTTATCTTCAATTTCAATATATTTTTTCATAATATTTCCATGCATGTGTTTCTGGAACTTTTCAAAATTTTTTGAAAGTTCATTAATTTGCATTTGAAGACTAGATACAAATACAAAAAAGAACCATATTAAAAGAATAACTAAACCTATTAAATATTTAGACGATGATGTAGCCAAAGTATTTTTATCAACATATTTTTCAACAAATTTAAGAAATACACCTATCAAAAGTATGATAACTGCTGTAACTAATAATACAATGAATTGTTGTTGAATATTCATATTAACTAGTATTATATATTTTTTAAAGCACTTCTAAATAATTGCGATATTAACATGTCATTGTTAATGATTTCTGATTTTCTCATATTTAAAAACCATGTCGGAAATCCAGGTGCTGTATTATATAATGGTGTAAAAAATGACTTGTTTGGATACATTAGTTCATTTGATAGAAATCTTTCGTTTGTAAATTTTTCACCGAATTTATCCCTTTCTATATTTTTGGATGTAAAATGATAATAATCCCAATCTGAATTTTTTAAAAGTATGTTCATTTGTGACCATAGTAATTCTCTTCCAAGTTTATGATAATTCCAAAAAAAGCTAAAGTTCATATTTGAATCAAGCATTTTATTAGCTTTTTCTAAACATTTGGTAACGAGTATACCATTTTGTCTTGAAATCATTGCCCAATTTGCTGGTTTGGGTGTTGGATGTTTTCCATTAAGTGTATCTTTGCAATGGTCGTGATGACATCCAAATCCTATATAGTCATGTTTTTTTAGTTTTTGTATAAGTGGTTTTAATGATTTGTGAACAATTATATCAGAATCAAGCCACATACCTCCATACTTTTGTAATATTGCTAGTCGAATATAATCTGCTTTTTGAGGAATACTTAATTTATTAAGATCAGTTCGAAGTGTTGGCAGGTATAAGAGGACATTGTCAGGATTTAATATTATTGTAGGGATGTGTGCATTTTTTTTTATTGTTTCATGACAAAGTTCTATATAGTTTGGTTTTTGTTTACCTGGTATATTTTCCCAGTACAACCATAACGTATTTTCTTTAGCGGCGACCGTCGCCGACGCAGCGCGCGGTGGGACATGCGCGGTGCATCCGGGGCGGGATAATAGACATAATACACATATTAATATTACCAAAAGTAGAATAGATATCCACATAATTTATATAAAATTTTTATTCCACCAAAAAAATTAATCAAAGCTATCAATATATGTTTTTGTTACGCCGACACTGGTGTCGCGTCGCGAGCCCTCACAGGATGTCGGCTCCGTCGATGCTATACGGTCTTGTAATAATTGGATAGAGTTAGATATTTTTTGACAGAAAATTACTGCTTGGTCTAGTGTTTCATCTATATTTTCGTCGTCAGGCGGAGGCGGCAAGGCTGACGCGAGTGAATATATCATTTTGCCAATTGGACTAGTGGGCGACGCTGGCCCGCTCGTGGTGGGCGACCTCGACCACGTGGCAATAATGTATATTTTCATATCATAAATCTTAACATCATCAATATCTAGAATATCACCATTATTGAGTCTAAGATTACATGCGTCTTTTTTGATTGTATGTGTATAGAATTCCCAAAATCGTTTACCAGATGCAGATATGAGAGGTCTTATTACATTATAGATTTCAGAACCGGAAATATCATGTGTAATTCTGTATTGCCATATATATTTTGTATTTGTTAAACTAGTAACTTGAAATAAACCTTTATAAATCATTAAAATAGTTATTTAAAAAATCTATGAAGATTTTAATGAAAGAGTTATTAGCTATAATTGTTGTGTTATTATGTTATATATCTTTACAATTAACAATAACTGAGAGGCAGCCAAAAGTGTCCGCAGGCGTCGCCGGCGCATCGGCCACGGCGGCGCCACCACAAGTGGTGCATATGCCACAAGTGGTGCATACGCCACAAGTGGTGCATACGCCACAAGTGGTGCATACGCCACAGCATTCGTCAACGTGTGCTATGCCTATTAACATACCTACACGCGGTGAATGTGAAAATTATAGACAATTGGGTGTGTTAACAAATACTGATAATTCAAGAATTTTACCATTATTTGGCAAAAAATTGTGGAATGGTTCTAGTAAATGTTTGTATTATACACAAACTGATAGATTTTTGACTGTACACTTACCTGTATTTAAAAACGGTAGAGATTGTAGTGCTGAATATGGTTGTGATGAGTTATTTGATAAAGATGAAGTAACAATTCCTCAGTTTAATGAAACTTTTTTGGTAACTTTATACCATTTGGATACACCTCGTTATATACCATATGTTTGCTAGCGTCAGCGCAGTGTCCGCGCGCATAGATTCAAAATAACTATGTTTAATTGTAAATATGCGTGTTTTAACAGACGAGCAAATAGAATCATTGAAGCTAAGGGGATATTTTAAAAAGGAAATAGATAATTTGGATAACCAATACGATATATTAAGAAAATTAGAAAATTACAATGTATCGCCAATACCATACCTGTTATTGTTTAATAGATTAGACGAGAATGGGTTAAACAATCTGATTAGATATATTTGTTTAAATTGGCAAAATGTTTTTGAATCATTGAAGGATAATAGTATTGATTTTAGAAATAAATCGGCCGAAGAGATATGTGTATTTTTTCTAGATGAAAATTATCAACACAGAACCTATTTTTTTATTGAAATCATACATCAATATTTTTTTCCATGAAAAAGATATAGAATGACATCATCTAAAAAAACGGGTGGTAGTAAGTTATGTCTTGAGCCTACAAATGCTCCAGTATCAGGTAATGCGCAGTCGAGATCAGTTGTAACGCCATCGGGAGTTATGAATTGGATTGGTGGATTACGTAATATATTTACTCCAAATTCTTCAGATTTGGTAAATTCTTCTAACATAAAAATTGAGACTCCATCACGAAATAATAATGGTAATAATCCTCCTTACAAATTAGAAGAAAGTAATATATTAAAAGCCCCTAAAACGCCTTCTATCAGAGTATCTGATAAGCAAATACCGGGTGGTGAAGCTTATTCAGCCTCGGCGAATCAAGTACCTAGACAACTATCTCGTTTAAGAGGTGGTAGAAAAAAAACACTGAAGAGAAAGCGTCCTCGCATTCGTCGATTACCTCGACGGGGTAAAAAAACAAGAAAAAATTAGGATTTTTCAACATGTCCCGATGGAACAGATGGGCGAGCCGCAGCAAATTCAGGAGCATTATTTTTTGTTCCATCTGTTCCTACGTATCTGAAAAAATCTGCAGGTGGAATGCACGAATTCTCATTGAATTGTGTTGAATTACCAGGTCTTTCTGTATTATCAATACCTAGACAAAGATTTTTACATGGACCACATCCATTTCGTTTCCAAGCTTCTTGTGAATTTTCATTCATTAATTTAACAGCATTTCTTGTCAAAAATTGTCTGTATTGGGCACCACTGTAAATCCCCTGGTTGTATCTTACATCTGAGTTAATGTGAGTATTCGCTCTATAGTCAGTAAAATGTCTACCATCGTCCATTCTAGAAGGACAACCTGAAAAATTTGGGTCTTTTAAACAATCCATTGTATACTTTAATTATATATATAAAATTTGAAAGGTATTAAAGTAAAATTCATAACTATTATAATATTTATGGATTTTGACAATCATGTATTAGATTTACGGTATTACAGTTATAAACCGTTAACAAGAGGACAGATCACAAAAAGATTGAAATTGATTTGTTGTCATATATTCATGAAATATAGACGAAAAATATTTCATAGATATTTTTCTATTTTGGCAGGGCGCACCAAATGTGGTCGCGGAGAGCCACAAACTCACGTGGGTTCAATATTATCTTATAACTTACTTGGTGGTCATGGTATATTAACTAGTAAATCACATGATTATATATTTTTAAGAAATGGTTTAAATAGAAAATTTTTTTATAATTATGCATTAATTAATATTCCAGTTCTCTTCTGGACTAGAAATGGTATAGCATATAATATTACGCCGCTTATTTATAGGAAATCTATGAAGTATCGACTAGGTAGAGTAACAAAGGATGGTAAACATATATATTTTAGATTGAACAATGATAATTATATTATTTCAGCACCGTATTGTAAATATAAATATAAAACATCCGTATTATTTTCTTTATTATCTGGTTCACGAGCTTCAAGAGTAAAATATTATAACCGTCAGGCGCGTAGACGCCGCGGCGACAGACCACGGGCCGTCGAATTGGCGAGTTAGTTATTTTTTGTTTCAGGAATTGCTCCATTCATTCTAATTAAAAATCTGTTAATCTTCTTTTTTGTTATACTTGTATTTTTAAATATCTTAAAATATTTTTGTTGAAGTTCATTTAGACCAAGTTTTGATAGTTCCGGTAACCAAACATTCCAATTTGTACAATCTTTATGTTTTTTTCTTGATTGTTCTAGTTCAATTGCTTGAATTATGTAATATAATATGTGTATAAATTGTTCTTCAGGATGTGGATATAATAGCCGAGGTAAATTTGTAATATTATTTGTAGATTGACAATTAGATAAAATCATATTTTTGATTGTAGGATTTGGAACTTTAATTGTAGGGTAGATGCATTGTAACAAAGAAGAATATGTTGTATTTATTGTTCCAGTTATAGTTTCTCCTTTTGATAGATGACGGATGCAATTATTCGAAATCATATGTTTTTTTTTAAAATCAATTGAGTCACATGCATCAAGGCCAGCAAAAACATGACTTGGCATTAATAAACGTATCAAAGAACCTTGAGATTTGATTATATCTAATTTAGCACACCAAGATTGTTTTCCTTCTGTATTACATAAATCTTGAAAACATTTAGATACTATATTTTTATCGATTTTGTTGAATTGAGAGATATTTTTATTCAAATGACCAGTTAATATATAATTTTTTAGTTGAGTTACAATAGCATATATATTACCATTAACGCTCGGAATAATATCTCTTATATATTTTGGTGTACTAGAACCACACAATCGTTTCGAAACATTATCCAATATTAATGTTATTTCATTTTCTGTTTTAGGCTTACAGTTAAATACAAAACAACCCTTTGTCATATATGACAAAAATCTTTCACTTATATACGATTTGTTTAATATACAAACAACAGGAGTTACAAATTTAACTCTACTTTTTAAAGCCAATAATTCATCATAAAATGATTTATCAGTTATTACATGCAAATTGTGAATTACAACCACATCTTTTTTTCCAGATAAGAAAAATTCTATATTTTTATTTGTAATTATGTGACATAGCTCAGATACAAAATTCTTCTTCTTAAAGCGACTATGATCTTTGTCATATATACAATTTATATTAATACATCTATAATCCTCATTATCTATAACACGATTTACTTCAGTTTTTTTGCCAACTCCAGTACTACCAACATAATATACAAGTGTTGGTTCTGTTTTTTCCAAAGAAACATCATGAAACCAATCGTTTAATGTATCATACGTATCAGTCATTTATTGTTGATATTATAATATAATTTCTTTATATGAAATCTAAAGAAATTATATGGACCGCGGCGGTTTCGTCGATGGCTTCGATTTTTTGAAAAATTTAGAAGCTTTTTCACAAAAAGACTTTCTCTTCTTTTTTGGCTCTTCTGTAGTCAATTCATAATCATATTTGAAACGAATCCTTTTTATATCCTTATTATTTCTTTTGGAATGAGTGAATGAACGACGCGCTTTCTCATGGTGAATACGTAACGCACGAGAACCTCCTAATACGGATGGAGGTCCGGGTTTTATAGTTTCGGGTCCTGGTCCTGAACCTCTAGCAATAGTTTCGCGTTCATGCTCGGAATTTCCTAAACAATTACAAAAATTACTTAACATATCTGTTATATTTGTTTTATGTATGATTTGAATTTTAATTTTATTTTTTGTCTGGCGGAGCTTGCGCTCCGCGGCATCAGTCGAGTCTGCTGTCAACAAACAAATAATCATTATGTGTTCCATCCCATAGATGGTTTGTTTTTTTACTGTAATTTGAAAAATTACACAAAAGATTGTACTCATTTTCCTTAAGAAACTTAGAAATGTTATCAAAATCGAAATTGTAGACTTCTATTAACATATATTTTGGTCTATATAAATTCAAATTAATTCCTTTTAAAATATTCAATTCATATCCTTCTGTATCTAATGACAAAAAATCAATTTTGATATTTTTTTCTATTATTTTTTCTTCATTTAATATTTTTTCTAATGTAGTTGCGGGTACTTTTTTCAAATGTTTAATGTCTATTTTCCTTCCCTGTTTTCTTACACCATTAACACTACTCATCAAATTTGAATCGAAATCGCCATATATAAACTCATCTAAATATTCATTTGAAACACAAGCATTCCAATAACAATTACTTTTAGGTCTGTTTATTTTACATTTTTCAAAAGCGGATTGAGATGGTTCTATTAATATTCCATTCCAATTTCGGAAGAATTCAAAAAATGCTGTATTACTTTGTTTTAATCCGTCATTTGCACCTAATTCGATATAGAATCCGTTATCCTTATTGAACAATTTATCTAGTCTTAAATCAATTGGATTATTTGAACAGTCTAATAATGAATAACTTTTCATATAATATATACAATATTTTAAATAACCAGGCCTGCGATGCCTAAAATAAGTATATAACCATATTATTGAAATATTATACTAATTACATGATTAAAAAGTTATTTTTACTTTACGCTTTTGCGGGTGCCTTGTTTTTTCCTAATTCATTAAACGGCAAAAAAATATTGTTGAATGGACCAGAAGTGCAGAAGGGGCGTGGTACAGAATTTGATGGAAATGGTTATATTACAAGTGTAGTATTTAAAGATAATAATGCAATTGTATCGGAATTAATTATTCCCGATGATAGAAATCTTGTATTTCCTTTAAGCGACTTTGTAGAAAGAGATTATTTTAGATTACTTTTGAAGTATATATATAGTTTTTTTGTTCGGACGAATATTCAGTCAGGTACTCGAAATACAATTGTGTTAAAATATAAAAACACACTCTATGCTGCTGAAGAAACATGTAAACCTTTGAAATTGTTTTATGATGAAGATTATAACATTTGTATAGCAGGAGAATCACGCTCTAGTAATAGAATGGGAGCACATATGTTAGAGGATAACACAATATTTTCATACAATTTTTTTGAGAAATATCCCATACGAATTAATAATACAAAGTCGATTCCTTGGACTCCTTTCAAATTCAAATACCCAGTGATGATACACGATGGGGTAAAAACATGTGATGACAAATATTATATATTTCCTTTATCAAGTACAGGATTGGGTAAAGTAGATGAATATATTAATAAGAAACGGGGATTACCGTTTGATTCTAAATTAAGAAAGGCAGGTTTTCTAATTTACAATAGAGAGATGAATAATTGTTCAGAAGTTTTTATAGATGAATATGTAGATATGTTTCATATTCCAAAGATAGTGGATTTGGGAAATAATATTCATAAACTCTATCTTACATTTATTTCTAACTTTACAGAATGGATGAATGATAATTCTACAAGATTAGGTATTGATTTAAAAGAAGTAATAATAGATATAAATAATTCAAAAATTTCTGAAATATACAACACAGGAATACATATGGATTTCATAAATGAATATAGTGATGTTCTAATAGGAAGTTCGTTGAGCTTAATAAAACCACAAGCTATATTTTATAATACTTACGATAGAAGTACAAGATATTTGGATATTCCAGGTGAAATTGTTAGAGAAATTGTTCCTTATAATGGAATGTTGTTGTATTTTTCACATGAAAAAAATTTAACAAAAACATTTTTATATGCCGTTACAATGAAAGACGGAACAGAATTGACTAAAATAGAAGTTCCAAACCGTCCTCCCGGAATGCATACCACTATGTATTAAAATAAATATTATAATCGATTAGATAATGGAGAAGCTGGTTGTTTTTGAAAAATTGTTTTTTGATAAACTAATTCTAGTTATTCCTTCCGCCCAATCGTCGTCGCCAGGTCAAAAGAAAACGATATTTGTTAGTTGTTCAATGTTTTTATTAGCTGCAATGTATTATGCATTATGTCTATACCCAGGCATTTTGTCTATATGTTTTTCAATGCATAATATTCATTTAACAATAACAAATTCTCATCTAGATGTCGAGTCTCCAAAAATTATATTGAGTTGGCTTCTTTTTGGTATTGGTGAAAATTTAAGAATTGTATTAGACAGAATGCCACTTATGAGGCTCGCAACCCACGTGGGTTCTATTTATGTTATAGGTATTAGTCCAGACACCAATAAACAGATTTTGTTGAAAATATCAAATAAATCTAAAGAAGCACTGCAACAGCTCTGCGGCACGCCTGTCGCGCCGCCGGCGACGGCGCAGACTGAATCAAAAAAATGATTTGCACTGTATGTAATGATTTACATTACACATGGATTGGAGTGATGCGTTCTCGGGCCTCGAGCACATCGACGAAGAGCTCGATGCGGAACAAAAAAAATATGAAGATGAATTACAAATATTTCCGCCAATTGAATTAAGATTTGCAGCCTTTGATATGTGCAGCTTTGAGAAGATGCAGGTCTGCATTCTTGGACAAGATCCATATCATGGACAAGGACAAGCAATGGGTCTATCGTTTAGTGTACCAACAAATATGAAAATCCCCCCATCCTTGAGAAATATTTTTAAGGAACTGAAAAACGATTTGGGAATTGAGAGAAATAATCCTGACTTAACTGATTGGGCTAAACAAGGTATCTTATTGTTAAACACTTCACTTTCAGTAAGAGAGCATTGTCCTAATAGCCATTCGAAAATATGGAAAGATTTTGGAGATAATATTATTAAGTTTATATCAGATAATAAACAAGACATTATTTTCATACTCTGGGGCAAAGCATCGACATCCAAGAGTGATTTAATAGATAGTAAGAAACATTACATCTTAACCGCATCTCATCCGAGTCCTATGTCTGCTAACAGAGGGGGATTTTTTGGATGCAAACATTTTAGCAAAACAAATGAAATTTTACAAAAATTGGGAAAAAAAGAAATAATTTGGTAGCACGCGGCTTGCCGGCATGGATGATCTGATTGTTATATAAAGAAAAAGGTTTAATATATATATAACAAGTAAAAAACTTGTTCTAATAATATTTTATTTACGCGGTCCAATAGTGTAGTTGGTTATCACTGCAGGTTTTGATGGCTAATAATAGCCACCGCGTTCTGCCGACTTGGGTTCGATTCCCAATTGGACCTTTGCTTCTGTGGCCAAGTGGTAAGGCGCATGCCTAGTAAGCATGAGATCGGCGGTTCGAACCCG
>MDTC01140900.1_pt1 | contig 16031 bp, 12 predicted proteins | sample 811181 | NCBI WGS metagenome assembly MDTC01 (sample SAMN05326644, study PRJNA326480) | marine metagenome | isolation source: seawater | place: Pacific Ocean: North | collected 2011
ATTAGTGTGTAAAAATCGCTTTTTCGCCAGGTTATGTAATGCTATATTTGCGAGCATGTTAGAACGAGAATTGAATCAAAAACTCCTTTCTGATCGCAAGGAATTATTTTCCAGCCTACGGCGGAAGATCAAGTCGATTTCCGTCGTGAGGGCCATGGAGCGGGTGCCCCGTGAGGCGTTCGTTCCTGAGAATGAAAGATCCAAGTCTTATCTAAACATGCCGTTGCCCATCGGTGAGGGCCAGACTATCTCCCAGCCGTATATCGTCGCACTGATAACAGAGGCTCTACATCTCCAGCCAGGCGACCGGGTGTTGGAGGTCGGCGGCGGCTCTGGCTATCAGGCTGCCATCTTGGCAGAGATGGTGCCCAAAGGCAGCGTGGTGACCGTCGAGTTGATCCGCAGCTTGGCGCAACGGTCACGCGAGACCCTCGATGAGTTGGGTTATAAGAACATCATCGTCGAAGATGCCACCGAAGAACTGGGTTGCGCCTGGCGGGGACCGTATGACGCCATAGTCGTCTCGGCCGCAGCGCCCAGCCTGATTCCCTCGTTGGTCGACCAGCTTGCCGTCGGAGGCCGAATGGTGGTGCCAGTGGGCAGCCTGGACCGGCAAGAACTGATTGGCGTCCTACGCACCAGTGAAGGCGTTTCCATTAAGACGCTGGGATCATGCCGCTTTGTTCCATTGATCGGCCATGAAGCCTTCCCTGCTTCCTCTTAAGTACCTAGAGACGTTTACTAACGGGGTATTTGGCCTCTTCTCAGCATGATTTCGCGCCGTTAATATAGGCAACGAATCATGATGAACCTCACCCAAGAATTCTCCGAATCGTTGGACCAGGCTGCGGCGCTTATCCTGCGCTCGAAACACGTGGTTATCATGGCCGGAGCCGGACTTTCCGTTGAAAGCGGGATACCGCCATTTCGTGGGCCGGGCGGTCTCTGGACCAAGTACGGTGAGCCGACCAACCTTTCTTACCGCAAATTCCTACAAGACCCAGAAGGATGGTGGGAAGCGCGGTTTAGCAGCGAAGACCAACCAGGCGACCCAACCTACGAGATGAAAGTCGCGGTGGACCAGGCCCAACCCAACCCAGGCCACCACGCGATAGTCGAGATGGAACAGCAGGGGTTCTTGCAGTGTGTGGTGACCCAAAACGTGGATAACCTCCACCGTGTGGCTGGCAGTCAGAACATGTTGGAGATTCACGGCAACCGCACATTCTTGCGGTGTATCGAGTGCGGAGACCGCCAACCCAGGGACGGTTACCACTTCGACAGTCTTCCGCCCAGATGCACAAACTGCAGCGGCATCATCAAGATGGACACGGTGATGTTTGGCGAACCCATCCCAGAAGATGTGCTGTTGGCCTGTCGCCAGCAGGCTGAGAACTGCGATCTGATGCTGCTGGTGGGTACTTCCGGCACCGTCAATCCAGCGGCGCAACTCCCAATAATCGCCAAGGAACTGGGCGCCTCACTGATCGAGATAAACCCCGACGAGACGTCTCTAACGTCCTGGTGTGATATCACCCTGAACGGGCCGTCCGGAGAGATACTCCCTCTGCTTCTAAAAAGGCTGCAAAATGGCGGGGCTGTCGAGCCTGGTAACTGAGCCAAAATGTTATAATTCCGATGCTGTGACGCGGGATTTCCCCCTCTCATTTTTCAAGCCTGCACAGAACGGAATTCCCCCAGCTACTGGAGTCCAACTTGATGGAACTGATACTGGCCCGCTTTGGATTGGGCGACCGCGTGTGGTTGGACCCGGCCACTGCTGGCGTTATCGTATTGATCTCCATCGTGGTGGCTTTCTTATTCCACAAGGTCATCATCCCCCTGACTCTGCGGCTGACCAATTGGACACCCACAGACCTAGATTCACGTCTGGTTAAGTCGCTCCGGTGGCCCCTAACTCTGGGCATCCTGGCGTTGGGTGCCTACCTGGCCGTGACCATCTCCTTTGAACTGACCTCCTCAGAGCGAGACGGGGCCGACGACATCGCCCGCGGTCTGGGCGTGGTTGTCGGCATCATTGTGGTGGTTGGCCTGCTCTCCGCTGCAATCGACTGGTATCTGGCATCCCTGTCCACCCGCGCCAACCATGTGGTCGACCTGCGCCTGTTCCCTCTGATCAGACGCGTGGGCGGTGTGGTCATCTACGGCATCGGTGCGCTGCTGGTCATGGACGTGATGGACATCAACATCAGTCCGTTGATCGCTGGTCTCGGGTTGGGTGGTCTGGCCGTAGCCCTGGCGATCCAGCCAACCCTGGCCAACCTGTTCGCCGGTACGTATGTGATGACCGAGGGTGTGATCGCCACCGGTGACTACATCGAACTGGAAAGCGGTATGGCCGGCTATGTGGTTGAGGTCGGCTGGCGCAGCACCCGCATCCGCACCTGGGGCAACAACCTGGTAGTGGTGCCCAACGCGCGCTTTGCCGAGACCATCATCACCAACTACCAGCAACCGGTCCCAGCCGTGAACGTGTACGTCACCTGCGGCGTCAGCTACGACAGTGATCTGGACCATGTGGAGAAGATTTGCCGCGAGGTGATGGGCGATCTGGTCGAGAATGACCGCAACGCCGTCAGGTCCTACGGTTCCTGGTTCGCCTTTGACGCCTTTGGGGAGTCCAACGTGGACTTCTGGCTGTTCGTGCAAGCGCGTGATCGCATCGCCAGTTTCAACTTGCAGTCGGCGCTGATCAAGAACCTGCACCGTGAATTTCGGGTAGAGAACATTGTCATCAACTACCCGGTACGCACCCTGCAATTCCCGGATGGCTTCACTCCAGAGATGGCCGGTGTCACCCAGACCTCGGCCGCCCCGCGCCCAGCCCCTGCCTCACGGCCCACCCGTCCCCGTCGGGAGTCCCACCTCTCCGAGGAAGAAGGGCCGGATATTGACGGCGTACCCCCCGGCGGCGGCGAAAGCTCCATGGGCACCCCCGACGGTCCAGACGGTCCGGGTTAGGCGGCACGGCCGCGTTTTGTACGTGCTTTAGTGACACTAGTGGCCTTACCAATGATTGGTACAGTGGTAATATTGCCCGTAGACTCAGTGTCTTAGGGTGATGTCGATTTGGAACTAGACTTAATAGCGTTGGCAGTAGCGTTATTGGCAGCAGTTATGGGTGGGGGCGGTCTTGCAGGTTGGCTGCAAACGCGTCGTCAGTTCAATCGTCAAACCCAGCTTGATTATTTCGAAGTATGTAAAGAGCGCATTGCTTTGGCCGAGAAGCGTGGTGACGAAGGGGCGGCTAATCGGCATTCCGTAGAATACGATGTGGCGCTATCTGCCTGGCAAGGTCAGCAAAAACTCGAAGCTGTGGCCCCTCGAGAGGTAGATCCAGAGGGGCCGTCTTTGTCGGCGAATGAAATCTCTTTATTGCTAAACCTTTTAGCATCTACGCAAGGACTTCCTCAAAGCACTGTGACTGCTGATGGACATTTCTTGAGAGGAAATGCGTTTTATGAAGTTGGGGATTTTGCTTCAGCAATCAACGAATTTTCGGAGGCAATTCGGATTAATCCGAATTTTGCCTTTGCATATAATAACCGAGGAAACTCCAAAAGAAATTTAGGGGAATATGAATCAGCAATTTCTGATTACGGCGAGATGGTACGTCTCGAACCAGATTTGTCGATGGGCTACTCCAAGAGAGGAAATATATATTTTCTTGAGAGAGTTTGGGCGCGCAATTGAAAATTTCAATTAGGCTATTCAGATCAACCCTAGAGACGAATCAGCTTATGACGGCAGGGAAACGGCTAAAGACGGTTTGGGCGAAACTGAGGAAGCCATAAAAGATTATAGCGAATGCATTCGAATCAACCCTGAGAGTTCCAATGCTCACAATAATAGGGGATTGATTTATGGCAGGTTGGAAAAATTTGAAAGTGCCTTAGGTGACTTAGACGAAGCTATTCGATTATTTCCAGAGTATTCCGCAGCGTTTAACAACCGAGGTGTTACTCGGTATAACTCAGGCGATCTTGAGGGAGTGATTAAGGACTATGGAAAGGCTATTTTGATTGATCCCGAAGATCCTGAAATCTATCATAACCGTGGTGTAGCGTATCGGAGTCTTGGAAATTCGGCGATGGCTGAGAATGATTTCAGTCGTGCGGCTAAGTTAGGATTGGATACAGAGAGGATCAGAGACGGCAAAAGCTATGAGTCAGAAACCGAATAGAGTCTATTCCCATAGGTTCCCCAGCTTGCCCGTGTCACGACCAGTCGCTATAATCTTCAAATGGCTTTTGGCCATGACCCACATTGTGGGCCTGTAGCTCAGGCGGCTAGAGCGCGGTCCTGATAAGACCGAGGTCGTTGGTTCGAGTCCATCCAGGCCCACCATTACGTAAGATGGATTGCCCCTGCCATTCATGGCTGGGGCAATTTAATATCCAAGACCAGGGACGGCGTGTGAGGGAAGATGGATTTGAAACTTATTGTCTTGTTACCTATGGGGTCGATTGCAGCATTGATTGCCGCCTGTGGTGGCGATGACCCCACCCCCCGTGGCCCCAACTCCAACCTCCCTCTCCATCCAGGTGAAACCCACCGCCGTTCCGCCGACCATCTTTGTTCCCGGCTACTCAGTATCCGGTGATGTGTTGGACAGCAGCACCAGCTTCCTTTTCGGCGGCACACTGACTCTGGAACCTTCGGGACAGACCGCCACCACCGACCATACGTTTGGCGAGTATGAGTTCACGGACGTAAAGGACGGCGAATATATCGTGACCGTGACTCCTACTTGTGTCGCCTACGGCTGCTACAAGCCAAAGGAGTTGATAGTTGATGGCAGTGATGTTATCGAGTTTCATTTCGCGCCGTTTGTGGCCTCTTTGTTGAAGGGAGGACCTCCAGCGGCACGGAGCATCGATGCCACCAGCAGCCGTGTATTAGCATTGGATGAGATCGAGTTCGCAGGCACCAGCGTCCTGTTGATCGGCCCCAATGACATGGAACCTGGAGGTTCTGCTCGTCTCACGGTCGCCGGCCCGGCGTGCCTGCGGTGCGCTGATCTCCTAGAGGTTGTTACAGCCACAGACTGGTCGGTCAGCCCGCCTGTGGGTGCCAGTATCGATGCCGAAACCGGCACGCTGAGCATCAGTGAAGCTGCGTCGGCGGGGACCACATACACCGTGACCGCTGACCTGGGTGCATTTGCGGTCACCAAAGAAATCAGCATCTACTCGGCAGAGGAAAACCCGTTGGTCGGAGTCTGGACTGAGCAGGAGACCGGTAATGTCGCCACCCTGTTGCTGACCTCCGGGGGCGAGTTCGCGGCGACCATCAACCCCTACGGCAGCTACCAGGACTACTGGGGCGACTACACCTTCGATTCCAGCACGGGTGTGCTTGAACTGATAGCCCAGGGTTGGAACCAGGTGGCCCCCGGCGGAGACGGTATCGGCACATTTTCCATCGACGCCAACGGCCAGCTATCCCTCAGTGATATCTGTCTTGGCAAGTGGGATCAGCCCACCCAGCTACTGGTCGATAACTGCGAGCATAAATTCATCAAGCAGTCTTATTTTCGTAACTGATCCGCGTTTGAAAACTACCAGCGTTGTCCCGGTTGCACCTCGATATGGTGAGGTTTCGTATCGTTTGTTATCAGCCAACGGGCGTCATCTGATAGTCAGCAAGAGTTGAGAGGAGGGTCTATGCGTCTTCACGATTTTCTTGATTTTCACACTCGGGAGCGTCCTAACTCGGGTTTTGCCGTTATGGGAGACCGAACGGTCACGTATAGCGAGGCCAGCAAGCGGATCAATCAACTGGCCAATGCCTTTGCCAGCGCCGGTCTCAAGAAGGCAGACCGGATCGCATTCCTTTCCAAAAACAGCATCGAATACATGTACATGTACTATGCGGGCTCTAAGTCGGGCGTGGTCCCGGTGCCGCTGAACTACCGGCTGGCTTCGGGTGAGTGGGCCTACATCATCAACGACTCTCAGGCCAAGATGCTGGTTGCGTCTGCCGAGTACCTGGCAGGTGTGGATGGAGTGCGCGGCGAGCTTGAGACCGTGGACCAATTCGTTTCTGTGGGTGCGTCTGGCCAAGCAAATGGTGCCGGAGGATGGACCGATTTTGATACCTGGGTCAACACCCAATCGGAGTCGGCTCCATTGGAGGAGATCTTCGCTGGCGACGACATCTTCCAGAAGTATACCAGCGGCACAACCGGGCACCCTAAAAGAGTGCTGCTTACCCACGATAGTCTGACGGCTAACCTGGTCCAGTTCGCGCCGGACGCTCCAATGCCTGCGGAGCATCGGACTCTGGTTGCCGCTCCCCTTTATCACATCGCGGCAGCACTCAACGGTTTTTACGCCATGTACCATGGCGGATGCCTCATCATTCACGAGAATTTCGACCCCGCTGCAGTAGTTAAATCGCTAGATGAAGAAAAAATCAGTTGGGGTGTTTTGGTACCCGCGATGATCCAGGCTTGTTTGGTCGCAGTTCCAGGCGTCGAACAACGCAAGTTCTTCGACCTTGAACTCATCGCCTATGGAGGATCTCCCATCGCAGAGGAAACCCTCGCCAAAGGCATGGAAGTGTTCAACTGCGACTTCGTCCAAGTCTATGGTCAGACTGAGTTATCTCCGATTGCCACCGTGATGAGCGTAGCGGACCACCGCCGGGCACTGAACGGCAACAAGGAGTTGCTGCTCTCTGCGGGACGGGCAGCCCTGGGCACGGATTTGCAGATAGTGGACGAAGAAGATAATCCGGTCCCCGCCGGGACCATGGGGGAGATCTGCGTCCGGGGTCCTCAGATGATGAAGGGATATTGGAACCTGCCGGAGGCAACGGCAGAGGCGATGCGCGGCGGCTGGCTGCATACCGGCGATGCGGGGACCCTTGATGAAGAGGGTTATCTATTCGTCCAGGACCGGGTCTAGGACATGATCGTGTCCGGCGGCGAGAACATCTATCCCAAGGTGATCGAAGAAGTCCTGTTCAAGCACCCGGCCGTCGCCGACGCCGCGGTGATCGGGATTCCTGACCAGGAGTGGGGTGAGGCCGTAAAAGCGGTGGTCCAACTACATAAGGGCGCATCCGCCACCGAAAACGAACTCATCCAACATTGCCGCGGCCAGGTGGGAGGCTTTGAACTTCCAAAGTCCGTCGATTTCACCGACACTCTACCCAGAAACCCCTCCGGCAAAGTCCTCAAGCGAGAACTACGCGAACCCTACCGGGAGGGCCAAGGCCGCCGAGTAGCCGGTTCGTAACTTGTTAGGGAGTGCTGCCTTCCTCATTTAATCCACTCGAAGTTATTGGCAAGCGGAGTCCCTATGAGACTCCGCTTTTCAAATAGACGCAACTTGGATGAATTGGTAGAATATGTAGTAGGAAGTGCATCTACTTAAAAGAAGGACCTTCAGCATCTATGTTTTTTAAGATTTCTGGGCAAGATTACGAAATAACCGAAGAGATGATCATTGAATGCGTGGAAGGAATGCCGCCAGAGTTACCAGATAGGCGACACAGGTATTTCGTTGACATCGATAACCGCAAATATCCCATCAAACAATTGCTAGCCAATGTCACTGGTCTTAGCCACGCAGCGTTCACGGCACAGTACGCTCACAGTATCCTGAGCAGATTGGGATTCCGGGTAGAAGAGTTTAGACCCTCGCGCCCCAGAGTCCATCTTCGCACCATGACTATGCCGACCCCTGATGTTGATGTTCTGAGTGAAACCCACAACGTCCTGCAGTTTGCGGTCACCATGGAGACCGACGAGGATGGCTTCTACGTGGCGAGTTGCCCCGCTTTGTCTGGATGCCACAGTCAAGGCCGAACCCGCGACGAGGCTTTGAATAACATAGCTCAGGCAATCAGAGGATACTTGGCCAGCATGCAGAAGCATGGCGAAACCTTACCCAACGAAAAATGGGAAGTCGTTGAGGTTGCCCTTTAGTGGTCCGTCTTCCCATGGTTTCCGGAGATGAGCTAGTGCGAATCCTGGGTCGGGTTGGGTTTATATGGGATTACACGCAGGGCAGCCATATGATATTGCTAAATCCAGATGGATTACGCGTATCTGTGCCGAGGCACCGCGAGCTGGGAAGAGGCCTGCTCCGAGCCTTAATCAGGGATGCAGGGTTAACCAGGGAGGAATTCTGGGAGCTTTATAGGTAATAGCCGAAGAGTTCGGACTTCCTCGACATATTCAAACCGCCCCTACCGGGGCATGTTCTTCTCCACCCACTCCAGCTCTTCTTCGGCGGTGTCGAAGTACTCGAACCGGTGGAACATCTTGGTTGGGCCTCGTGAGGCTCGCAGTTCCTGTCTCCTGGTCTCTGTGGCGCGTTGGTCGACCACCAGGGTTTCGGGATTTATGACCACCCCGTAGGACTCGTTGGCGGCTTCGACGCTTACGAAACCGTCCAGCACATCGGTGAGAACCTGGTCAGTTTCTCTCTCCAATGGATCGCCCCAGCCGCCGCCACCGGCGGTGTAGACGCGCACCAGGTCCCCTTTCTTCCAGAAGTTATCGTCGGAGAAGGGCCGAATCTCTGTCTCTTGGGGGGTGTCTGGATTGAGTACTACCCTTGATGTGCCGCTGCCCATGCCGCCGTTAACGCCCCAGGTTGGGAAGAGATTGTTCTCCACACGTAGCCCGAAAGTCCCCTCGTCGGCCAGGATGCGGACGTCGCGTATGATTCCGCAGCCTCCGCGCAGTTTGCCTGGGCCGCCCGAGTCCATGGCGATGGCGTAACGTTCCATGCGGAGTGGGTACTCCATCTCCATGAACTCCCCGGGGTAGTTCTCGTTGTGGCGGCTGTAGATGGCGTCCAGGCCGTCGGCAAAGGGCCTGGCACCGTGGCCAACGGCGATGCCATCGGTGCAGAGCAGCCAGTTGTTGGTGTCGGAATCTTTCATCCGCCAGTAGGCAATCACATAGACGGCCGAACCAGCCATGACCTTGCCGTCGGTGGCCTTGGCCAACAACGCCCTGACAGAACTCTTCAGCTTGGTGAAGGTATGCGCCCGACAGCCTAGGGCCGCCGGCCAGTCTGGCTGCAGGATGCTGCCCTGCCGGAGTTGGACGTCGTCGATGGCCGCCACAAGACCGTGGTTGGATAACAGCGAGGTGTCATATTGGTGGAAATACTGGCCGAAGTAGGCGGCCAGTGCGCCGTCGCTGGCCAGGAAATTGATGGAGCCGTCGGCCTGGTCATCGCTGGCGGTGGCGTCCAGGGTTATCTCATCACCTTTGCGGGTCAGCTCCACGTGGTAGGAATACCACTGGTCGCTGACACCGGCGTGGTCCATGAAGTCCCTAACGCTGAAGCTGCCCTGGGGGATGATCTCCCGGGACTTCTCCCGCACCATCTTGGCGGTGTCTGCCTGGTCGGCGTCCAGGGCGGCGAGGGTGGTCTCCTTGCCGAAGCGACTGAACATCTCCAAAAGGCGTTCCTGGGCTCGTTTGGCGGCGGCCATCAATGCCCTGGTGTCGCCCTCTAGCAGGTCTGGGTAGCGGGAATTCCTGAGGATTACCCGGTAGGCCTCGTCGTTCAGCTTACCCTTGTCCATAATCTTGATGGGCGGTACCAGGGTGCCGTCATGGAATATCTCCGTGTTGGCGGGGCCGATGCTGCCAGGGCGGGAGCCGCCCAGGTCCCAGAAGTGGGCGAAGGAATGGCAGTAGGCCACCGGTTCGCCCTCAAAGAACACTGGAGCCAAAAACGTCATATCCGGCGTATGAGTGACACTGCCCTTGGACATATACGGGTCGTTGTACCAGTACAGGTCGCCGGGGGCCATGTTCTCCACCGGGTAGAAATCCCAGACACAGCCGACCATGTCACTGCCCATGGCATCGCCAAAGAGCTCGTGGCCGTTCCGGTCGAGGAAATTGACCTGGTAGTCCTTTTTTTCGCGGATGAAGGCCGACATTGCGGTCCGCTCGATTAGCAGCTCACATTCCAGTCGTGCCGCCCGCAGGGAGCCGCGGATGAGTTGTCTGGTTACGGGGTCCACCACCTGGTCTTGGTTGGTACTCGTCATGGGTTCTTGATCCTAAAATCGATTACTTGACTGGGCTCATGATGCAGTTGCCGTATTGGTCGATCTGTCCAGCCCAGCCGGGGTTTATCAGGACAGTGGAGTCCATTCCCTCCAGGATGGCCGGGCCGTTGACGTTGGAGCCCGGAGCCAGTCGGTCCCGGTCGTAGATGTTGCAATCGACAAAGCCGCCAGCCTCGTCAAAGAACACCGGTCTCTGGCTGGCAATGGCGTTTTCCGGGGTGCCCAAGTTGCTGGGAAGGGCTGGCATCTCGACTGAGCCCGCATCTCCGGAGGCGGTCATCCGCAGAGTCACAATCTCCACAGGCTGGTCCAGGGCAAACCCGTAGAGCTGTTCGTGGCGACCGTGGAATCCTTTGATCACGCTCTCAATGGACTCGCGGGTTACCTGGTCGGCGCCAAATTCCACGGTGACTTCCGAGCCTTGATGCTCATAGCGGACATCAGCCCACCGGGAGAATACGTGGGCCTCTGCGGGCACACCCTCCTCGCTCAACCAGGCGCGGCCCTCGGCCTCCATCTCGGAGTAGACCTGTTCCATGCCTTCCGGGTCGTAGTCCGGCGGCGTTTGCAGCGATGTACGGGCATAGTCATTCTTCAGTTCGGCCACCAACAGGCCGTAGGCCGAGGCGATGCCCGGGTGGAGCGGCGCAACCACTTTGTTGATGCCCAGCAGGTTGGCAACGTCGATGGAGTGCATCGGGCCAGCCCCGCCGTAGGCCACCAGGGCAAACTCCCGGGGGTCGTGCCCGCGCTCCACACTGACGTTGCGGATGGCGCCGACCATGGTGTTGTTGGCGATGCTCAAGATGCCGCTGGCCGCAGCGTGCAGGTCCATATCCAACGGCCCCGCGATCTTCTCCTGAATCACCCTGGTGGAGGCGTTGGCGTCCAGGGGCAGCGACCCTCCGGCGATCTCGGTGTTGATCCGGCCCAGGACCATGTTGGCGTCGGTCACGGTCGGCGCGGTGCCGCCCTTGGAGTAGCATACCGGGCCGGGCACCGAACCGGCGCTGGCGGGGCCGACGGTCAGGCTGCCGTAGGGTGAAACGTTGGCGATACTGCCGCCGCCGCACCCGATGGTGGCGATGTCCAGCATGGGCAATTGGATGGGCCAGGTGCCCAAACGGCCAGCCAAGTTTAGGGTGGGATTGCCGTCCCGCAGCAAAGCAACGTCGGTGCTCGTGCCGCCCATATCAAAGGAGATGGAGTTGGCAACTCCGGTATTTTCAGCGATTTGCAGTGTGGCCATGACTCCGGCGGCCGGGCCGGAAAGGGCGGTGTGAACCGGTTGGCGCATGGCGACTTCCGCGCCGATCATGCCGCCGTTGGACTTCATGATCGAGAATGACGAATCGACCGAATTGGCCCGTAAAGAGTTTTCCAGGTTGCCGATGTAACTGCTAACCCGGGGCATGACGTAGGCGTTCAGCACCGTGGTCATGGTCCGTTCGTACTCCCGGAAAACGGCCAAGACCTCGGACGATACCGAGACCTGGGCGCTGGGGTATTCCTCAAGGATCAAATCTCGGGCCCGGTTCTCGTTATCCGAGTTTGAATAGGAATGGAGGAACGAAACGGCGATGGACGTGATCTCGTCCTCGCGATACTTGCGGGCGGCCGTGCGCACGGCCGCTTCGTCCAGGGGTGTGAGTATCTCGCCGCCGAAGCTGGCTCGTTCGGGCACCTCGACTATGTCCCGAGGGCGCACCGGCCGCTCTGGTTTGACCCAGGATTGCGGGTTCACCTGTCTCGGGGTGCCGTGCCGGCCGATCTCCAGCACAAACTTGAACCCGTCGGACACCACCAGACCCACTGGAGAGCCTTTGTTCTCCAGGATGGCGTTGGTGGCGATGGTTGTGCCGTGGAAGACGTGTTTGACCTGGGAGGCTTCTACCGAGTTTGCGGCGAGTACCTCTCGCAGGCCGTTCAGGAATCCGGTGCTGGGGTCGTCGGGCGTGGATGGTGTCTTGTGGACCATCTGCTCGTTGGTGGTCAAGTTGCAGAGGACGATGTCGGTGAATGTCCCACCCACGTCAACCGCAACAGAATAGTCGTCCATAGTTGTCTTTTTCCCTACTGAAAGCTCTAGTGAAATTAGCTGGTGCGACGCCATTCTAGCAAACCGTCAGGGACAAAGCGCGGCTGTGCCGCTCGTTGACACCTTTGGGCCTCGTGACTACACTCCCCCAGAATGACATAACCCCGAAAAAGAGAACTGCATATGAAACGATTTGAATACCTGGAAGCCAAGACCGTGCGTCAGGCCATATCGATGCTGCAACGGTACGGCGAGAACGCCCGCATCGTGGCTGGCAGCACCGATTTCCTGGTGCGCTGGCGTGCCGGTGCTTGGAACCCGGATCAGGTGATCAACATCCAGCGTGTGGCTGGTCTGGGCCGAATCACCTACAGTGCCCGTAACGGCCTGCGCATCGGAGCGCTGGTCACCGTGCGGACGCTGGAAGAGAACCCAGCGGTGCGGCGGCACTACCCGGCGCTGGCGGCGGCGGCGGCGTCCTTCGCCGGAGTGCAGGTGCGGAACCTGGCCACTGTAGGCGGGAACCTCTGCAACGCCTCCCCCTCCGGAGATATAATCCCGGCCCTGCTGGTCTTTGGGTCCGAGGTCAAGATCGTCGGCCCTGCCGGCGAACGAGTCGTCGCACTTGATAAATTCTTCACCGGCCCGGGACAAACCGTGCTGGAACACGGTGAGCTGCTCACGGAGATCAGAGTCCCCAAGCCAGGCCGGAACACCGGTTCCCATTACATCAAGCACAGCCCACGGGGCGCCATGGACATCGCCACGGTGGGCGTGGCCTCCCTGGTAACCCTGGACGGCAGGAGAGGCTTAAGCACCGAGGTGCGCATCGCCCTGGGAGCCGTCGCTCCGACTCCGATTCGGGCCTATTCGACCGAAGACTCGCTGCGGGGAAAGTCCATCGACCAAGGCCTGATCGAAGCTGCGGCTCGGATCGCCCGAGACGGTGTCCGTCCCATCGACGATATCCGCGGCTCCGCGGCCCACCGCCAGGAGATAGTGGGCGTGCTAACTCGCCGCACCCTGGAACAAGCGTTGAACGCAGCTGCCACCGGGGCCATGACCTTTGAAGAACAACGGAGGCTCACCGTTCAAGCTGCTTTCTGAGCGACTGAACACTGAGAATAGAAAATCATGAAAAAACAACTTCAAATAACAGTTAACGGCGAACTCAAGCAGGCTCTGGTGGAACCCTACTACTCCCTGCTGGATACCCTGCGAGATGAACTGCACCTGACCGGCACCAAGAAGGGCTGTGACGAAGGCGACTGCGGGGCCTGCACGGTCTTGCTGAACGGTAAACCGGTCTGCTCGTGCTTGGTGCTCGCCCACGCCGCCCACGACGGCGAGGTTACGACCATCGAGGGCGTGGCAGACGGCCAGGAACTGCATCCGGTGCAGAAGGCCTTTGTGGAACACGGTGGACTCCAGTGCGGCTACTGCACTCCAGGGATCATCCTCTCCACCGTGGGATTCATTGAGAGTGGTGAGGAACCCACCGAAGAGAACATCAAACACGCCCTGGGCGGCAACCTCTGTCGCTGCACCGGCTACTCCAAGGTCATTGAATCGGTGCTGGTGGCGGTGAAAGCCACCGACAAAGGGACGGAGTAAACACGATGACTCAATTCAATGCCATCGGCAAGAATTCCATCCGGGTGGACGCCCTGGAAAAGGTGACCGGACGCGCCACCTACGCCGGAGATGTCTATCTGCCCGGTATGCTCATGTGCAAACTGCTGACCAGCACCCGGAGCCACGCCAAAATCGTGAGCATCGACACCACCGCTGCCGAAGCCCTGCCCGGCGTGCGCTGTGTCATCACTGGAAAAGACTATCCGGACCGCTGGTTTGGTTCCGGCGGTCTTAAAGACCGGCGAGTCATGGCCCGTGACGAAGTCTTCTACATGGGCGAGGTTGTGGTCGCGGTGGCTGCTGACGATGAGATCACGGCCCTGGAAGCCGTGGGCCTTATCGAGGTCAAGTACGAGGATATCAAGCACGTTGTTGACCCTCTGGAAGCCATCTCGGGCAATTCCGTGGACGTACATCCCGACTTGGAAGAGTTTGAGGGGTTTGGCTTCGCACTGGGCGGAAACAACTGCACCATGTTGGAGGCCGACCGGGGTGACGTGGATCAAGGTTTCAGGGATTCCGACGTGATAGTCGAGGAGACCTACCACACCCAGCCCATCAGCCAGGGTTTCTTGGAGCCCATGGCCTGCGTGGCCGATGTGGAAGCCAATGGCCGCTTGGACATCTACGCGTCCACCCAGGGCCCCTACCAAGTCCGCTCCCAACTGGCCTCGGTGCTGGACATGCCAATTGGCAATATCAAGGTCACAGCCATGGAGATGGGCGGCGGCTTTGGTGCCAAATTGCGCCTGGCCCTGGAGGGTTTCCCCGCGCTGCTGTCCATCAAGACCGGAAAACCGGTCAAGCTGGTCTGCACCCGAGAAGAAGCCTTTACGCTGAACGGCCCACGCCTCGAGACGAATATCTATCTCAAAACAGGCGTGACCAATGACGGCAAGATTCTGGCCCGCGAAGCCAGAAGTGTCTTCGATGTGGGTGCCTACCTGGGCGCGGGCCCCAACGCCGGAGTTGGCCACGGGTTGGGTGCCTACAGCATCGCCAACTTCAAGCTCCGCTCCTACGGCGTCTACACTAACAAACTCTATGTCGGTTCCTACCGGGCATCGGGCGTGGCTGACATGAATTTTGCTACTGAGTCCCATACCGATGTGATCGCCCATAAGTTGGGCATGGACCCCCTGGAATTCCGGATCAAGAATGCCCTGAGCGAGGGCGAGACTGCGGTCAACGGCTCGACCATTCCGGCAAACGGACTGATGGACACCATCCTGGCCGTCAAGGAACGGATGGGCCTACCCAAGAAGCTGGAGGAAGGTCGCGGGATCGGTATCGCGGTCGGCGAATGGCGTAGCGGCAGCGGCCCTTCCACCGCATCCATCAGCGTCAACGAAGACGGCACGGTGAGCCTGCTTACGGGCTCGGTGGATATCTCGGGCAGTGATACGTCGCTGGCCCAGATCGCCGCCGAATCCCTGGGACTGCAACTGGAGCAGGTGGTGGTCGTCAAACGGAATACCGACATGGCCCCATTCACCGGACCCAGCGGGGGCAGCAGGATCGTCTACAGCCAGGGCCGCGCGGTGCAGAACGCCGCCGAAGACGCGAAAGCGAAGCTGCTTGATTTGGCAGCCGACCGGTTTGGCGTGCCTGCGGACGCATTGGAATGTTCCGGCGGCACCATATACGTGCAAGACAACCCGCCCCAGTCCGTAGACCTGGGACAACTGGCGAGGATGAGCCTCAGCTCCAGAGGCGGTCCCATAATCGGGACAGCCTCGCTCTCCAGCCTGCCCTACGCACCGGTGTTCAACGCCCAGGTTGCGGAGGTGATCGTCGACCGGGAGACCGGCCAGGTCAAGGTGACCCGGTTCGTGCAGGCCCAGGACATTGGCAAGGCCATCAACCCAATGGGTGTGGAAGGCCAGCTGGAAGGCGGCGCGGTGCAGGGGATCGGTCGCGCCCTCAGTGAGGAGATCCAGATCGACAAGGAGACCGGGCAGGTCAGGAACCCTTCATTGGCGACCTACCTGATGCCGCTGTCCGTGGATATGCCGGAGATCGAGAATATCCTGGTGGAGGTGCCCAGCGCCGACGGGCCCTTTGGTGCCAGAGCGGTTGCCGAGTCTCCAGGGTTTGGCCCACCGGCGGCCATCGCCAACGCCATCTTTGACGCGGTGGGAGTCAGGATCAAGACCTTGCCCCTGTCCGCAGAAAGGGTTTTGGCTGCGATACAGGGTCGCGACACCGATGAATACGCGGTGGACGCGGAGGCGCTTAGGAAAGCTGAACTGTCCTGAGGTGGCAGGCCCCCCCCCCCCCCCCCCCC
>MDTC01267667.1_pt1 | contig 16030 bp, 10 predicted proteins | sample 811181 | NCBI WGS metagenome assembly MDTC01 (sample SAMN05326644, study PRJNA326480) | marine metagenome | isolation source: seawater | place: Pacific Ocean: North | collected 2011
GATAATAGTGAGGAAACGATTCAAACTGATATTTCTTTAAGTAAAGAAAATTATTTACAAAACAAACAGAAAGTTAAGCCTCTTGTAAGTGGAAAATCTAATCTTATATCAATTAGTGATTCTGTAAATAAAATTAATGCTAAAGATAAAATTACTGAATCTACAAAAATTAACAAAAATTTTTTTACTTTATCCGAACTTTCAACTACATGGTCAAATTTGGTTAAGCATGTTAAACTAGAAAATAAATATAATCTATCAATAATTTTAATTTCTAATCTCCCTCAAAATCTTAAAGAAAATAAATTTGAATTACATTTAAATAATTCTACTCAGATGGAAATTGTTTCTGAAGAAATGAATTTTATCTTGAAATTTTTAAGAAAAGCTCTAGTTAATGATTTTATTGAAATTAAAACTAAGTTAGTTAAATCAGAAAAAAAATCTACTCTTTACACAAACAAAGAGAAGTTTGACGATCTTTTAAATAATAATAAAAGTTTAGTGAAATTAAGTCATAAACTTGGTTTAGATCCTGAATACTAATAGCTTTTTATATGAGACAAAATATAGATTTTAAGTCAGATCTATTTGGGGCAAAAATCCACGTGCTTAAAAATGGACTTAAGATATATTTGTCATCAAATAAAGAAATACCAAGAATATATACAAGTATAGCGGTGAAGGCTGGTAGTAAGAACGATCCTCAGCACGCTTCAGGTATTGCACATTACTTAGAACACATGATGTTTAAGGGAACTCATTTGATCGGCACATTAGATTTTGATAAGGAAAAAAGATTAATTAAAAAAATATCTGATTTGTGTGAAGAATATAAATATAATAATGACGATAATTGTAAAAAAAATATTTGGGAAGAAATTGATAAACTTTCAGTCAAAGCTGCAAAATATGCAATTCCAAATGAATATGACAAGTTAATTAGCTTAATTGGGTCTAAGGGGACTAACGCTTATACTTCTTTTGAAAAAACAGTTTACTTAAATGATATTCCATCAAATCAGTTAGAAAATTGGTTGAGAATTGAGTCCGATAGATTTAGAAATCCAGTTTTTAGATTATTTCATACAGAGCTTGAAACTGTTTTTGAAGAAAAAATTCGATCATTAGATAATGATGAAAGTAAATTATTTGAAAAACTTTTTTCTTTAATTTTTTGTGATCATCCCTATGGGAAAGAATCAATACTAGGTAGCGTGCGACATCTTCAAAGTCCTTCTATTAAAGAGATGCAGAATTTTTATAACAAATATTATATTCCAAATAACATGGCTATCTGTTTGTCAGGTGATTTAGATATGCAAAATACTATTTCATTGATAGAAAAATACTGGGGAAATTTCAAAAGAAAAGATAGTTTAGTTAAAAACTCTTTTAAAAAGAGTAGTTACTTAAAACAAAAGAAAGCTCATGTTTATGGTCCCGCCTCAGAAAAGATTTACATCGGATATAGATTTAAGGGGGCAAATTCAACAGACTCTTTAATAATTTGTTTGGTTGACATGATTTTATCTAACTGCTTAGCAGGTTTAATTGATATCAATTTAAATCAAAGTCAAAAATTATTATCTGGAGGTTCCTTTACATATATTTTGAAAGATCATTCAATACATGTTTTGACTGCTCGGCCTAAATTTGGGCAGACTCTTGAGGAAATTGAAGAACTTTTAATTTTACAAATTAATGAAATTAAAGCCGGTAATTTTGATGAGAAACTATTGGATTCAATTATGTTAGACCTTTATATAAATCAAATAAAGAAATATGAAACTAACTCAGGAAGAGTAAATGATTTTGTAGAATCTTTTATATTAGATATAAATTGGCATGATTACTGTAATGAGTTAAAAATCATGTCTAAAATATCAAAAAAAGATATAGTTCGTTTTGTTTGTTCAAATTACAATGAGAATAATATTGTTGTTTTTAAGAAGAATTCTCGTGCCGTAAACGATAAGAATATAGTAAGTCCATATGTTTCAAAAATAAAAATTAACAGAAAAAATAAATCTAATTACTTAGTTGATTTTCTGAAAAAACCTAACTCTGAAATTGCACCTAATTTCATTAATTTTAATGAGAAAATAAAAAGATCGAAAATTAAGGATAATACATTTTTCTATCTTAGAAACATTGAAAATAGTTTGTTTAAGTTATCTTTTATTTTTGATTTCGGAACAGATTATGATAAAAAAATATCTTATGCACTTGATTATTTAAATGTAATAGGTACAGAATCAATTAGTTCAAAAAAAAAATCAGAGTTGTTATACAAATTGGGTTGTGAGCTAAATTTTGTTTCAACTAGCAACAAAACAGAAATTCATTTAAGCGGAATAAAAAATAATTTCATAAAAGCATTGCAGCTTTTAAATGATATGTTTCAGAACGCTATTGAAGATGATATAGCATGTGATAATTTAAAGTCTAATAAAATAAAAGAACGTTTAGATGCAAAATTAGATAAGAATACTATACTTATGAAGGCAATGTTAAATTTTGCCAAATATGGACCGGAGTCTTCATTTACAAATGTTCTGTCAGATAATGAGATCAACAGTATTACAAGCGAAGAGTTAATAAATAAAATTAGAAATTTATTTACGTTTAAGCATAAGATATTGTATTACGGTCCTGAAGGAATAGAAGATGTAAAGAAAAATCTTTCTTATATTGTTAGAAAAGATAAAAAAAATCATGTTGATTATTTGAAAAAAAATAATCTAAATCAATCTACTTCAAACAAAATATATTTAGTTGATTATAAATCAAATCTTGTCGAATTTTTAATTATTTCTAAAGGGTTAAAATTCGAAAGAGATAATTTAACTAAATTAAAATTATATAATGAGTACTTTGGGACAAATATGAGTTCGATAGTTTTTCAAGATCTTAGAGAATCACAAGGGCTTGCATATTCTGTATATAGTAGTTATTCTATGCCTAAAAAAAATAATGATATTCACTTTTCTGTGTCTTATATGTCTACACAATTTCAGAAACTATCAATTGCAATTGAAGAATTTATGAAACTTATTGATAATATGCCTATTTCAGTAGATACTTTTAATAATACAAAAAAATCTATTCAACAAAAAATTTGCTCAAATAGAATCACTAAGAAGGCAATTCTAGAAGAGTATGAAAAATTACAAAAACTCGGAATAGAACATGATATAAGACAAGACATACATAGTCAATTATCTAGCATTCAGCTCAAAGATATTATTGATTTTCAAAAAAAACATATTGCTAATAGAGATAAAGTAATTATGATACTTGGGCCAAAAGATAAAATCGATTTGAGCTCAATTAAAATGTTTGGTGAAATAGAATATTTAAAATTTAAGGATATATTTGGCTACTGAAATTAGACATGAAAATTTTGTTAATATGAAATCAAAAATAGTATATACTCTCACAGACGAAGCTCCAATGCTTGCAACCCATTCGTTATTACCGATTATAAAGTCTTTTGTTAAGCATGCAAAAATAGATGTCGAGATTAAAGATATCTCTCTAGCATCTCGAGTTTTATCTTCATTTACTGAATATTTAAATGAAAATCAGATTGTAAATGATGATTTGAAAGATTTAGGAGAATTAGTTCAAAAAAAACATGCAAATATTATAAAGCTTCCTAATATTTCAGCATCAATTCCTCAACTTCAATTAACAATTAAAGAGTTAAGAGATAAAGGATTCTCTGTTCCATTATATCCTCAAAAAGTTGAAAATAAAGATCAACAGAAGATAAAATACTTATATGATCAAGTCAAAGGATCAGCCGTTAATCCTGTGTTAAGAGAAGGAAATTCAGATAGAAGAGCTCCAAAATCTGTTAAAAATTATGTTAAAAATTCCCCACATAGTATGGGTAGTTGGGATAAAAATTCTAAAACTCATGTTTCTACAATGAAAGAAGGAGACTTTTTTAACAATGAGCGATCTACATTTTTTAAAAATGATAAAAAAGTAAAGATTGAATTTCATGATTTAAAGGGAAATGTCACAATTTTAAAAAAATACTTTAGTATTTTAAAAGATGAAGTTATTGATGTCTCTTTCATGAGCAAGAATGCACTACTTAGTTTTTTGAGTAATGAGTTTTGTGAGGCTAAAAAATCGAACATTTTATTGTCTCTTCATCTTAAAGCTACTATGATGAAGGTTTCTGATCCTATTATTTTTTCTCATGCTGTTAATACTTTTTTTTCTGATTTAGTTCACAAGCATAAAAAAGCTTTCGATGATCTTTCTGTTGATTTTAAAAATGGATTTGGAGATCTTTTAGAAAAAATTAAAAATTTATCTGAAAATTATCAAAAAGAGATTTTAAATGACATTGATAATATTTTGAATCACCAGGCCAAATTAGCAATGGTCGATTCTTCAAAAGGGATCACCAACTTACATGTTCCTTCTGATACAATAATAGATGCGTCAATGCCCGCAATGATAAGAAACTCTGGAAAAATGTGGAATAGTAGCGGGGAATTAGAAGATACTAAAGCTATTATTCCAGATAGTTCTTATGCTTGTATATACTCTGCAGTCATAAATTTCTGTAAACAAAATGGTGCATTTGATCCAGTCTCAATGGGTAGTGTATCTAATATTGGATTAATGGCACAAAAAGCTGAAGAATATGGTTCTCATGATAAAACTTTTGAAATATCTCAAAATGGATATGTTAAACTTATTGATGAAAATAATGATATTATTTTTGAAAATGAAGTAGAAAAAGGTGATATTTGGAGGATGTGTCAAACTAAACATAATCCAATTATTAACTGGATTGATTTGGCAATTTCAAGAGCAAAAGAAACTAATTTATTAACAATATTTTGGCTTGATGAAAAAAGATCTCATGATAAAAATTTAATTTTAAAGATTAGGCAGGAGTTAAATAGAAGAAATCATAATGATTTAAATATTAAAATCTTGTCTCCATATGACGCATGCATGCTGACATTAGAAAAAATTTCGAATGGAGAAGATGTTATTTCTGTAACAGGTAATGTTTTAAGAGATTATTTAACTGATTTATTTCCAATTCTTGAATTAGGTACGTCTGCAAAAATGTTATCAATTGTTCCGTTGATGAATGGTGGTGGGTTGTTTGAGACTGGAGCTGGAGGTTCTGCTCCAAAACATGTTCAGCAATTTGTAAATGAGGGTCATCTAAGATGGGATTCTTTAGGAGAGTATTTAGCACTTGTTGTTTCTTTAGAACATCTATCCAAGAATAATAGTTCTCAGGCACTAATTTTAGCAAAAACACTTGATAAGGCCATTGAAAAATTATTAATTGAAGAAAAATCCCCTAAAAGAAAAGCTGGTCAACTTGATAATAGAGGTTCACATTTTTATCTAGCATTCTATTGGGCAAAATTTTTATCAATACAAGAAGAAGATGTTGATTTAAAAAATTACTTCAGTGAAATTTATTTTAAAATGAAGGAAAATGAGATAAAAATAATTCAGGAGATTAGTGATTCTCAAAATAAAAAAGTGGATATTAATGGCTATTATTTTCCTGACTATAGTCTTGTTACACATTCAATGAGGCCAAGTAAAATTTTTAATAAAATAATTGATTCAATGTGATTTTTTGTTTTATTAAAATATAATTTTATATTTTCGTTGTTAACAATTAGAATTAATTTTAGGAATTTATATAAAAAAAATGAATAGTTATACATTCAATAAGTCAATAGTCGGCTTCGCAAATATTTTGATTTTAATTTTTTGTTTTTTTGATGTTATTTTTGATAAGAATATTTTTCAAATTGTTAAAGATTTATATCAAATAAGATCTGAAATATTCATTCTTTTAGCACTGCCTCTTTTGTCATTTGTTTCTCTAGTACTAGTTTTTTTAGATAATATCAAAGTATCATTAATAATTTACTCCACTTTTTTTGCTTTTATGCTTATTACTGCACTTTATCTAATGATAATGGTTGATCAAGTAGCTATGATTTTCAATTTATTCGGATTAGGTATTTATTCTATTTTTGTTTGTCTTCTTATATCAATTATTTTTTCGTTGCGTTCTATCAAGATTCATAAATCAAACCAAAAAAGTGATGTTGAAGTTAGTACAGTTGGAGATAATGTAACAGCTAATCTTGATGATTAATTTTAAAATTGCTAATTAAGAATTATATTATATTAACTTCAGTTTCTAGCTTGATTTTATACTTTTGAAATACTTTTGACTGAATTTTTTCAGCTAGTCCTTTTATTTCTAATCCAGTTGCGTTTCCATAATTAACTATAACCAATGCTTGTTTCTGATGAGTTCCTGCATTACCAATTTTAAACCCCTTTAATCCCGCATTTTCAATTAACCAACCAGCGGCAATTTTAAATTTATATTTTGAGACTTGGTAACTAACAATTTTAGGAAAATCTTTTTTTAGACTTTTAAAGTGAGCTGAATTAATGATTGGATTTTTAAAAAAGCTACCACAATTCCCAATTTTATTTGGATCTGGTAATTTTTTTGTTCTAATTTTAATTACAGTATCCATTATGTTTTTTGGAGATGGATCAAGTTTTCTTAATGTTAACTCATGCTGAATTTCTCCGTATTTTGTTTTATTTAGCGGTTTTTTTGATAATTTAAATATAACACTTGTGATAATTATTTTGTTTTTTAAAGTTGTTTTGAAAATTGAGTTTCTGTATTTAAATTGACAATTTTTATTTGAATATGTTTCTTCTTTCTTTTTGTCAATATTAATAGTATTAACATCTTTAATACAATCTTTAACTTCCATTCCATAGGCTCCTATGTTTTGAACTGGACTTGCTCCTACTGTGCCAGGAATTAGTGCTAAGTTTTCAATTCCAGAAAGTGATTTGCTGACGCTCCATTCAACAAAATCATGCCAATTTTCTCCTGCTCCTACTTTTACATATACAAAATTTGAATCTTGTTCAATAATTTGGATTCCTTGAATTCGATTATGTATAACTACTCCTTTATAATTTTTAGTAAACAATATATTTGATCCACCCCCTAGTATAAAGCTATCATTATTTTTGTAGATATTTGAATTTAAAATACATATCAGCTCGTCTATTGAATAAAATTCTGCAAAGTATTTCGTTTGAATTTTAATTTTAAAAGTGTTTAGAGATTTGAGACAATAATTTTCTTTAAAAAGAGACATTGCTATAATAAATTATGGTCAACTTCAATAATTTTCTTATCGACACACTTAATTATTCGCGAAGGATATTTTTTTATAATTAAGTAGTCATGTGTAGCTATTAGAACTGTTGTTCCTTTTTTATTAATTTCTTTTAATAATTCAATTATTCTTTCAGAATTTTGAGGATCTAAATTTCCTGTTGGCTCATCAGCTAAAATAATATCTGGATTGTTTAGCAAGGCTCTTGCAATAGCTGCTCTTTGCTGTTCTCCTCCTGATAAATCATAAGGCATTTTATCTTTAGAAATGCTCAAGTGAACACTTTCAAGCACTTGATCGATTCTTTGATTTATTTCTATACTATTTTTCCATCCGGTTGATTTTAAAACAAATTCAAGATTTTTGTAAATAGTTCTGTCATTTAATAGTTGAAAATCTTGAAAAACTACTCCTAATTTTCTTCTCAGATAAGGAATTTCATTAAACTTAATTTCAGATAAGTTAGTATTTGCAATTTCAATTACACCATTAGTAGATTTTAATTCTGCGTACATCGTCTTTAATAAAGAACTTTTTCCACTTCCTGTATCTCCAATTAAATATAAGAATTCACCTTTTTTGATTTTAAGATTTACATTTGATAAAATCTCTTGATCATTCTGTGATATACAGACGTCTGAAAAATCTATTATATTTTCTAAGACATTAGTTGTCATACTTATGTATTTTGCCGTATGGAATATCTTCTAATAATTTTGATATGTTTTTTACTTCTTTTTCAAGGTTGTTTTTAATTAACCCTTTTTCAATTTGACTTAATCTAAAATATGCAATTAAAGTCATTTTTTCATCTCTAATTTGAACAAAATCTGGAATTTTACCTGTTCCTTTTATTTTCAATATATACAGCATATTACAAATTTAAAAATAATAATTTCTAGAATAATGATTTTTAATTAATAATTGTTAAGTCAAAGTGTTCACAACTTAAAATTGTCAATATTATTAAAGTTTATATTATTCACTATTTTAGTTTGTGTATAACAACAAGGTATGAAGAAAAATATTTTAATTATAAAATTAGTTTTTTCAACTTTATTTCTTTTTGCAAAAGATACTCATGAAGATCATATTCTTAGATTATATGAGCAAGAGAAGTTTTCTGCATGTCAGTCGCTAATAGATAAATTGCCTTCAGATTATAGAAATAATGAAGACATGATGTATTTAAACGCAAAATGTTCACAAGAACTTTTTTTAGAAGATGCAATTATATTATACGAAGATTTAAAAAGTAAATATCCCAGTACAAAGTACATGGATCAAATCTATATTGATTTATCATTAATTCATTATAGAAATAAAAATTATTATTCCACTATAAATAGTATTAATGAAATCCATAATCCTAGAACTGAAGACTTATTTAGATTAGCGTATTCAAATTTTTGTATTGATTCTTTAGATGAAGCTCAATACATTTTTTCTAAAATAATGCAACAACCTAGCAGATATAAGTCGGCTGCCAAGTACTACTACGCGCATATTTTGTATTTAAATAATAATTACAGACTTTCACTAATAGCATTTGAAGATTTACTTAGTAATGAAAAATTCGGGAAAATTGTTCCATATTACATCAGTCAAATTTATTTTCAAATTGAAGATTATAGCAGTTTAATTAAGTTCACCCAATCAATAATAAATCAGTCTTTAGAGAGTAGGAAGCCCGAATTATTACGGCTTTTAGCAGAGTCTCACTATCATTTAAAAAAATATGATAAAGCTATCTTTTATTTTGAATCTTTAATGAACTTTGAAAAATATAAAACATCAAATGTTTTTTTTATGTTAGGTCATTCATATCATGAAATAGATGATTTTGAAAATTCCGTCAGAAATTTAGAATTTGTTGTTTCGTCAAACGATAGTATTCAGCAATACTCTTCCTATTATTTAGGCGCAAGTTATCTTCAGCTTGGATATCTTAATTATTCACTGCAAGCTTTTAAAAAATCTTCTCAATTTAACTATAACTTAGATGTTAAAGAGAATGCTTTACTTAATTATGCTAAGCTTTCGTATCAATTAGATTTACCCTTTGACAATACTTTAAAAATATTGAACGATTATGAAAGTTTTTTTGCTGGAAATCAAAAACAGAAAATTGATGAGTTAAAAGCTCTTGTATTTCAATATTCAAATAAACATAAAGAAGCTTATGACTTATTACGGAATGTGAAAAATCCAAATTTAAATCAACAAATTGCATTCCAAAAATCAACCTTTTCATTAGCAGTTCAGAGTTTTAATCAAAAAGATTTTTCTGAAGCTATTAATTTTTTCAATTTATCATTAAAATTTCCAATTGATGATAATATCTATTACTTGTCAAATTTTTGGTTAGCTGATTGCTATTATCACCAATCTGATTTTAGAAATTCTATTGAAAAGTATATTTACGTAAAGTCTTTAAATTTTGAAGATTTTGATTATTACAATTCTTTGCTAAAATATAATGTGGCATATGCTTATTTTCAGATTAAAGATTATGCAAATTCATTGAAATGGTTTTATAAGTATATTGATGAAAACAAAATTTTAAAATCGGATTCTGAGATTAAAAGAAATCATGATGCAAATATTAGAATTGCAGACTCATATTTTATGATGAGTGATTTTAAAAGAGCTTCCAAATACTATAAAAAAACATCCGAAGACAAAATTTTTGATACTGATTATTGTTTATATCAATATTCCATAACATCTCAACTTCTTGAAAATCAATCAAAAATGCTTGCTGCTCTTCATCAGATTGTTGGACAATATAAACAGTCAAGTTATTATACGAATGCATTGTATGATTTAGCAAATTATTATTACATTAATTCAAATTTTGATAAATCAATTATTTTTTTTGATAGTTTAATTTCTTTTTCAAATGATGATAATTTAGTTGCAGATTCATATTTAAATAAAGGAAATATACATTATAGAAAAGGTGAATTTGAAAATTCCATTAAGTGTTATTTAGTTATCATAAATAAATATTCGAATACAAATTATTTTAATTTAGCATTGTCTTCTGCTAGAAAATCATATACATCCTTAGGAAAACTAAATGAATATTTTGAGATGATATCTCAAATATCAGAAGTAAATATCAGTGAATCAGAACAAGATTCTATAACTTATCAAGCAGGTTTTATGAAATATTTGGAAAAGAACTATTCTTTATCATTGAATATTTTTAACAATTATCTTAAAAATTTTAAGAATGCAATTTATTTGTCGGAAGCATCATATTATAGTGCTATTTGTTATTTGAATTTGGGTGATACAAGTAAAGCGATTGAATACTATGACAAAGCTGCTAGTAATACAGCATTTTCAAATAGAGAAAAAGCATTGATTTTTTTAGCAAGAATTACCACAAAAAGAAATCAAATGCAAAAGGCAAATGATTACTACTCTAAGCTATATAGTATTGCTACTTCAAATTCAATCTCCAGAGAATGTGTTATTAATCTAATGACGATTAATTCAGATACAGATTTAGATAAATCTGCTTTATACGCTAGTAAAGTCATTGAATTTAACAAACTAGATGACTGGCTGTTAAGTAAGGCGCTAATCATTTTATCAAGGCATGAGTTTTCACGGGCTAATTATTTCAAAGCAAAAACAATATTTGAAAGAATAGTAATTTTGTCAAATTACGACGAAGGAGCTGAAGCAAAATACTTCTTAGCATATTTATCCTATCTTGATTCAAATTACACAGAATCAGAAAAGATAATTTTTGATCTTGCAAATAACTATTCAAGTACTTTGTATATTTCAAAATCATTCATTCTGTTGTCTGATATTTATTGTTTGCAAAATAAGTTTTTTCAAGCTATAGCTGTTTTAGAAAGTGTCATTGATAATAGTAAGGAGCAAATAATTGTAGATCAAGCCAAAGAAAAAATTAATTTCATTAAAAGAAATCAATCTTTTCTTGTGTCTAATCAAAAAAAGGATGAAAGTCAAAATATCGCTTTTTTAGAAATTGATGAAGACGAGATTGATTATGTTTATGAACAGGATACCCTTATGATAGCACCTAAATTAGATTCTATAAAATCAAATAATATTGAGAATGAGATTTATTAAGATACTTATTTTATTGTTCGTATATTGTAAAATTGTTGATAGCCAAGAAATTACAACAACTAAAATCAATGTCAAAAATGATTATATCCCTTCAGTTTCAGAAGCAGTTAGATTAAATGAAAATGCAATTTACAAGGATACAGCGGATATTGATAAAACTCAGGTTTATAATTTTCTTGATAAAACATTAAAATCAAATTTTAAATTAAAAAAAATTTCTCCGGCTGTTATTAAAAATGATAAACTCAAGCCATTAGATAATATTAGTATTGATCTTTTGTTTGGTAGTGCCTGGACTACTAAAGCTGACATTGTTTACAATAGTATTCGCTCACAAAAAACAAGCTATTCTTTATTATTAAATCATTATGCAAATAGTTATGATGAATATAAAAATAGCAGAAACTTAATTAATCTTTCATTTAAAAATATTACTTCACGAAATATTTTTAGATATAATTTAAACTATGATAGAAGGGCTTCTGTTTTTTTAGTATCAAAATCAGATGATTCTGATTTATTTAAGAATAGATTTGCTTACACAGAATTATTTTTCAAACTGATTAATAACAGAAAGAATAATAATTTGAATTATAACACATCATTAAAGTTATATGATTTTAATGAGCTTTCAGAAAACTTTATTGGAATAAAATCTAAGCTCGATTTTTTAGTTAATGATATTCCGATTAATGTGTTATTTTCAAGTGATATTTTTTTCAATTACAATAATAAAAATTCTATAATAGGCAGTCAAAAGAGCTATAGTTCCTCGATTTTTCCTTCAGTTCAATTTTCACGTTATGGGTATAAATTTATCGGTGGTCTGAATATTAATTATATTAATAACAATTCTTTAAGTTTATTTCCTGAAATTACTTTTAGTAAGGAACTTGTAAAAGACATAATTTTAATTAAGGCAGGTAGTAATTTTAATGTATATAGAAATTCATTAAAAGCACTGTCTGATAAGAATCCATACATGCATTCTTTTGGTACAAATCAACTTATTTTTTCTGAAAATTTGTTTACACAAGAAACTTTATATACAGAGGAGAAAAATTATTTTATATATTTAAAAAATGTTTTAGATGAATACGAGTTTTTTGAAACAGCATTATCATATTCGAGTATACAAAATTTCGATCATTTTATTCAATTAGACACGTTTAATTACACTCGTTTTTTAGTTGATTATTTGTCAGTTAAACAAGTACATTTAAAAATAAAATATAATAAAGTGATTAATGATATTTCTAGTTTAAATATTAATTTAGATTATTATAATTGGAACCAACAAGTTTACAATCATCCAAATTTTGTTTTTTATACAAGCTTGCCAATAAATTTTAGAAATAAACTAACTCTTTCCCCAACTTTTTTATTTAAAAGTAAAATGGTTGCAGCAAGATACATTGATCAAATCAATTTAAATAATAATGTTGAATCCATAGAGCTTGCATCAAGAATGCACTTAAATTTAGGTTTAACATATATGTATTCTGACAAGTTAAGTGCTAAGCTCAGTTTGAATAACATTACAAATTCAAAAAATGAGGATTGGATTGGTATTAGCCCTTTAGGTTTTAATGTAAGCTTTTGTATAAAATCTTCATTCTAAAGTTATCAACTATATTGTTGAAAAAACAACTGTATACTAATTAATATTTATAGTAATAAATAGAGTCTAAATTGTATATTTGTTTATTAGATAAATAATTACAAATAATTTATGAGCGAAGAGAAAGATAATATTAATTATGGAGCAGACAACATTCAGGTTTTAGAAGGATTAGAAGCTGTTCGAAAACGTCCTGCAATGTATATTGGAGATGTTGGTGTTAAAGGACTACATCATTTAGTTTATGAAGTTGTTGATAATTCAATAGATGAAGCTTTAGCTGGACATTGTTCACATATTGATTGCTTTATAAATGAAGATAATTCAATAACTGTTAAAGATAATGGAAGGGGAATTCCAACAGGAATTCATGAGAAAGAAGGAAAGTCTGCACTAGAAGTTGTAATGACAGTTTTGCATGCTGGTGGTAAGTTTGATAAAGGCTCTTATAAAGTTTCCGGAGGTCTTCATGGTGTAGGTGTTTCATGTGTCAATGCTTTGTCTACAAAACTACATGTTGAAGTTCATAGAGATGGTAAGATTTTTCAACAAGAGTACAAGATTGGTGTTCCTCAATATGATGTTAAAGAAGTAGGAACAACTGATAAAACTGGAACTTATGTTACTTTTCATCCCGATCCGAGTATTTTTGAAGAAACTATATACCATTTTGATATTCTTGTTGCTAGGTTAAGAGAATTAGCTTTTTTAAATAAAGGAATTAATCTTTCTATTACAGATAAAAGGAGAAAAGACGATGATGGAAATCACATAATTGAATCCTTTTATTCAGAAGGTGGACTAAAAGAATTTGTTTCTTTTTTAGATTCAACTAGGGATTCGATCATGGATGATGTTATTTATATTGATGGTGAAAAAGATGGAGTTCCTGTGGAAGTAGCAATGGTGTATAATAATTCGTATACTGAAAATATTCATTCATATGTAAATAATATCAATACTCATGAGGGAGGAACACATTTGTCGGGATTTAGAAGAGGATTGACAAGAACTTTAAAAAAATATGCAGATGAATCTGGTCTACTAAAAAAAGTTAAGTTTGAAATATCTGGAGATGATTTTAGAGAGGGGCTGACAGCAGTTATTTCTGTTAAAGTTATGGAGCCGCAGTTTGAGGGTCAAACAAAGACTAAGTTAGGAAATAAAGAAGTTACTTCTGCAGTTTCTAAATCGGTGAGTGATATGTTAACTTTTTATTTAGAAGAAAATCCAGAGCAAGCGAAAACTATTGTTCAAAAGGTGATTTTAGCTGCTACAGCTAGAAATGCAGCAAATAGGGCAAGGGAAATGGTTCAAAGAAAAAGTGTTTTAACTGGTTCTGGTTTACCAGGAAAACTATCTGATTGTTCAGAAAAAGATCCAACAAAATGTGAAATTTTTTTAGTTGAAGGAGATTCTGCTGGTGGAACTGCTAAGCAAGGAAGAGATAGACATTTTCAAGCAATTATGCCGCTTAGAGGAAAGATTTTGAATGTAGAAAAGGCAATGCAACATAAAGTTTTTGAAAATGAAGAGATAAAAAATATGTTTAAAGCTCTAGGTGTTTCGATTGGAACAGAAGAAGATTCAAGAGAGTTAAATTTAGAGAAGCTAAGATACCATAAGGTAGTTCTTTTAATGGACGCGGATATTGACGGATCCCATATTGCTACTCTATTACTTACTTTCTTTTTCAGATTTCTAAAACCACTCGTTGAAAAGGGATATGTTTATATTGCAACTCCTCCTTTATATTTATTAAAAAAAGGAAAGGATCAAAGATATTGCTGGGATGAAAGTCAGAGAGATTCGATGATTCAAGAGATGAAGGGAGGTAAAGATGTAAATGTTATAGTCCAAAGATATAAAGGATTAGGGGAAATGAATTCTTCTCAATTATGGGATACTACTATGAATCCTGAGCATAGGACTTTAAAGCAAGTATCTATTGATAATGCGGCAGAAGCAGATAGAGTGTTTTCTATGTTGATGGGAGATGAGGTTCCTCCTAGAAGAGAGTTTATCGAGGCGAATGCTAAATATGCCAATATTGATGCTTAATTATTTAAAATTTAAAACGTTATGAAAATTACAATTGTAGGTGCAGGTGCGGTAGGAGCAAGTTGTGCTGAGTATATTGCTATAAAAAACTTTGCTTCTGAAATTGTCTTAGTTGATATAAAAGAAAATTTAGCAGAAGGAAAAGCTATGGATTTAATGCAAACAGCTTCATTAAATGGGTTTGATTCTAGAATTATAGGTTCTACAAACGATTATTCTAAAACTTCGAATAGTGATATTGCTGTAATCACTTCAGGAATACCAAGAAAACCAGGAATGACTCGTGAAGAGCTTATTGAAATTAATGCAGGTATTGTTAAACAAGTATCAAGTCAGATAATTCAACATTCTCCAAATGTGATATTGATTATTGTTAGTAATCCTATGGATACAATGACTTATCTTGTGCATAAAGTTACCGAATTACCAAAAAATAAGATCATTGGAATGGGAGGGGCGTTAGATTCTGCTAGATTTAAATATAGACTAGCTGAAGCAATAAATTGTCCTATGTCAGATATAGATGGATTAGTTATTGGAGGGCATTCAGATACAGGCATGATTCCTCTCACTCGTTTAGCAACTAGGAATAGTCTTAGAGTCTCCAATTTTTTAGATGAACAGAAACTTCAAAAAGTTATGGAAGACACTAAAGTTGGAGGGGCAACTTTAACAAAAATGTTAGGGACTTCAGCATGGTATGCTCCTGGAGCGGCAGTAAGTAGTATTGTTCAATCAATTGCATGTGATCAGAAAAAAGTTTTTCCTTGTTCTACTTTTTTATCTGGCGAATATAACCTAGATGATATCTGTATCGGTGTTCCAGTTGTTCTTGGCAGTCAAGGTATTCAAGAAATAATTCAAATTAAACTTAATGAGTCTGAAACAGAGCATTTGAAACAATCAGCCGCTGGAGTACGTTCTACTAACTCTATGTTAGATAAAATTGATTTTTAATTTTATTTATTAATAAAGTTGCTTATAATTTAAATCTTATTATTTTTGC
>MDTC01039446.1_pt1 | contig 16028 bp, 19 predicted proteins | sample 811181 | NCBI WGS metagenome assembly MDTC01 (sample SAMN05326644, study PRJNA326480) | marine metagenome | isolation source: seawater | place: Pacific Ocean: North | collected 2011
CTGCCAAGGATCAGTTCAAGTCCTACGAGGATCTTGAGCGTCGTCTGAACATGGTGCTTGGTATCAGTCAGCGTCCTCCTGCTCGTCCTTCTGTGGATGATGAAGAGTATGAACCTGTCGTTGCTACTGGTGGGTTCAATGATGCAGACATCACCTCTACTCCTTCTCCTGTCAAGGAAGAAGCAATCGTTGAGGATGATGATGCCCTGTCCTACTTCGCTAAACTTGCTGAAGAGTGAGATGGAATTATGAGAGGGTCTGCTTGACCCTCTTAGTTGTCGCTACTTATTACAGTTTGCTTTTTAAATAATGGATGTAGTTCACGCTTGGAATTCCATGGACTACGGGGAGGGGTTTCTCTTCTCCCTGTGGGTCATCGGAATGTATTACATTAAACTCCGTATGGATCGCTACTTCACCAGATGAAAAAGATTACTTCGGTTATCTTTCATCCAGTCACTGTTCTAAATTTAATGATCTGCGGATCTCTCGGGATCATTGAGTTTGTTCATACTAAAGCACACCACACTCTAGAACTAGATGTTCATGGGCATGTGCATAGAGCACTACAAAAAAACCCAGAGTTAGCACGTCCTACCTGCTGGGAATTGGAAGATTGAATTCCATAAATCTGGAAAAAAAATTCGGGCAAATTTTTGCCCAAAAAAGTCATCCAGTTGCCTTTAGTCTTTGGTTGATATAACTTCCAGATTTTTTATAAATGTTTTTCTTTCTGTAGTCATCAACAAACTGTCTGAAATATGCTGGTTTGAGTAGATAGATTTCTCTCTTCTTCTCATTCTCAGCAGAATAATAATCAGCAATGGTAACGGGACGACAAATCTCGTTACCATTTTTTATTACAACAGAACCATCGATGTTTAGTTTGTGTGTGCTGTTGTAGAATGTCTCATCAACACGAGTGCCATCTGAGTATTGTCCTATCGCATAAGTTTCGTAGTGTCTTATGGTTCCATAGGGATCATCATACTCGCTCTCTAGAACTTTAGACAACGCATAGTTTGATAGTGGCCAATCATATTGTGCATTAATCATGTTGTTTGTCAGAAGAATGACCCAATCATAGAACTGATTGCCATATACTTTCTTTGCTAGAGTATCTGGTCTCTCATTGTCAATGATAGTATATTTTCTAAAGATGACTGAGTATGAGAACACATCATCATTGATTTTGTACCTGCGGAAGAAATTCTTCGCAGTTACATAGTCCGACTCTGAGAACGGATAACTAATTGGTTTCTCATCGTATGAGATGTTGGGAACTAGTGAAAAAAACATTAGTACTTCTCTACTTCGTCTGCAAAGATAAGTTTGGTCTCTTGGAATGATAGTGAAAGACCGATGGCAACCATGTTACCGTCACCATATGTAGCATAGGTTCCGTCAGGAGTGTAATTTACATCAACTTCTGTGATAGCACACATCTTATATTGTGGTACAAATTGATTCAGACCACCACCTTTCATAAAGGATACTCTACAGACATTAGGAACTCGAATGAAGTTGTTCTGGAGACCTTCTGCAGATGTGAATGGAATGTCTCCTGACTGTGCGAAAGTTGGAAGCATTGCTTTTCTAAAACAATTAATGATGTTTTTAATTTCACCTGCTTCCTCTGCATTCCTAGGAACTAATTTATAATTTAACGAAAAGTTTCTAAGATCAATACCACTGAACAATAGTTCAACGTTTGGGTTTAGAACTACACCTCTTGTCGCTCCAAAGATTTCATTGTTTCCAATCTGTTCTCCAGTAATTTTACTGATAACTGCAGAGATTGATTTCTCTCCTAGATTGGGTATGATTTGATCGAACATAGTCTTTGTGGTGTTGCCAGCATTTTCAAGTGAATCTATAAATCTTCCATCTGACAACGAAGATGCAGTTGTCAATGCATCTCTACCAATATTACTAAAAGACTTACCACTCCAGTTTGCTTTGTATCCTGTGGAGATATCCTCAGGCATGTATAAGATAACAGAGTTCAGACTAGTCTTCTCATAAAATGATTCATCACTTACACTTTGATTGTATGCTGCACTACCAGAACTTCCTGCTGTAGTATCTCCTCTATTAATGCCTCGGAATGGTGGTTGATACTCATAGAATTCAAACAACACATAATCTGTATCCTCTGCCATCGCAGCATCTTTTGGATACCTATGGGCGCTTGTAGTGCTGCCCATATTTGGAGCAGCTAGTACGGTATAGGATGCTGTGTTTGGATTTAAATCCTGATATTTTGTTGCAGAGATTTGAGTCCATTTTCCACCAGTATATAACCAATACTGAGGGATTTTTGTCCCATCTAGTTTAGAAGCTTCTGTGGTAGTGGTTGCTCCCTCAGTGCCAGGTTGTTTGGGTACATTATTTACTAATGGTCCTTTATTAATTCCTAATGCACTCATTACTTAGCCATCTCCCTAGATTGTTTGGTGCCGTATCCTCTCACTGCTCTCTTACCCGTGATTTTATCGTAGAATTTCTCATCAGTATCTTCCCAAACAGTTTGTCTGTCAATAGGAAATACCATTCCATTGATATTTCTCACGTAGTCCTCGGTCGGCAGCAGAACGGCAGTGTCCCATTCATCAGCGGCGAGGTCAAGATATAGACCTTCTACATGGTTACTAAGATATTTATGGAAACATACCTTAGGTATATCAACTCTGCCTTGAATTAGTTTCTTTACAGTAATCAATCTTTTCTTTGGAGACAGATAATGTAGGTTAGCACCCCAAAATTCATTTTTGCCTGGTGCTTTGATGACATAGACTAGAGGAAATCTATCATAGTAAGGCAACCACTTCATCTTTGCCTTATACTCAAACATATACAGATGACCTGCTACTGTATATCTACGCAGTTCATTCTTATCTTGCTCTTGTGCTGCTCCAACTCTATCAAACTTTTCGTCCAGAATATATTTGTTGAAGTTCTTTTTGTATTTACTTGCTTCTGCTTTTACAGCATTACGATACCAAGAGAGTGATTTCTTTTCTCCTCCTGTTTGTGCATTTATTCTCTCGAAGAGAGTTTTATATCCAGGGTCTGTATTGACCGAGTTGCGCTGGATGGATGCAAATCCTGTTGCCATTGTTCTAGACTCCTAAGTGATCTTCGGTGAGTATTAAGAAGTTCATCTGCCTGTCTTCACAATACTCACGCGCAGCGGACCACTTTGCGTAGTTCTTTGCGTATGTCAGAGCAGCATTACGATAGGCAGCAGTTTTTTTGTTTTTCTCATTCGGTGGGTTTGTTTGTTTCTTGGGTTTAATCTCGATAATATATTTGGTTAACTTACCAGTTTTTTCTTTTACTTTGATGTAAAAGTCTGGGAAGTATCGTCTCACTCTACCATCGGGAGCACGGTAAGGTATAATAACCTCTTCGCTCCCCCACTCTATTATCGAGGGATTATTATCACAGAACACCATGAACTTTCGTTCCCAGAGTGATCTATAGATGATACGAGTTGGATTGCCACGATACTTACCAGGATTTACAGGTTTGTAAAATCCAGAGTACGCCATAAATATAGAAGGACCAACATAGGTATTTAGCGTGTCAATAGATCGCCTGTTATCAACCATGGCAGCGAACGGCGGAATGTCGTTCAGTAATAACTTTATCGTAAAGTTTCTTAATCCACCAGCAGGATTAACTTACATTCCTGGTGGATCCTATGGGGTCAGTGGTACTAGTGATTACTTTGAGATGTTCTGCAATGAAGCACAGTTGCCCAACACTAATACCGCACAAGGTCAGACAACTGGCATCTATGTTGGTAGTGGTTCTGTAAGTTATCCACATACAAGAGTATTTACTGAGTTTCAGTTGGGTTTCATGTGTGATGCTAACATGACCTCATTAAAATATCTGCAAGATTGGTTAGACTTGATTTTCTCAGGTGATGTAAATTATGGTGAGGTGGGAGAGAATAAGACAGGGCAATCATACACTGCAATGCAGTCTGACGCATTTGGACAAGATATAAAGTTTCCAGAGAATAGAAATGTTCGTTTGAAATATAGAGATGATTATGTTTGTGATATTGCTATTACAAAGACAGAACAAGGTCCATCATCTGCCACACAAAGAGCACCTATTACATACATTTTAGAGAAAGCATATCCATACGCTATCGATGCTGTGCCTCTACAATTTGGAACGAGTCAAATCACTCAGGTAACAGCACAGTTCTCTTACATGAGACATCATGTGATTAAAAATGACATTACAAATTCTGAATTTTGGAGACCAAAAACGGAAAATTGATTCCATAAAAGTGGGAAAATTTTTTCCGCTAATTTTTGGGTCAAAAAGTCGCGCTAAATATACATATGATCTGGTCTAAACATAATGGCATTACCACAAGTTGTTCTTCCAACGTATGAGTTGGAAATTCCATCTAATGGCAAAAAAATCAAATATCGTCCATTTGTCGTAAAAGAAGAAAAAGTGCTTTTGATGGCACTTGAGACAAAGGATGAAAAAGCAATTGAAGATGCTGTCAGAACACTCTTGAAAGGTTGTATTCAGTCAAGAGTAAAACTTGAAGATTTAGCAATTTTTGATTTGGAGTATATTTTCCTCAATATTCGTGCTGTGTCAGTTGGCGAAGTTGTTGAAATGCTGCTAACATGTGAAGATGACGGCGAAACTCAAATCAAGTATAATTTGAACTTGACTGATGTTCAGGTTGATAAACCAGAAGGACATACCAACAAAATTATGCTATCTGACTCAATGGGCGTGATTATGAAATATCCGTCATTTGAGGAATTTGTCAAAGTGTCTATTGCTGGCACAGAATCAACTGCTGATAGTATTTTGGAGATTATAGCAAAATGTGTTGATCAAATTTTTGATGGTGAAGATGTATATGACAACTCTACAACTTCAAAGAAAGAATTTGTTCAATTTGTCGAAGGATTGACAAATAGTCAATTTGAGAAACTCCAACAATTCTTTGAATACGCACCTACGCTAAAACACACTATTAAAGTGACAAATCCAAATACTGGAGTTGAAAATGAATTTGTAATTCAGGGGTTAGCGAATTTTTTCGGATAGCACTCTTCCATAATACTTTGGAAGGGTACTACAAAACTAATTTCGCCTTGATGCAGCACCATAAATATAGTTTGAGTGAAATTGAAAATATGATGCCTTGGGAGAGACAAGTTTATACTAGTCTCCTCATGCAATACCTAGATCAAGTCAAAAAAGAACAAGAAGCAGCAGCAAGGTAGTAATGGCACACGGTTTTCTTACACCACAAGAAGTAGCAGGCGAAAGTCCTTTATTTGGACAACTTGCCGAATGGTTGCAGCGCGACGGTGAAAAAAAGGACAGGCAATTTCGTGTCATTAATGCTCGTGTAGAAGAAATCCAGAATAAACTGGGAGCTGGACAAGTCCCAAAGTTACCACCAGGAGCACAAAAGATGCTTGGTGGTTCTACAACAAAATTACTAACTGGTTCTGGCGCAAGTGCTATTATTCCCAGAAAGGCGGGTATCGTTAATACGGCAGCAAAAACTGCAATTGTTGGGAGAAATGCTACTAATATTGATAGAAAAGAACAAAGATACTTAGGAACTAGCAATCCTGATCTTGCAGGAGGTCCATCAACCAGAAAGGGTGGTACTTTTACTACAAATCCACTAAACAGCGGAAATTTCTTCAATAAAGCAGTAAATGAAGGAATTGACGCAAATACTGGAGAATATCTAAGTAAATCTGCAAGAATTGCTGCTTTCCAAGCAGGTAGAGTTAATAGAGATGATAGTGGTGTAGATATTGTCGCCGCTATCAATAGAAATACACAAGCAATTGTCGCTTTATCTGCTCTGACTAAAGAGCAAACAATAAGGCAAGTTGCTATGCATAACGAGCGTGAAGCTCGTGATGAAAGACGTGCAAATAGAGCACTCGCTAGAGCAGAAGAAAGGCAATTAGAAGGAGGGAGTGATCTTTCTGGTTATTTAACTCCAACAGGGTTTAAATCGCTTTCTGGTGGCAGCGGCGGTCGTGGTGGTCGTGGTGGTGGTGGAGGAGGGTTTTCTGGCAGTTTCCTAGACACAGCACAAACTGCCGTTAAATCTGCTCCACAAGCTACAAAAACTGCACGAGCTGCGGGTACTGCAATTAAGAGTGCTGCTTCTAATGCAGGAGGAGCAATTGTTAAGGCTGGAAAATATCTTCCTGATATCGGTAAGATAGCTCAAAGCAGTGCAAAACTGTTAGGAACAAAAGCAACTTCCTTAAAAGCACTACTTGGAGGTACTGCCAAAAGTTCTGCAAGAACAAGTCTAAAAAGTGGTCAAGCTGCATTTGGATTATATGATATTATTAATGATCCAGAATTCATGCTTGGTGGTGGTCCAGCGACAAAAGCATTAAAAAAGGAAGCTCTTGAGTTAGCGAAACTTGGTGATGAAGGAGCAATTCTTAAAAGATTTTCTGAGATTGCTGGTGATGAATTTCTTGACGCAGGTGGCATGACTGTAGATGTCAGATCTACTCCTATTGGAGAATCTGGAGCATTAGCAAAAACCGTTTCTACTGCAGATGCTCCTATGGTAGCTGCTGCAAGAATAGCATCTGCAGAAAATGCAGGATTAAAAGCTACAGAAATAGCGACGGATCAGATTGTCAAGAAAGGAACAAAAGAAGGACTCAAAAAAGGTAGTGCATTAGCAAGAATGATGGTCAAGCAGTTTGGTGCTGCTGGAACTAAATCTATCCTTAAGAAAATTCCAGTTGTTGCTGGTGTTGCTGGTATTATGTTTGGCATTCAGCGTGCTATGGAAGGTGACTTCTTTGGCGCTGGTCTTGAAATTACTTCTGGTATTTTAGGTGCTACTGGTGTTGGTGCTCCACTTGGTTTGGGTATTGATGGTTATCTCTTAGCAAGAGATTTAGGTGTAACGCCATTTGCAAGGGGTGGTATTATTACACAACCCACCAATGCACTTATGGGTGAAGCAGGTGCTGAGGGTGTTTTCCCACTAGAAGGATCTAAAGGTAAGAAAACATTTGAGATGTTTGGTGATGCATTTGTTGATGCACAGATTAGCAGAAAGAAAGAAGTTGCACAGGTTCAAGCAGAAGGATTCCGTTTATTTGCTAAAGATAAACTGTACATGAAAGTTTTTGACTTCTTCAATCCATTCAAAGACCGTAGTAATGGTAATGGTAATACTCAAAACAGACGTGGTAGTGGTGCTAAAGGAAGATCTCCAATTGTGGGACCACCACCTCCAGTTCCAGTCAGTGGAGGAAGAAAGGGTGGCACTTCTCTGAATTCAACTGGTGCAAAAGGTGTTCTTGACGTGATTGCATCTGTAGAATCGAATGGAAGTTACGATGTTTTCAACACTGCTCGTGGAGGAACTCCTGGTAAAGCAACAGAGAAGACTATTGGGTGGTTGCACAATAATGCTCAAGGTGCTATTGGTAGATATCAGCACATGCCTGAGTTTATTTTAGATAGAGCAAAAAGATTTGGATATAGTGCAGATACACTCTTCACCCCAGAAGTTCAGGATGATATAACAATCAAGATGATGCAAGAGCAGCATGGATTAGACGATTACTTGTCTGGAAATATGTCTGCTTCTCAGTTTGCTGCTAAACTAGCTCCTACATGGAGAGGATTACCACAAGGTCAGAAAGCAGCAAATAGATTGGGTGGAACTGCTGACTCCACCTATAATGATTCGGCTGCTGGTGTAAACAAAGCACATATGTCATGGGCAGATTCTGTTGCTAACTTTGAACGTATTCAAGCAGGAGCAGGACAAATCCCAGAATATGATCCCAACAAAAAATATAAGACAGGTGATATGGTCATCAAAAATGGTCAAGTAAAAGAATTTGATGGTATGGGTTGGGCATCTCCTAGTGGTGTATCTTCCCAGAGTTTTGAACTAAAGGCATCCAATCCAAATACTGGTACGCCAATCATGGCGACATCAGCACAAGTTGCGAGAGCAGGTGCTGCCACACCTACTCCAACTATCATTAATAACTACTATACCACTGCCGATTCATCTGGTGGAGGAGTAAATCCAAACGGTGTTTCTGCTGGAATTGGAATGAGTGATACAGGCACCGCCGCATTTACTGAACTGAGACTTAGAACGTTAGCATAATGGAAGAAAAACAAACTACATCAGATTTTTCTCTGAAAAGTGTTGCTATCGCCAAACTTGGCGAAACAGAGGGATACGATATCAAACAAATGGTCAATACTTTCTCGTATGTTGAAAGTATTACTAGTCCATTTGTTGCTGCTACCTTGACAGTTGTCGATAGTGCTGGATTTCTGAATGATCTGCCAATTCAGGGTGGTGAGACTGTTGTAGTTACAGTTCAGACTAGTTCTAGCGAAGAACCAACAGAGTATCAGATGGTTGTCTGGAAAGTTGGTAATAGATATGCAAAAAACCAAACACAATCATATACTTTAGGTCTAATTTCTGTAGAAGCACTTAACAACGAATGCATCAGATTGGTGAAACCACTGACTGGAAAACCAGATGATATTATCAAAAAAATTCTCAGAGAAGATCTAAAGACAGAGAAGAATATCTATCCAGAAAGTGCGACAACAAAGTTTGCTATGAAAATGTTGCCAACTAACAGAAGACCATTTGACATCATTTCTTCTCTAGCAGTCAAGAGTGTTGAATCTGGTGGAACTCCATCATCTGGTAGTTCTAGTGGAAGTGCTAGCAGTAATGAAAAAGAAACTGTGTCTGGTAGTGCTGGATATTTTTTCTGGGAGAACAGAAGAGGTTACAACTTCTTCTCTGTAGATAGTTTGTTAAAGACAGAGGACGAAGATACTTGGGGACCATACATCGAGAAACCAGCAAACAAGAGTGATGGTGCCGATGACAGATTTACAATTTCTCAGGCAACATTTGGTTCTGAAGTTGATGTAATGTCATCAATGAGAAAAGGAAAATATTCTACTTTGATGGTTTTCTTCAATCATTCGACTGGACAGTATAATGAGTATCATTATAGTGTAGAGGATGCTTACAAAGATATGAAGCATCTTGGAGTACAAAATACTCCGTCATTGATATCATTTGGTGATAAGAATGTTTCAGACTACCCAACCAGGATTGTCTCTGCATTGTTAGATCATGAATCATGGTACAATGAACCAGGAATTGCATCTTATGAAGAGGAAGATGGAGCAGATACTCCCAGTGAGTTTTGTGACTTCCATAAACACTTTTCAGCGCAGTCGCTCATGCGCTATGAACTTTTGAAGCATCAACTCGCTACGGTTGTAATTCCAGGTAATTCTGAAATTTGTGCTGGAGATACTATTGACATTAAATTGGTCAATAAAGCTCCTGCTGCAAGAGTTGATGATGAACCATATGACCAAGAGAGTAGCGGTGTCTATTTGATACAAGAAGTTACTCACACTTATGATTCTACATCAGGACTAAATGGAAGGTTTATAACAACCTTAAGATTAATGCGAGATTCCTATGGTGATGTAGAATCTAATCATGGTAACTAAATAACCAAAGGAGGTACTACACATGGAAAACATCGAAGCGCACATCGCAAAGGACAAGGAGATTTTGGACAATCCAAATACATCTCCACAGGCACGTCGTCATATTGAGGGCGAACTACATGACCTTGAAGAGTGGGTTGAACATCATAAAGAGGAGATTGCGGCAGGAGATCATCACGATCCCACACCACTAGAACTCTACTGTGATCAAGAACCAGGCGCACCAGAGTGTAAAATTCATGATAACTGATTAGTATGGATAATATTATATCCAGCATTATTCCTACCCAACGAATTGGTAATGATGGTTTCAATTGGTGGGTAGGACAAGTTGAGGGAACCGCTTCTGATGAAGTAAATAACAAGGGCGGTTATAGATGTAAAGTGCGAATTGTTGGGGATCATCCAGGTGATCCTGAACTAGTCAGCACTGCGGATCTGCCATGGGCAACAATGATGATGCCAGTGAATATTCCATATATTCCTGGCAACAGTGGTGGCGGTCATCATCAACTTGAGATTGGATGCTGGGTTATTGGATTTTATCTAGATACAGAAAAACAAAAACCAATTATTATGGGGTCCATTGGCATGACCCCAGGTGCTACAAAAGTATTTGTAGAAAGAACACCTGAAACACCGCCATTTACTACTGCAATTCCTCAAATCAATGAGGCAGATGCTGGTTCTCCCATTCAGAAAGCAGCTGGGACAGGAACCACTCAGAACTATGGACAAACATCGGGTGCATCTGATACAGGTAAGAATACTGGAACTGGTGGATTACCAGACGGAACATGTGACGGAGATGGAAACCCTAGAGTAAATGTTCCTGCCAGAAAAGTTATTGGAGAGGAAGATGAAGACTGGTGTCAGTCTGTAGCAGAAAAATGCTCCAATCAAGATATTAACGCAAAAATGACCACCATTATTGGTGAGTTTTTGTATGAGGTTCAAAGAAATAACGGAAACATTGGAACTTATTTGGTAAGTCCCGCAACTGGTGCTATTAACGATGGAATAGACATTGCTAGAAAATATATTGGCAAGGCAAATCTAGTCATATCCAGTTTTGTTGCTAGAGTAAAAGGTTTTATTATTGAGAAATTACAGAACGCAGTTAAAGATCTCATTCAAGCAACATTATTCCCATCTGAAACTGGAAACATCTTGACACCTGTTACTGAGTTTTTCAACAATATGTTGAAAGACCTTGGTTGTAAGATGGCAGATCTTGGTGAAAGATTGGCGGCATGGCTAACTGATGTTCTAATGGGACTGGTGAATCAAATTTACAGAGCAGTTGCTTGTCAGATTGATGCTCTGGTCAATGGTATCATGTCTCAAATGAATGCATTGATGGAAGAAGTTCTTTCATCTGTTTTGGGACCTCTCCAAGCTATTCTTGGTGCTATTGCAGCACCACTAAACATTCTTGGTGGAGCAGTTAATTTTGTCTTAGATCTACTTGGTATTTCTTGTTCTGGTCCAGATCAAACTTGTGCGAAGTATAAGTCAGTATGCACAAGTGGAGAGAAGAAAGAACCTGATAATGGCGAAGACGAAGACTTCTTAGATAATTTACTAGGTGATATTGATAACTTATTCCCAGCAACAGGTGCAGATTATACACAGTATGTTTGTGATGAGGCATATACAGGAAATACTCTAGCAGTTACAACTGTAGGATTTACTGGAGGAGTTCCTCTACCAACAGTAACTAATGGCACAACAGTATCAGGCGGACCTGCAATCACTTATGATATTCAAGATATTGAAGTAACAGAAGCACAGCAGGGTAACTTCATTGTCACTAGAAGTGGAATTACTGACATCGCATCTTCTGTAAAATATAAAACTCTTGTTTCCAAAGGAACTGCAACAGCAGGAGTTGATTATTTTGAATTGTCTGGTATTCTTGGATTTGCTCCAGGAGAGACATCTAAAAAGATTCCTGTCACCACGCTATTTGATCTTGAAAGCGAGGGTGATGAATACTTCTATATCAAACTGACACGCAATTCTCCAGAATTAAACTATAAGACATCTTTTATCAGAAACATCGCTAAATGTACGATTACTGAAAAAGATAAGAAGGAACCATACAATCCATATGACCCACAACCTTTCAATCCTGAAACAGAGTTGCAAGAAACATTTACCGATGAAGCGAAAACAGTAATTCCTACTGAGGGAGTTCCTGCTCCAGATCCAGGTGTTGTAAGCAACACTGAGACTTACAGTGTTACTGCAGATAAATCTGTTGTCAAAGAGGGAGAATTTGTTGTATATACAATTACTACCGAGAATGTGCCCAACGGCACGATTCTATACTATAACTTGACTGGTGATGGTATAACAGAGGAAGACATTATTGGAGGAGATTTAGCAGGATCTTTTGTAATCAATAACAACCAAGGTAAAGTCACTGTTGGACTAGAAGAAGACGGTGTAGTTGAAGAGGAAGAGACTCTTAGATTTGTTCTAACGGGTATTGGAAACTTTGTTGATGTTCTAGTTACCGCAGCGGAAGATAATGGTGATGGTCCAGATGATTTTGGTGATCTGGACGAAGGTGAAGGAGAGACTCCAGAAAATGCTCCTATTGAATTTGAGTTGCCTTCTGTAGATCCAGGAAAAATTATCACAGATCCAGGCGGAGGAATCATTGATATTCCTATTGACAATCCAGGATCCCCTTGGGCAGAACCTCCTTACATTTTCATTGGTGGTGAAGGTAGAGGAGCATCTGCTACTCCATTACTTGATGAGAATGGATTTATTACAGAGATTCGAGTCAAGACAAGTGGATTTGGTTACAAATTAAATACTGCAGAATCTGCAAATGTTCGCTGTATCATCGATACATTTACCTTAATTAGACCAGGAAATGGATACACAGATGCACCAACAATTTATGTTGATGGCAGAGATGATGTTGCCGAAGCAGTTATCAATGATGATGGACTAGTCATTGGCGGAAGAGTTATTGATAGAACAAGAACCTACGATACGTTCCCCGAGATTATCATTGTTGGTGGCGGAGGATTTGGTGCTAAATTGCTACCTTCCATGAGATGTCTAGATACTATTGCACTCACCACAATTGGTTCCACTAAGATTGGAACTGGCAGATACGTTGATTGTCCATAATGTCTTATCAAATACCAGCATCAGCATACCCAAAAACTGTCTTTACGCAGACTACCCCTGACGAGTCTCAAGAACTTGGTTGCGGACCAAAATATAGGACATGGCAGAAGAGCACATTAACTGGTGCTGAGATTTATGAAAGACAACTGCCAGACAAAAGTTCTGGAGCACTTAGGATCGATGGTCCATCAGACAATGGTGGATTCATTTCTCTAAAATCTGATGGTAAGATTGTTCTCAGGTGTGGGGAGAAGAACGTTGAGAAGGGTGCTGGCAGTGGAAAACTATGTATTTTCACCAATGGTCAGCAGCAAAAGCACAATGCAAAATCTTACATTGAGTATAATAAAGGAACAGGTGAAGACGATTCAGAGGCACTCAATGTTATTGCATATGGTGATGTTGTAGAGGATGCTATTGGATCAGAAAGGCACATTAAAGCGAAAAAGATTATCATTACAGCAGAAGAAGAACTAATGCTGATTGGTGGGTCTCAAGTTCTTATCCAAGCAGGAACAGCAGGTGGTGGTGCTATCTCCATGGTTGCTGGTAACGTTGAGAAAATAACAAACAATGATAAAGAGATTATCATTGGACAGAGAATGACATTTGGTGTTGGAGAAGATAGCACCCTATCTTTCGATCCTCGTGCTAGTGTTAATATCGTATCTCCTGGTCACATCGGTCATAATATCCTAGGAGATTATCAAGTTCTAGTTGGTGGTTGTGAGCAACACATTGTGGCAGGCAACCCTTTCAAAGTTCCTTTGATTAAATTTAGAGATTCATCGTATGCTGTCAAGACTCTTATTGGTGGTCAGACATACGATTCTGCTGACTTCATCAGTAATAAAGCAGGCGGTGCTATCAGTTCGGTTGCTGGTGGAGCAATTGACAACACTGCAGGTGGATCGAACACGGTAACAGGTGGTGGTGCTACTACAATCACTGCAGGTGCTGCATTGACAATGGCAGCAGGAGGAGCACTCACACAGACAGCGACAGGTGCGATAACACAGATTGCTGGCGCAGCATACTCAGTCACAGCAGTTGGAGACGTTACTATCAAGGGTGCATTAATTAAACTTAACTGAGTCATAAGTAATACAAAATGTGAATGGGGGCAAACTGGCACAAGCCCCCTTGCTTTTTCCTTGCAACCCTGATAAATTGTATTCATGCGATGGGGAAAACCTCATCCACCATCTGCGGGTAACCATTCCGCAAGTAACTCAACAAAGGAAAACAAAAATGATCAAAACTGCTTTCGCTGCTGCTGCCGCAGCCGTCGCTTTCGCTGCTCCAGGTGCTGCCCTTGCAGGTCCCTACGTTAACGTAGAGGCAAACTCAGGTTTCACTGGATCGGACTACACTGGAACCACGACCGACGCTCACGTAGGCTACGCTGGATCCACTGGTGCTGTCTCCTACGGCATCCAAGCTGGTCCTTCTTTCGTCGTCACTGACGGTGGTGATTCTGACACCGTTCTGTCTGGTAAGGTTTATGGTAGCGTTGCTGCTACTGAATCACTCGATGTTTATGGCGAACTCTCCTTCGCTGGTGGCATCGACGGTGCTGACAACGGTTATGGCACCAAGGTCGGTGTTACTTGGTCCTTCTGATCTAAATAGTGATGCGATCTTTCGTGCGGTCGCTTCAAGTCGGAACACCAAATTGGGGTGCCCTGTTTCAGGGTGCCCCTTTTTTGTACCTCTAAATAAATTGAATGATCTTTTATCATGAACTACAAACCCTATTCAAAGGAATGGCACAGGTATAGATACCTCAAAGAAGCTATCGATACCTACCTTGACGACTACGTAGATAACGATATCATTATGGAGGATATTCTCGACATTGTGTGCGACCGACAGGAAAGAGCACATGCTGAATATCATCGCCTTGAAGATCTAGAACTAAAACTGCGGGACTAACATGCTATCTACTCAATACAGACTACGCTTAGAATTCATCTGTAAGAAGATCGCAAACAAGGAGGATGTAAAACTAGAAGATATGATCTGGGCAGAAAAACTTGCCAAGGCTCATACAACTGCTAGAGACTGGTTGAACAAAGCACGCCGTCAGGCAGCGCAGGACATCCAGGAAGGCAGTATGGACGATTTCATGAATAAGATGGGTCTGGGCGATCCAGACCCCTCTAACTACCGTACAGGGTTCGATGGTGCGGATGAGATTGTAGATTGGTTCAAACAAGACAAACCTGATGATTGGAGACAACGTGACTAGTGATTTTCTAGATAACCTAGGTGCTGAACAGTACCGAAAGATGCATAAAGAAACTGACGATATCATTGTTAATATGGATGGTGGTGTCGGTGGATCATGGAAGGTCAATAAGATTACACCTGAGACCTATGAAAAAATGAATGAGGAGTTTGAGGAGGAAGATCTTGCTTTCCGAATCATTGTCCCTACACAAGAACAAATTGACGACTGGCAAAATGATCGATGACAACTTTAGAAAAATTGCTGTGGAAAATCATCTAGAAGGTGTGACTAAATTAGTAGAGGGTGCTGATTGGGAAGGACCAACTAAACTGAATATTGCTAAGAACTTAGTAGAAAAAATTGAAGAACTCTTGGACGGCAAAGCACACTACGTTGAGTGCTGTGACCGTACCACAGAACACAACAAAATTGTAATCGAGTATAACCACAAGAAAAAATGATTCAAGCACTAGTGTATGGCAACGGCGGACAAGAATCTGAACGAGCAGTCATGGTTCTTGAAGCATGTGATCAAGATGTAAAAGAGTTTAAACTTGGTCTTGATTTTACCCACAAACAATTCAAAGCAGAATTTGGCGACGAAGCAGAGTATCCACAGATTTCCATTGGTCTAGACCACCGTGGTAATTTGAAAGAGACTCTCAAGTACATGAGCGACAAAGGAATGTTTTTGTAGGCTTGACAAGACCTCAGAAACTCAGTATAATCAACTATGTTCAGGATAAGACATCATGGCTTTAAAGACTTTTAAGAAGATCGACAAGAAAGGACACGAAGAGATCTGGGAGTGGGATGAGACTCCTGAACTTCGAGCATTTATTAAGAAGCAGTCAATCACTAAATTGGCAACACCTCCCACAAGACCTGAGTAATATGGTATAATAACGGAGTGCTTCCTTAGCAATCTGGTGAATGCAGCGAACTCATAATTCGCCTAAGGTGAGTTCGATCCTCACAGGAAGCACTATGCGAGTGTGGTGAAATTGGTAAACACACCAGACTTAAAATCTGTCGAACGTAACGTTCTTGCGGGTTCAAGTCCCGCCAC